>Ga0065711_1013745_pt1 | contig 15168 bp, 13 predicted proteins | sample Hoacrofraction12_FD_59098 | JGI IMG/M metagenome (GOLD analysis project Ga0065711, IMG submission 59098) | Hoatzin crop microbial communities from Cojedes, Venezuela - Epithelial fraction 12 v2 (version 2) | ecosystem: Host-associated > Birds > Digestive system > Esophagus > Crop | place... | reverse complement strand
AGCAGCCAGCACCGAGCGATCCGCAGCCCAGGCCCACGTGAAATTCAGGGCCCCGAGCGTGTCGGGTCTCAACCCAAACTGCTGTACCCAAAGCTCGCTCCATAACGCACTACCACCAGTGGCTCACTTCAGTCTCACTGCGACCGCTTGCTGCCTGCACCAAGCCGAGCTTCTCAGTTAACCAGGCGGGTTTCCCTAATTTTCCTCTAGCAGCTACGGCTACGACGAAGCATCCACCAGCTTCCTCCACGGCTGAACGAGAAACAACACAAACTCACCTCGCGCCCGCAAACACATCAGCATTTGCAGAGCAGTCGCTCTCTGCCAATTAAGCTGAAGTGCAATGAATAGTAAACCATAAATGCATGGTTTACATGTGTGCATGCATCCCTGCAGCACAAGCTAGCCTGGCTTTTTGGAAGTTTTCTAGCTTTTAAGTGCACCGTCCCCTCCGCTTGCAGCCTTCCCATTTGTAAAAGTGCTTGAGTTTGACTGAAGCCAGAGCGTGGGGTATAATTACAGTGCAACCCTGTCCCCACCTGACCACAGCTGGGTTGAGGTCCTACAGCAAGAGCACCTAAATTCCCAGTTCATCAATAATTTCAGCCTAGATATTGTGGAAATTCCTAGAAATCCTTCTAAGTGCCACACCACCAAATACAAACATCACTCTTCGGTCACCCTCACTGGGCACCCCCTGCTTCCCTAGTGCCAAACACCCCTTCCATGAATCCCCCACCTGCATCTACCCCTCCATAGTCCCACCTGCGAGCCTGGAAGCATCGCTGTGCTTTATTCCCAGCCAGAAACCACTGTCCCATCTTGCTTTCTCATATTATTCTTTGTCGTAGGGTCATCCCTGCATTCCCCATCCTAGCTGCACCATCTCTCAGTGCAAGAGTGAAGCCAAGGCTTTCGGGGCTGGCTGCCCTGCTGCCGTCCTTGCCCCAGCCGTTATGGAGAAGAAGTCAAAGCTGGTACCTCCTGTGCGTGTTGCGGTTGCTGTTGACGTGGCCCTGTCCTGTGCAGCCTGGTGTGGGGCATTTCAACACGTTCTCGTGCATCGCCAAGACTTCGGAGCGCGAAGGGGAAGGGGAGAGGGGAAGGGAAGCAAAAACAACTTGATAAAAATCAGAGGAAAAAAAAAGAAGACAAAAATCATCAAGTCTTGTACGCTGGTTTCCTAGAAATCAGGGAACGTGAAATGCTGTAATTAGAATTCGTCTGCATAAAGAGTAAAAGATCCACAAGGCAGCAGTGCTCAGGTCAGCACTAGATTAGCATCTCTGCACACAGCTTGGGCTTTCTCCTCGTTTGCTGATTGCAATCTGGTTTCCCCCATCCAGCCCCTCCCGCCCACCACTGGTTTGGAGCCAGGTTTCCCAGTTTCAGGTAGTTTTAAGTGATTGAAGTTGTATCTCTGCTTTTATCCTTAGCACTAGTCTTTGTTTGATTTTTTTTTTTTTAATTTTAATCTTCAGGATTATTGCTTCCTGCAGTGCTGACCTTAAAAGTAAAGAAAATAATTTGATTTGCAAGCTTTTCTAAAGCACGCAGCTTGCGTTAGTTATTTATTAATATTTTCTTGCATTCAAGCTTGTGTGAAGATAGCTGTACTTTCTCCTTGTTTCCTGCAGTTCTGTGTTTATGGCAGGTCTGCAACCTTTGAAATTACTGATAAGGAAGGGCTCCTTTTTTCTTTTTTTTTTTTTTTGGTCTATTATGCCATTATCATAAACATACAACATTGATTTTTATGTATATGCACAGGGAAAGCTATTTAGCATGCTGGTAGAGAGGTAGAAATAAAATATATCTCTATGTGTATATATAAAAAAAAATCTGTTACGATGATGATAAATATTTTCTGTGGAATAGATGAATCTTGGTATAGCACCTTGTGAAAGTTGTGGTGAGGAGAGTGTAGAGGAGACTCAGCTATCCTGCACGTCCTGAACGACTCCTCCTTTGCTGTACAGCAGCACCTTCAGCACATTTGGACAGCAGGAAAGCAGAGTTTCCCCTTCTTCCCAAAAGCATTTCCGAAATGGGGAAAAATATGTGACCTTTGTGGTAAAGATGGGAATGGCTTAACACACCTCTGGAGGTGGGCATCATTTTTAAAGCACCTCTTTGATTTTCAGAGAAGGGACCTCATTCTCCACAGGATGGTGCTAAAAAATCTTTAAGAAGGGTAGGACTTCCTAGTAACCTCCATAGCATTTCCCAGGAGGAACGATAACACTTCGGTGGATAAAAGCATCGCAGAACGAGTTGGAAAAGCACCATCCCATGCCAGAAACTCTGCTATATGCCAAGGATTAATATCAGGCTTGGGCTAGGGACTTGGTCATAAAATTCACATAATTTGGGACTATTTGGAGTGCCCGTTGGCCCTAAGACAGCTCTACACGTCAGGTGTGAACATCTCCCTAGGAAATAAAGCTTCAGACTGATTTAAGCAAGCTTTGTTATCCCACCAAGTACTCACTCTCGGGAGGGATCCTGTCTTTGTGTGGACAACCAGAGAGGCTGCGATGGTGAGGGTAGAGTCCCGTGACGTGGCCGGTTCCATCGCAGCCAGGAGTCGGACATTTGATTTCTCGCTTCTCGGGTCTTGAGGGATCTAGGGGTTGTGGGGAAAGGGCAGTTGGAAGCAGTTTAGTGGATTTGAAGGGGAAGAGGTGGAAAGGAGAGAAAAACTGCAAAGGATTCTTCCCACCACTTTTCCAGTCATACAGGGAGAAACCTTTGGATTTAGAGGGTTTTGTTCTGAAAGTGGAATTGTAACACTGGAAGTTTCCAAAATTAAAATCAGCAAAGGAATTTGAGTAGCTCACCTGGCTTGGAGTGTGGAGCAGCTCACAGCGACTGAGCAGGTAGCCCAGCTCAGCACCTGGGGGACTCTGCAGCCCCTGCCAAGTCCCTCACGTTGCTGTGGCTGGACTCCTACCACTATCTTAAAACCCGCTTGGATTTTAAACCAGCCCTACTGTCCAGGCTGAGATTTTCTAGCCCAACAGGCAATTTAGCCAGGCAATTCCCCTGCTGAGATGTAGAGGACACCATCATTTTGTGCATTCACTGTTGATCTCTAGGATGTCCCCATCCCTCTGGCAATTGTCCCCATCCCTCTGGGAACTGAGGATTTGTGGCTCAGTTCCCTCTGTGGTCTGCGAAAGCCCCCACCAGCCTAGTTTTCACAGGGTGCTGAGCAGACAAATTCAGCTCTTTCACTGGGGATGGGAAGGAAGGAGACACACGAAGGCTCATCCCCATACCTTTGCCGTAGTAGCTCTTTCGGACGCTGTCCAGTGGTTTGCTCTGTTTCTCGTCCACCTGGAAGTGCTTTACATGCTCTCCTGGCAGCCGGCTGGGCTCCCGTACAATTTTCACCTGCTCGGCTTTCAGCGCGATGGCTTGTTCCAGCAGCCCCAGGTTCCCCCTCGTCATCATGTCGTACATCTCTGACTCGTCGGTCACTGCTGATTTCTGGGAGCGGGCGTCGTCGTCTTTGTCGTCATCCGACCGGACCTCCACGATAACTGAGTACTCAGGCTTTGGGCTGAACTGCCCTTCACAGTGGCTTTTCTGGGTGTCCTGAGACGTGTGAGGAGCTTCCTCGCAGATCACTTCAGGAGCCATCTCCTCCTCCTCTTCCTCCTCCTCTTCTTCTTCCTCTTCCTCCTCCTCTTCTTCCTCCTCCTCCTCCTCCTCCTCCTCATCTTCATCCTCCTCATCATCCTCTTCATCCTCCTCTTCTGCTTCAGCCTTTTCCAGTTTGCAGGACTCCTCACAGTTCGCATCGTCCCGGTGCTCCGGACACAACTCGCTGCTGCGTTCGCTGGTGACCTCAATGACCTCCTCCGCATCCTCCGTCTGGATGATGATCTCCTTGTCACACTCCTCCTCCACTAACTCCTCTCCTGTGTCCTCGTGGACCAGGTGCACAACGTTGGATGGCGGCTTGGAGACCTGCAGCTCAGCTTCAGGCAGCTGCCCTTCGATGGCGAGGGTTTCCTCCGCTATTTGGCCTAGGTTTAGGAGAGAGTTGGCGATTATTTCTTGATAGCTGCTATAGTTGGCCTTGCTGGGCCCAGACGTACTTGTTGATGTGTTTTGTCCATAATGGGTCGATTTTGCTGGGCTTCTCTCTGAGGGGGGGGAAAGAAGGAAAAGAAAGAAAAGAGGAAAAAGAAAGAAAAAGAGAAAAAGGGGAAAGGAGGAAGAGAAAAGAAAAAAGGAGGAAAAGAAAAAAGGAGAAAAGAAAAGAAAAAAGGAGGAAAAAAAAGAAGGATAAGAAAAAAGGAGGAAAAGGAAAAAAAAAAAGAGGAAAAGATAGTAATTATGTAAGCTCATAAACATCTCTCTGTCTTACTTAAGCTTAATTGAAACCAGAGTCTGGCTGTTCTACCCCCGGAGCAGCCTAATTTATTGCATTTAGGAATGGCAGGTAGAAAGGGATTTCCATGTGGAAGCTTTCACGGGGCTCAGATGCGCACGGCTTCCCGGCCCCCCACCGTCAGCAGCCATCTGGTCCCCTCGCTCCCAGTGCTCCCCAAGCCAGCAGCTCCAAACCGGGGACCGACACAGTGCCAGGACCCCGGCTGGACACCCGGCTCGTGTGCCTGTCACTCCTCCTCTCCGAGAGAGTCCGGATCCGGCCAGGGCGAAGGCTCCCGCCGAGCCCCTCAAGGCTCCGATGTGGGACCCCGGCTGCCTTCCCCACCACCATCTGAGCCACACGGCGAGGTCCTCTGTGCTTGCCCTGGGTCTTTCTCCCGGGAGCATCCCTGATGGAAAAGTTCCCATTTTTAAGACACCGGAGACATCTGTGCGTATCACCTCTCGTCTTAACTAGAACTTTGCCGTTGTGCTTCCACCGAACGTAATAATTGAAGGACCCATCCTGTACATAATTCAGAGGAGCTATAACTCCTGGTTATTAACACTCCCTGCCCTTTATTCATCTGCAGAACACAGCTCTGCAATCAATAATGATAAAGCACCTTCTGCCGGCTCGGGGCTGCGGGTCTCCTCCTGCTCCACTGCCTCCGCCTCATCCTCCTCCAGAGTCCCCTCCGACTCATCGGAGCCGGACTCCTCCTTCACCTCGGCCTCCTCGCTACCGTCACTGTCGACGTTGTAGCCTTCGTCCAAGGCCAGCTTGAGCGGATGGGATTTTCTTTTCGACACCAGATGTTCAGCCTCCGCATCCTGAAGTTTCCTCTTCTTTGCTAGAGGGCAGCTTTGTAAACTGCAGATGGGATCAAGGAGCAGAGAGGAGGCATTGCCGAGTGAGAAAGGCATGGCTACAGCATCTGAACCGGTTCGGCAAAGGCAAGTGGGACAAATACACAAATACTAAAAGGAAATCATCCAGTGGGCCAGATTTTTAGCTGCATTAACACCTCGCGGCCAGAAGATCTGCTCTCAGACCTTGACTCTGTGCAACTATGCCAATGTTACTCAGAAGTCAGCGCAAAGATGCTGGGCTCACTCCAGCAGTCTGGCCCATGGGCAGTTGCTCTCTGGGGAGTGGCAGGACCAACAGGTCCCAGCACCACTGTTGGTGATGGCCACCAGTGCCACCATGAAACCAGGCAGGGGATACAGAACCNCCCTCTGGGNCATGTCCACCAACCACTCCAATTTCACCATTATAGTGTGATGAACACCATCATTTAAGGCTGCCATGGCCTCGAAGGTATCCAGCATGCTCGCATTTCCCCTCCCTGTCCATAGCAGCACTAAGCAGACCAAAATCTCTGCCTGTCGACAGCTCCCATCAACCCCACACGCCTGAGCCAGGAACTGTGCCGTGGCTTGGGGTCTGTAGGAAGGCTGCCGTCAGCCTGGTGAAGCAGATCCCCCAGGATCCCTCACGGACTGATAGAGACAGAAGTAGGCTCTTTGGCAGGCAGATTGGAGGCAGGTGAGGTGGGTTGCTGCTCTGAACCAGCCTCTCTCCAAGGAACATCTGTCTTGGGGTGTTTTGCTGGCATTTTTCCACCCCTGCTACCTCCGACCCAGCCTCACCTTCTGTGTCTTGCATACTTTCCACGGATGTGTCCTGAGCCGTTACAGCCTGGGGTTGGACAGCTTGAGAGGGAAACAAGCAACCATCAAGAACAGCAATAGGACTTGGAGAATTCATTTTTAATTAGAAGTGTATAAACTATGGCCAGTTAAACAGGTTCTGTGCACAGGGAACAAAATAACCGCGAAAGGGAAGATAATTTCTCTCAAACGTTTTAGCTTGTCCCTTTGAATTCCAAGCGAGGAGGGCAGGAGAGCAGCCTCGTGGTTTGCTAAAAATTAATGAAACGACTCACCCCATTTAATTAGATGAACGGTTCATTATCGTTTTATGAGTATGTTTAATTAAAGATTTGCATGTGTAAGAGCAAGCTTTTAGAAAGCAGACAACTACTGCACTCTGCCTCCCCGCTGTCACTCTCTTTTTCACTGGTGCAGGAGAAAAACATGGGCTTTTCTCTTCTTTGATGGTTTATCAGTGGACTGGGGTTCCTTGCAGTAAGAAACAGGTGGCTTTTTGGAGAGAGCAGGCTGGGAGTGGAGCAAGGAGGTTTCAACCAGACCACGTTGGGTGGAGATCACCAGGACAAAAATCCTCAAAAGCACCTCAGAGCCTCACTTTTAGGGGAACGGGTGGGATTTAGGTGACCAGACCTCCCAAATCCCTGCGTTCGTTCCTGCTGCTCTGCAGAAGAGGATGAGTTAAAGACTTCCAGGGAGCTCTGGGCAGCGCTGGCAGCCGCTGCTGCCTTTGCCGTGGGCTGCAGCGACGCAGCCTGCTCGCTGCATCCCTCAGCGTGGGGCCGCACGCCTCCCCTGCAGGGGTAATTAGTCCCAGCTCCAGGAGCTACAAGGGCTCCAGATAAGAAGCATTAAAGCAAACATTTTCTGGCAAAACCAGATTATGGCATTGATTATAGGATGCCCAAGCGACTTGCCTGTCGTCTGAGGAATTCTGGAGTCGTGTAGGATTAATAACCTCGTTTAGCACCGTATCACCCTCAGCCTGGGAAGTTGGAAGCACTAATGAAATCACTTGACGACAATGCAAAGGGAGAAGGCATTGCCAGCCCAGAGGGGACCTGGCCAGCCTATTATTTTCGGAGTAAAAGACACTGGGTAACGTTAAATAGTACCAAGCGCCAAGTTAGGCTTTAGGGACTCCGAATTTCTGTCCTTAGCAGAAAGCTCAGGATAAGGAGGATCTGAGTGCACTAAGGGATGCAGCAGCTCTGGGCGCACGGGCGGGTTCTTAATGGCTCAGCTCCCCAGAACACCCTGCACAAGTCAGATCGCTGTGTCCAAAAAATGTACTTCAACCCAAAACCAGGACAGGAGAGGGCTACTGAACTGCCAGGGGAGCAGGAATCCGTCCTTCAGGGAGACTGGCTTGCTTGAGCTTAGCAAAGCTAATGCTAAGAGGGCAAATGACAGCAGCATGTCCCCTGAGGGGACACAGCTTTCTAGATGAGGCGGATGTATGGCCGTGGGTGTAAGCTGCACCTCCTCACCCCTCTGAGATAAAGTCCCCCCTTCCTGCTGTCCCCTGTGCTCGTGGCTCAATTTTAACCCAATTCATGGGTGTGTTGCAGCGGGGCCAGAGGAGGGCCATGAAGATGATCTGAGGGCTGGAGCACCTCTGCTACGAGGAGAGGCTGAGGGAGCTGGGGATGTTCAGCCTGGAGAAGAGAACGCTCCAGGGTGACCTTAGAGCAGCTGCCAGTGCCTGGAGGGGCTGACAGGAAGGATGGAGAGGGGCTTTTCACAAGGGGGTGCAGTGACAGGACAAGGGGGAATGGCTCTAAACTCAAAGATGGCAGATTTAGATGAGATATTAGGAAGAAATTCTTCCCCATGAAGGTGGTGAGGCCCTGGCCCAGGTTGCCCAGAGAAGCTGTGGCTGCCCCCTCCCTGGCAATCTTCAAGGCCAGGTTGGATGGAGCTCTGAGCAGCCTGGGCTGGTGGAAGATGTCCCTGCTTATGGCAGGGGGGGTAGAACCAGATGAGCTTTAAGATCCCTTCCAACCCAAACCATTCTGTGATTCTATGCTGAGCATACTCCAATGCTGTTGCTCGGGGGATGGCTCCCAGGTTTTTCATGGTGCACAGACAGCCCGAGCCCCGCCACGCCTGGGGTCTTGCCTGCCAGAGAGGCACCCCTTCCTGAGCAAAATGCTCGAGGTCATACATAAAAACATACCGCTAAGGTATGTTATTAGAACAGGGCTCTCCCCGCTTCACCACTCCCTCTGCTGATGATCTGAAAGTCTATTTAATTTTAATTGCCCTCAGTCATGACTGAGGTTGCTCTGTACTGAGCAGCCCCAGACACACTTTAAGTGACTACACACCAAGAGACAGAGCGGTGTTTATGTCACCAGTGACTTGCCTGAAAAAGGCCTCATTCAGTGGGAAACAAGAGCTGCTCTGATGAAGATGTTACAGGCTTTTATAAGCCTTCCTGAATCAATTAAAGCTGATCCCCCCCCCTCCATTTTTGATGTGGTGAAATGAAGCCTGCAGTAAAAAGTAAGCAGGAAAGAGCCAAGTGGTTCAGCATCGAGGTTTTCTGAAGCAGGTGCCAGTTTGGGATGTCTCTGGCTTCGGTGTGTCAATTTAATCTCTTTAAAGAGCACCAGCGCAGAGGTGATGCTCGGCATGCTCTGGGCCAGGCTTTCTGGTCCTCGCTCTCCTCTGTGGAGGTTTCATGCATTTTGGCAGGAGTCCCAAAAGGGGAAAGGGGCTTCGAGGTCTATTAAAGCTGCTCTGCATCCCCACAAGAGCCACCACACCGACCTGCTCTCCCCTTCTCCACAGCCTTCCTATGCTTGACAAAAGGGTCTCTTATTGTTATGCAGACGATGCCCTGCTGCCAATTAGTCGATTAATCGTCCAGTTAATCAGGCAATTAGGTGACAGCTGCAGAGATGGCTTTGTGGAGCACTCTGTCCTGCCCCTTATATATGTCACCTGCTCCAATTACCACCTCCACTCAAGTGTTCAGCAATAAAAGTTGGAGAAGTGGCATGCCTGCCGCTTGCTCCTCCCGTCTCTCGAGTAATAGGAGAGCGGAGGAGCAGAAATGCTCTGAAATTGGGTTGGTTAAGGTCCAATTACTCTTTGACACACACAGCTTTCTACTGGAGGCTGCTAGGAAAGGCAGCCCCTGCTATTAGCGCCTGTCCAGGTTAAAGACTCCTACCTCTTGCGTAAGCCCTTGTGCAAGGTTTAAAGGGAGCTTAGAGGTGGGGGAGGCTGTTATTTATAATGAGAAGCTCTGTAGGGCTGCAGAAGCTCACTCTGGCTCTTTTGGCTGCTGCTGTTGGCATGCCAGCGCTGCTAAATGAGTGGCAACAGGACCTCAGTGACTCAACAGGGGACATAGGGCCAAAGGAGGAGCATCTGGCGTGAGAAGCGATGTGACGCAGCATTGTTCAGGGGCAACAAGAGGATGTAAAATATGTGGAAAAACAACTCTGGCTAGTAGGATGTTGTCCCTAATAATCCTGCAAGACAAAACATGGGCANCAGGCTTGGCTGGGATTTAGATCTGGGGTGGGNCAGAGGATGGTTTNCCAGTCNAATGTGACCCATCCAGAGCTTGTGCTTTCACCCCCGTTAACTCCTGTGGTTCCTCTGATGTGTGAAGTGGTGCCCCGAGGTCTTGGACACAACGACTTGCCCACCAGTACAAGCCCCCCAGCAAGACTTCCACCCCATTAGGGGCTTGCTCCCCTCACCCAGGTTGCCCAGCCGGTAAGGTGACGTGGGGCTTCGCCTCCCTCCCACCGCCGAGCAGGAGCAGGGTCCTTACCTCACCTCCTGGCCGATGAGCTCCGTGGGCACTGGGCGAAGGAGCAGGATGCAGCAATGGAAACAAGCACAAGGTCAAAAACTCAACAGGGGTTCCTCAGCCCCCCTGAGACATCCCCCTTCTCTGGGGCATCCTCTCCCGCCTGCTGCTGGGTTTCTGTTGCCTCCTTGGGCATCCCATTTGGGAAAGAAAGGGCAAATCTATCTTGCCATTCTTTACTGCATGCCAGCCTGTAGGAAATCATAATCCTGCCTTGTAAATCCTCACACCGGTGCTTAATTGCAAGCACGTGAGTGCACGCTTGCAGCATCAGGGACTACCTCTCTCTGACTTGATGACGACTTTAAAGTTGATGGAGCTGTACTGACATACATGCGTATGACTCAAACACTTTGAAGTAAAGACCAAGTTTTCTCATGCCTTCTTCTCTATGTTTGCCTTTAAAATCTGCCCCTCGGTAACTTTTTGCACAGTTCACTACTGTTTTGCTGCAATGGCCACATTTACCCCCTGCCTGTCAACAGGCACAGGCACATTTTTCTCCTCCCCTGGTCACACTGGGCTGATGTGGGAGTCCCTGCCTACGCTCAGACACGTGCTAGGGGATGTGCTACTTGGCTTTTAGGGTAAACAATAGTTTGTAGGGGTTTTAGGGATTATTCCCCACTTGTGAATAAGAGGACATCCCACTGCTTACAATAACAACATACAACAACATCACATCGCTGCTGAAGCCTTACATCCAGCCAGGAATCCAAATAATCATGAGGGAAAAAAATCCACAACACAAGTCTATATTTGCCCAGGCTAAAAACCATAACACGTTTGCTCAATTTGTTTGAGCTAATTGGGTTTCCTGGGATCCAGCTCCCGGTGGGATGACTCACAAGCTTCAACAAACTGGAGGCAGTGGCAAGTCCCAGGGTGTACGCAATAAATTACCTTTTCACGTCAAGAAACCCAGATTCAAGTGTGCGGAAAGCAGGGTGCGAGAAAATAAATAGAATCAGGGCACTCTCATTAGCAACCTGAGCGAGCACCTTTATGTATGTGCAACAGAGCAATGAAACCCAAATATCCAAGCTCGCTTTAGCGCAGTTGGCAGCATCTGGGTTTGGTTTTGTCTTTAAAAAGATGGGGATGCTGAGAAGAGCAAGGAGGAAGGTGGGTCGGGACAAAGGAGGGTGGTCCAGCACGGCCGCGTGGGCGAAGCTGCAGCCCCTGCAGCCATCGCACTTTCTGAGCCAGCCCCGTTCACCCCTCACTTCCAGCCACCTTTGCAAATCAGCGAATCCACAGCCCCAAAAACGAACCAAAACAGAGAGGCCGGTCTGTAACCACCACATGTGGCCACGGGACCACCCGGGGTGACACCCTGCGCCCCATATCAGAGCACCTTGCCTTCTCCCGGAGAGAAAGCACGCAAAGAAAGACCAATAAAAAAATTAATAACAACCAAGCTTCGCAGTAACAAGTCGTTTGTCCTCACGTCCCTGCCGGGGGATGGCCCCGTTTGCCTCTCCAGCATGCGCTGCTTCTGCCAGGCGCTCTCAGATGTGCAGCTTCAAAGCCGTTGGCAGAGTGTGCGTGATGAAAGCCCCAGGAGCTGATCTGAAGCTCCAGTGATTGCAGTTCCCCTAAAGCAAAGCATGCAAAGGGGCTGCTTTCTTTTATTTATTTTTTTTCCCTCTTCTGGGGGTAGGCAATGAGGCTTAAATATTATGAGGACCTGTAAAGGTTTGTGGATGGGAGCTTCCCAGGTTTGTAGACAAATTTTGGTGGGGTTGGAGGGGGGACGGTGAGCATAACTTAGAGAGTTAAGCCTGGACCTGAAAAATCAAAGCATATTTGGAACAAGCGAAGTGCAGGGAGCTGGGGTCTGCGCTTCCCCGCGCAGTGGGATGACCGGCTGCTCACCTCTGATAGCCTTCGACCGCGTGCGTGCTCTCTTATCGTCATTTTCTAAACTCATCTGGAATGGAAAGAAAAGATAATTGTTGAAAGATAACAAGAAAATTGTTATTAAAGGACAATCTCACATGTGCTTGGCGCTCTGTGTAAATACCTGGGCGGCAGGAAAAGCTTTCCCATGTTTTTGAGACAGAGGTTTCTTGCATTGATTTTATTGTTCAACCCACACTGCCCAAATTTAGCAACCTTAAATTAATTTCCACAGCCTGGGACACACCCAGGGCTCTCTGCTGCTCAGGTACTGCAGAGGGACAAACCCGCAGATGCGATGGCCCGTGGTGGAAAATGGCTGCATCCCAGATGCTACGTGTTAAGGGCAGAACTGATTTCTGTGGATTTACACCACAGAAGTGCTGCGAGCACCTAGGTAAGCAGACAGCACATACTTAGAAATCTCGGAGTATGCAGCTGAGCTGATCTCGTGCCCAGAAAGGACAACTTTTTGTGTAGTGCCCTAAAGAGCAACCTCTCCTCTCTGCTTAAATTTGACCCAGAGAGCTGCATCTAAATAACCCCTGCAACGCGGACATCAAACAAGAGGGTCTGTGGGGAATACGGGCATGAATAAGTAACACTGGGGACTTCAAAGTGCTTGATATTAATTAAACATCACAACATGGCTGAAGTGCAGCCAGCCCTGGGGTGCAGGGCAGGCTCCGCGCCCCGGCGTTGGGGACAGCTTTGAAATCAGGCTGTGCCTGGAGGTGGGAGCAGCGAAAGCAGGGGACATCCACGGCGGGGCAAAAGGACGTGGCCGGAATAACAGATATGGGATTTCATTCAAGTGGTCGATGAAGTTGCTGAGGTGGTCAAAGGGCTGCTTTTACAGCTCGCCGTTGACACGCCAAGGGGGTACGCAGGGTCGGGGTGTGAGCGGGGAGGTGGATCGTAGCCTGGTAGGTTGGGGACAAAAAAATTCGGGTTTTATTGCAGTGTTACTGTCTGGGACATTTCCTCCTGGGATAACAAGGAGAGAGGAAAGGGGGGGGAAAGGACCCTTTCCAAGTGGGATTTCACATAAAAAAAACCAAATTCTCTTTGGAGCATCCTCTCCAGGTCCCAGTTGGAGAGGGATGCAACCAGTTCCTGTGCCATCCCAAAATGAGGAGGGTCCACAGCCAACGCTCTGGCAACCCAAAAGAAGGTGGCACACAAGCAGCTGCTCCCCCTGGTCGAGGAGCAGGAAGGGACACACATGCAGGGCACGCGCTGCTCACTGGCAGCGGGGACGATGCACACGTGATGTGTGCCACCGCATCCCCCTGTGCGCCCCGAAATTCCAGGGGTCCTCACCCATCACCCTCGAAGGATGCACCGCTTGGGTTGGGCCCCTTTTGTCCCCACTAAGATTTGGAGGTGGCGAGGAGGGAGGAAGGGAGTTGGACATGCAGGGAGAGGGGACAGAGGTTCCCAGCCAATGGAGCACGGCAGCTGAAAACGCCTCGAAGGGGAGGGAGGAATTTTTCCTGTGTGCCTCTCTCCCCCCCAGAAATGCAGCGTTTAACACACAATGATTTATGCGATTTGTTAGATGGGGAGATTGGAAAGGAAAAAAAAAAAAAAACAGGAAAAAAAATCAAAACCTGGAGCAAATTTATGCGTCCTGTCAGCATTCAGCTCGTGGCACTGTGGTGTTGTGCTCCACGTTTATTACAATCTTCCCAATAACACAGCAGACAATTACTATAATTTCTATTTTTAAAGCCCCGGTTCCCCGAGGACCAATGGCTCACGTTTAAAGTGTGGAGAGGAGCAGGTGTCAAAGGGACTTCATTACATTTATGAGCCTTTCAACGTCGGCGTGCGCTGAGCTCGCTCGCTAATGCTGCCGCCACACGCCGGCAATACAACTAATACATTTGATTGCTGGGAGCCTGCCTCCAACCAAAATGCATTTCAGAGAGGGCTTTTTCTTTGGTTTTTTTTTTTTTGACAGTTTTCCCAGGGAATTGGCACGTGTTGGGCTGGTGCCTTGGCAATACAGGTTTCCTGCAGATAAATTCTTCAAAGCGGCAGGGGAGGGCAGGCGGCGGGAAGCGTAACGGGCACTGGCTGCACCGTGCCAGCGCCGGCCAAGACAGGGGAAGGGCTGGGACCCCGCAGGGACAGCGGGGGAAAAGCAGAGCAAAACTTCAGTTTGCTTAAACCTGCCCTTCAAGGACAAGCTGCTTCCCTGTAAGTGGGGGAGATCCAATTTCATGTCACATTTGTCGTCAAAAAATCAAGTATCGCGTCTGAGGTAACATCCAGGGTCCTCAGTGCACCACAGCACCTCAGAAAGCAATTCCTCCCATTGCCTTCAGCACCTCTTTCAGGCCAGGATCAGCATGGAAAACAAACAAACAACAACAACAACAACCAAAAAAAAACCTAAATTAATTGGCTTTTTCCCCATAGAGAAGATCCCATTCCATGGTTAGAGAATTTCACACAGCTCCACTGCTGTGTATTTAAAATATTTCGCTTACAGCACTGGAGGGATGGGGTGGGCTCTGCGCACCCAGGCTCTGTTTTCTACCATCAGGCATCTTTTTTCAGCTTAAATCAACAGCAGCATGATCCTCAAAAATCTTCATTTCCCACCAAAGTGCAGAAACACCAGGAAAAAGATCCATTTCTGAGCTCAGCCCCTGCTCCTCCCAGGCAACTTAAATGAACTGACGTGGCCATTACTGCGCTTCGGGAGGCTCCGTGGTTATCGGGCTCGGATGCATGAAGGTTACATGAAACCACTGTCCTTTATTGTTCGCCTCCTCAGCGAGAAGCCCTCTAGACAGATCGTTTTAACGCGAAATTTCAGGTCACATAGTGCACGTTTGCAGCCTTGGAGACTGACGGGGTATTTTCATTTGTTCTCCCTCTTGCTCGCATAATAGCCAGGCTGAGAAGCTATCTGGATTTCACTCTTCTTGTTTTAACTCTGAATGGAAAACAAAGCAATCTGAAAGGAAACCTGCAAACAAATTATTGCTACCAGTTGCCAGCCTCAGAGCATGTTAGTCCAGCTAGAAAAGACAGAGGGTTTATTCTGCTCGTCCTCATGTTGTCGCTGGATTCTCTGTCATGTTAAACCAAAATAATCATCTAGCAGGTTTCCTAACCCAACACCACAGGACAACGCAGTGGAAAGCACCCTGTGCTGCGTCTCAGGGTTCTCGCTTCAGGGTTCAGCTCCATGCTCTGCCACTGACGGTCCGGGTAACCTCGAGAACATCACTTCACCTCTGGGTGCGCCATTTTTATATCTTCTCTCTAAAGGTGCCTTGGTGCAGAGGCTATTTCTTACTGTATGTTTGCCCCACACTAAGGAGCTTCCTGACACGGCCATAATACAAGCTCTGCTG
>Ga0065711_1042748_pt1 | contig 15170 bp, 16 predicted proteins | sample Hoacrofraction12_FD_59098 | JGI IMG/M metagenome (GOLD analysis project Ga0065711, IMG submission 59098) | Hoatzin crop microbial communities from Cojedes, Venezuela - Epithelial fraction 12 v2 (version 2) | ecosystem: Host-associated > Birds > Digestive system > Esophagus > Crop | place... | reverse complement strand
CCACAGCCCCTCTGGGCAGCCTGGGCCAGGGCTCCGTCACCCTCAGAGGGAAGAAGTTCTTCCTCATGTTCAGCTGGAGCTTCCTCTGCTTCAGTTTGTGCCCATTGCCCCTTGTCCTGTCGCTGGGCACTACTGAAAAGAGTTTGGCCCCGTCCTCCTGACACCCACCCTGCAGATATTTGTAAGCATTTATAAGGTCCCCTCTCAGCCTTCGCTTCTTCAGGCTGAACAAGCCCAGCTCCATCAGCCTCTCCTCATAGGAGAGATGTTCCAGTCCCCTCACCATCCTCGCAGCCCTCCGCTGGACTCTCCTTGGTTTGGTGGAAGCAGCAAGGTGAGGTTAGGAGAGCTGAAACGCTCCATGCTCCAGTTTAGCAAGGACCAACTGAATGGGCTGTGCCAGCTCTGAGCTACGTGCCCGGCCTCCAAGCACTGGCTCACACATGGCTTTGGGCAGCTCTTCCCCGGGACACGTCCCACCATCCCGCCGGGCTCTGCAGCCTCCTGGCACAGTCTCCCTGAAGCTTTAGGAGGAGAAGGACATCGGCTGGGAGCTCAGCAGCTCTCTTGGCTAATGCAGAGAGCGGAGACAGCAAAAAGCTAGAGCTGATCTGCCGAGTGCTTTGGCAGCGCTGAGCGTCTCTGCTGGACTCAGCCCCTGTGGGCATCCGGCTGCTTTCCCCAGGGCAGTGGGTGCAACTGCACTTCGAGCAGAGGAAGGGATGCGGGAGGGTGGAAAGGATGCTGCTCGCTCCGGAGCTGGCTCAGGAGTGGGCCAGGAGGATTTCTTTCTGAAATGTTGGCGCGAGTTTCAGGGGAAATGGCTCGGAGAGGAGAGGCTGGCTTATTTCTAGATTTCTCCTGGGTTTAGGTAGCTCCTGTTTATTGGCGGCTGCTCAGGAGAGTGTGTTCACAACAACTGCACTCTGCAAGGAGCGGAGCGTGGAGAATTAACCAGCGTGTGTCCTCTGCGATGGCTCTCGGGGAAGAAATCCGCTGCCAAGCACAGCCCAAAGCCCGGAGGAGCAACGTGATTTCACTCCTGCATCTTCATCTCCTTTCTGTCAGTGATGGACTGGAAACACCCACGACGAATTTGTCAGTGATGAGCTTCGGGAACAATTATTTCTGCATGCTTTTCTACTCCCTTCCCCCCCCAAAAAAAAGCTTCTCTTTGAATTTGCTGGGTCAGCGCTTTGGCTGTTGTTGGTTATTTCAATTTATGCTTTTCTCCTCGTTAAATCCTGCCCTCCGCAGAAATGCGTGAGCTCAGGAACTTTGACACACTCGGTCCCTGCCAAGGCCCTGCCACCGAGCCTCCCGGTGATTGATCACTGCGTGAAAGGCTCTGCAGATGCTGTGGTTACGTATAACAACGGGGAGCTGGTTTCTGCGGTCTAGGAAGATGCTGTCTGCCTGGGATTTGCCTTGGATAAAGCCCCCCCAAGGCCTCCCCTTCAAGTTGCACAAACAGCTGAGGCCACCCCGGATTTGGCTGTTTCTCTGCACAAGCACAAAGTGGAGGCAAACGTTTTAGCAAGCCCCTTTGGACACGCCGCTTGGAGAAAAACCGGGCAGGAAAGCCAAAATACACGCTGACTTCCTAAATGCAGGGAGATGGGCTTTGGTGAGACCTCTCCTGGCTTCACAGTGTCTGAAGTGGTGGAGCCAGTGGGAAAACTGAGCCGCAGAGATGGTGATTTCTGGACCCTTGACAAGGGGAGCTCTGGATGGATCAAGACGTGAAGCTGCATGGTTAAACCTTGGGGTGTCCTCCATCAGACCCTGGGGCAATGGTCGCTTTGCTGGGCTGAGCTGGGTGGACTTTGCCATCTCCCCTTGCTCTAGGCAAGGCAGAGCTGCTGCCTCCTGACCTCTGCAGGGCTGTATCCATCAGCATCTGCCTTCTCCATTTTTAGCTCTTTTCTTCTTTGTGGGCTGTGGTTGAGATAGGGATTTCCAGCCTGGGGGCTCTTATTTGTATGCAGATTGGTTGAGCAGGAGCTTCCCAGAAGGATGGAGCCCATCTCCCCCCTCCGAAACACACAGATACGTGAAAAAACTGTTGCTACTTCGGAGTGTAAAGCAGCCCCGCTCAAATGTGTTGTGAGATCAGGTAGATGGAGTCTTCCCTGCTGTAAACAGCCGGTGTCTGCTGCAAGAGACTTTCTTTTTCAATTTGTGGTGCCTGGACAAACCAATCTGCTGGGATTTGGTGAGACGCGATGCCCATCCATCAGCTGCTGTCGCCCTGCGCGGAGTCAGGCTTTATCCCAGGGTATCAATCCTACCTAATGTATAAATATTAGATCTGGAGTCTCAGCTGTGGAGGAGAAAGCAGAGCTGTCAGATAAACTGCAATTAGTGCATTTATCTACTTTATTTTCCTGTCGTTTCCCAAACTGCTTTTGCCTGTCTGCTTTTAATACACGTTATTAAACCTGCACTGAGTGTTGATTAAAGAAGCAGAAATCCCAGGTGTTTGTTATCTAACACTGCTGTAAGATGCACTCTTCAACTGCCTTGTGTAGATTTTAGATTTTAGGGGTTTTGCCCCCCCTGCTAAGTACGTTCATGCCAGAGAACTGGTTTTTTAACGGGGGATGACTGGGTTGTCCTTTTGGTTTGCTTGGCTTCACTGGAGGGGTGAGGGGTCGGCTCTTTGCAGTCAGCTCTGCTGTCTGGGGGAAGCATTTACTCCGCTTCGCCAAGTGCTCCAGAACCTGTTTTAGCAAAACGCCGCAAAAGAGAGAGATATATTCTTATTAGTCTTGCAAGAGAAACTGCAGCAATCAATTGCAGCGCTAGACTAACTCCTTCCCTTTGTAGTTTGGATGTTTAGAAGTAATTTGGGGAGTAATCACTGCGAATGGCAGCGTGGAAGTAAATGCCTGCAATAAAGCATTGCGGGGGTGACTGTTATCCTAATGATATTTCCAACAAACATTACTGAAATATGTTTTCTTCTCTAAAAATGGCAACAGAATTTTAATGTTCTTAGTGCTAACGTGGAAATGGAGTAAAAATTAGCTTGGTTGGTTCTGAGATGATTTTTCTGTATTGTGGCAAGGGTGAGGTGTGTTCCCCCCTTCCTGCTGCCCTGCCTATCCAGGAGTTGTTCTCTGCTTCGCTTTTATTTCGTGTTACGAAGCCCCTTTCCGTTAAACCAATATAAATAATTGCTATATTCTTTCACAGAGTAAACACGAACGTTGCAAGCTGGCAATAGCACTACAGGAAAAAGCTGCTGGCCTGATCCCAATGGCCTTTTCTCCTTTTTTCCAGATGGGTTCATCTCTTATTCGTTGTGAATAATTTATCCAGGCATGCCTGGAAATGTTCTCTAAAGAAATTACGACTGTCTTAAAACATCTATACCAGTGCTGCCTGTTGGTGCTGGAGAACGACTCGGTGAGTAATCCCCTTTGCCCCTCCAGCTAAGTGGTTTTCTCTCCGTGTGTGAGCAAGCCTGCAGTGCTGGGATGCGCTGGGATTGCGGGAGAGGAGCCTGGGCGGGTCGGGAGCTCGAGGTGGGCAGCGATGGCGTGGGCAAGGCGCGTGGTCCTTCCCGTCATCTCACTGCGACACGGGAGGGTGGCTGAGTCGTGCAGGGATCCACTTCGGCGTTGGGCAAATCCTCCAGCACCTGCCAGATGTGGTGGTGCCGGTGTGTCTGGGTTAATCTCTCTGTCTGGGCCACTTTGCAGAGATTTCCAAGGAAAAGCTTTCCTGTAGACGAACATTTCCAGGGTAATTCAGTTACATTTGTAAAATTTTCCCCATGAAACCAATGCAACTTCAGCCTCCGCTTCTCTGGGCCAAAATAAATCTTAGAATCATAGAGACATAGAGTGGTCTGGGTTGGAAGGGACCTGACAGATCATCTCGTTCCAACGGCCCTGCTGTGGGCAGGGTCACCTCCCACTAGAGCAGGTTGCTCAAAGCCCCGTTCAGCTGAGTACATGGTGCATCAGAGCCAAGTGTAGGGGCTGCAGGTGGGCCTGCCCCTGCCTTCTTTTGATGGGTGGGTGCATTTTAGGTGCTGCTGTTTGCAGGTGGGGCCCGTGGTGGCCAAGTCTCGCCAGCCAGTTGCTTCCTGTTGTTCGGCATTTGCAAACCAAAGTGGAATGGATGGAGAAGCGGTGCCAACCATTGCTCTTGTGATCGTGTATGTCCATCTGGCCAAACCTGCGGAGGCGGATTGGAGGCCAGAAGGAAAAGCTCACCATGCTCGCAATCAAAGCACGCGAAATCCCAGGACATCGTGAGCTACGGGGAACACAGTGGGGGAAAACGTGGGTGAGGCTTCAGGCGTTTGCTATGCCTGACGCTCCCGCTAGGAACGCGGCCAAGCTTTGTCCTCCGTCAGAGACGCGGCAGAGCCCTGCAAAGCTACACGGTGAACACCTACCAATTAAATGCTGTGTAAAATGAAAGATGGGGTGTTGTTCAGCCCTCGTCAGTGCCTGCAGAAGGGCGGGCTGCCGTCGGTAGCGTGTTAGCAGGACTCTGCTTCTCCCTTAGAGGGGGAGCTGGCTGTTTGCTTGGTGGCTCGTAGCAGCTACCGGTGTTCGGGGCTGCTCTTCTCATCGCATGCCGCTGTCAGATGCAAAGCTGTTAAGGCAGATGATTAAATGCGATGCCTCTCTATTGATCCTCCGCTGCTTCGCAGAGCCAGGGCTGACGTTATCCTCTTGGATATTCATAGCTCTGCTGCTGAGAGCCAGCTTGGAAATCCTTCCGGACCAAGGTGTCAGCAGCCGTCTGCCGCTTTCTGCAGCCCTTTTGGCTGCCAGGCTCCTGCGCTGATCTCCTCAGCACGGGAGGCCACGGGCTTTTGCTCATCAGCCCATGGACAATCAAGGTTTGACCCCGGGCCGGTGGTGATGGTACATGGCGAGGAGGACGTGTCCCAGTGCGTCAGCCTGCTCGGCATGCGGCTCAGGCTTCCTCCAGCTCCACGCAGATGGGACACTGATGTCTTCCCAGCAGCGGCGCTGGACCTCGGGGGAGAATTTCTCACTTCCCCCTGGCTGCAAAAGCCACTTCCCAATGGGTCATAAGGTTTTGCTTTTTCTCTCAGATTTGCCTGATTTTCAGTGGAGGAATCCCCCCATGAAGTGATGCTGAGGGAGCCCGAGGGACCCCCTCCCTCCTATTTGGCGTGGGGTAGCCAAGGACAGAAAGGGAGGCCTAAAAGCAGGCAGATTATTCTCCAAACACACCAGGGAAACAACAAAAAAGATGCTTTTTAAAGCATTTTTTACTAGGTGTTTGGTTTGAAGCCTACAGCCTAATGCATCACTGAGTTTAGCTCTTTCTGTTCTGCAGTGCAGTTGCCCAAGAAATCAATGGCCTGACATACTTCCCTTTGCTAGAAAATCCACATTTTGCTTGAGTGGGTGTGAAAACCGAGAGCTCGCCAAGACCCATGCGGTGCCGGGGGAAGGCTCTCCTGCTGAGCCAGGCATCGAAAGAAGTCACAGGACAAAGACTTTGCTCTGCTACTTCTGTTCTGCCTGCCCAGGCCGCGGGGCTTTGAATACCGACCAGTGGGTAATTTAACAGAGGGAAATGTCGTCTATTCTCTGGCTAAAAATAACTTTTTTCTAGAGCATGCCCACCTGAATTTGTGGTCCAAGCTGATTTTCTGGCTCTCTCAGTCCATTGCGATCATTCCTAAAGAGTCAGAAAAACCCTGCTGCAGCATCTGGGCAGTGCATTAATTTCTGCGTGGACGGCACGGCTTCGTTAGGGAGTGTTTTCTCTGGCCGTGCAATGGTGCTCTCTGCTCCCTTATGGGTGTCTAATCCTTCCCGCTTCCTCGGTGAATCCCAGCCTTGCTGGGAAAACCGAAATATCGGTATAACTCCTGACCTCGCAGTGGTATCCCTCCATCGGCCAATTGTTGAATACTTGGAGCACAGCCACCGTAAAAAATAACAGAACAAAAGTCACGAAAACATCCCCCGAATTACCCTCTTCCCTGCCCGTGTTTTGACACGTGGTGGTGATTTCCAGCAATGCCCAGGCAGACCTGCTGGAAGCAACACCCACCAGCCCCGGGGGCTGCCTGCAGCCGTGAGGACACGGTGATGGTCTCTCCCCAAACGAGGGTGGTCTTCTGAAGCTTTTCTGCAGGGTGAAAAGCCTCCGCAGGATCGTCCACTGCGGGCGTGGATTTAGGGAAGTGGTGACTTCCCTGCAGGGAGAAACCGCCCGGATTTGGGTCTGGGGGTTGCTCTGCTGTTGTCAGCCCTCTGCCATCGCAGAGGAGCCGTAACCTCGGCTCGCGGGATCGCTGCTGGGCATCGCCTGTCCCCGCCAGCTCCCTCCTGCGAGGTCCTCTGACTCAGAGCCCGTCTCCTTCTGACGAGTTTGTTGGTTTTTCTAGAGCCTTTCCAGCACTACCGAGGCGACGGCTTTCATTTCCCTAAAAGCAGCCATGGGAGGGAGAAGCAAGGAATAGTTAATGCCTGCAGGAGCGAGTGAGCCCTGCGGCCAGGCTGGCTCCAGCACGGGGCTCGTGTGGGACCACCAGCCCCCCACATCCTGCATCCCCGCTCCTGCCGCAGCGTGGAGAAGCATGGGGATGCCCTGCTGCTGTTCCTGGACGTGCTCGCTTGTGTGCTGGGGAGAGGCTGGGCAGCTGGGGAATGAGTTGGGTGCCTCAGCGGTGGCTTTGTTCATGGTGGAGCTGGTGCAAGCCCCTCGCTGCCTGCTGGGGTGGGAGACCCCCCGGTGTGGGGGCACGAGGAGTGTGTGCAGCGCCCGGGGCGAGGGGGACAGGAAAGCCCCAGAGGGTTTTGTCACTTCTACAGCAAGTCTGATCCGTGTCCTGGGCACAGGGTGCTGGCAGCCCATCGGAGGGATGTGCAGGCTCCCAGATGCTCGTTTTCTGGATGGATTGATGGCTCCCAGCTCCAGAGCCCCCAGCAGAAGGAGAGGTGAGCACCCTGGGCACCTGCCACCTCTGCTGGGCTCAGTGGCAGCTGCTTCTGGCCTGGAAAAAGCACATACTCCACCTTGAGAGTCACTCTGCCGTGGCTGAGAGGTACTTGATGTCCTGTCTCCTGCCTGGCTGCAAGCTTGCATTCCTGCTGCAGGTCTGTCCGGCTGCTGGGCAGAGCCAGTGTGCTGTCCCCCTCCCCAGCACCCCAACCCTCTCGTGGCAGCACACCTCTGGGCCTTTCGGGAGGATGCTGAGGTCATTAATCCACTTTATAGATTAAAAGACTGAAAATGTTTGGAGCTTGAGAAAATGGGGCTGAGACCTCTGCTGCCCCAGCACTCGGCACTGTGCCTTCGAAGTCGCTGTCAGTTTACAATATTGACCCACAAATGTGACATTCTTAGAGAAAACAAAAAAAGTGCATCTGGGAAATGGGGAAAAAAAAAAGGTGTTTGCTTCTTTGCCACGTTGTAATTGCAGTGTGATGGGGAAGAGCGAAGTGGTGCAATGAGCAGAGTGCTCATAAATGTGTGCTGCGTCCGTGGAAGGGGAGGCTGGTGACAGGAGTGCTGGCGGGACCGTCGTCTTTGGGGCCGGGAGAACAGGCCATCTGCTCCCACAGCAGGGCAGAGGGAGACAGCAGGGCTGAGAAACCAGACAGAAAACCCCAGAAGAAAGGAAAAAGACCTGGAGTCATCCCTTCCTTCCATGGCTAGAGCTCCCAAAGCAAACCTTTACTCAGCCTAGAAGAGATGAGCTGGCATTGTGGGAGGAGGACCGTGGCTTCCCCACTCATGGCTGGGGTTTACACAGCAATTGAGATCTCAGCTGGTGAAAAAATCTGCTCAGCAGATTTCAGGGGAAAAGAGCTGGGAGACACACTTGGGAGCCACCGTGCGAAACCTCTGAGCTCCGTGTTGCTCTGGATGGCCGTGCGCCAGACACAGCACCTCTCAGTTTGAGCTGAATATTTTCCAAATATCCAAAGGTTTTGGGGAGCCAGTTTTCATTACTGGGAACGCTGCCGTTGCCCGGGCAGTCCTGCAGTCCCGGCCTGCTCGCTGCAGGTGCTTCCTCTCCAGGGGCTGGGAGGACGCTCCCCGAAATCTAACTGCAGTGGAGGGGTCACTCAGGCCAGGCTCCAAGTAATTTCCTCTCCCAGAGCCCCATGGAGGTTTTTGAGGGTGCTTAACCCTTTCACGGGAAAAAGTCGCTCCCAGTGCTATAGAAAAGGTGTGAGGTTAAGCTCAGCCTCTCTCCTGGAGCAGCAAAGTCCAAGAGAGCTGCTGTTTGAGCAGCTCATGGTCCTCAAAGGGTCCCAGCTCCCTTCTCCTGCAGGGTGGCAGGTAGAGAGGCCGGGTGAGAGATGACCCCAAACCTCTGCCCCGAAGGCTACAGCCGCTGAGCTGGATCCTGGCTCGCTCTGTGCGAGACGCAGTGGGAAATGGTCTGGGGTGCAGCGTGCAGGGAGGCTGTTTGAGGAGCAGCTTTGAAGCTTAGCACAGGCTTTTACTGTTCTGCAGAGCTGCTATCGTTTTTCTTTCCTCTGCAAAGAAGTGCAGAATCAAGCTGTGGCCGGTACAGTTTGTAGCAGCTCTTGGCTGCACGGATATCCAGCTGCTGAATGCAGAATGTTGCTCATCCCAGCTTCCCTCTGCTCTGTCCAGGTGGCCGTGACCTGGAGAGGCTGGAGTCCTGCCCTTGTCCTCCCCTGAGAGATGCTGGATGTGCAGGTGAGAGTTTCCTAAACGCTATTGCAGTAGCTGAGCTAATGCAAAACGATGTTTTCACTTTGCCCTTCCCTTGCCCTTGTCACTCCGGCTCCGTCCTGCCCCCCGCGCTGGTCCTGCTCCATCACCCACCGTCTCCTGCCCTGCGAGCAGGGGAGGCTGCGGACCTGGCCGTGCTTTGAGGAACAAAACGATGGAAGAAACGCCTGCTTTGAACAGCTCTGCCAGAGCGGCGAGCGCTTCAGTGAATTAACCTCATGACAGCGTGTTCTCACGAATTTCTGCTGCCCGCTTATCAGACCATCAGCCTAAACAGGTCACCCTTCAGCTGCCATCAGACACCGCCTCGTACCTCCGCAGTCGAAGGCTTGGGTAGCTGCAGCCTGACTCACACTGTGTGGGAGAAAGTAATTATTTCAGCCACAGCAAATCGGGCCAGTAATAACCTTTCGCTCCGTAACAGCAACGGCGCTCCTTTAAAAATATATTTGAATGGATTTTGGATAAGGAGTTGGGCTTGTTGGGGAACGGGCAGTGGAGGGAGGAGGAATGGGTAGACGGGGGATAGCGGAGAGGTGGCTGCTGTGTCCCCTGGAGAGGGTGAAGAAGGCCTGGTCCTGCAGGCAGGGCACGGGCAGGGCGTGGGCAGCCGGTCTCTGCGACACGAGCAGAGGGAGAGCAACACCGCCAGCAGAATGGGCTCAGTGGAGGTCTGACCAGGGGCAAGTTCTCCTTCCCGGAGCCTCAGCAAGGGCTGTATCCACACAGGGCCTTGGTGAGCATCGCCTGTGCACGTAAGGGCTTTCCTTCCTCCTCCTCTTCTTCCTCCTCTGCCAGCCATTTCGGCAGCTGCCTCTTGGTTCCCTGCCCGCCCTGGTGCGATGCGGAGCCGCTTTGCTGTCTTCAGGACGGAACAATTGCCCTTTCCCTACAAGTGTTTCGCTGTGAGACGGTGAAGAACGTTTGATGGAAAGGGAGCTGGATCCGAAACTGCAGTGACCACCTCAGGGAGGCTCTGCTGGTCCTCAGAGCTTGCGGAAGAGATGTACGGGGGTTTTCAACGTGAGATTGCTCTGTGCCACTGCAGCATTTCGAGTGCCTCTGCTCGCAGCGCGGGGAGATGCCTCTGTTCCTCTTGCTGGGAAGAAAATGCAACAATGCTCTCTAGAGGCAGAAGAATTCAAGAAGAGGTTCGCTTTCACCGGCTCTGCCTTTCATCATGACTTCAGTGCTCTTCGCAGCTGTTTTTTTTTGCCACAGAAACCAATTTCTGGGCATTTTGGCACCTTGAGTTGTAGCTCAGGTCGTTTTCTCCCCCCTCCCTCCCCACAGGACAGCCCGATATAATTATTGCCAGTGCTCCGAGGAGGGCTGGGAGCAGGGGGGAGCATTCTGCGTCAGGATGGGGAGTCTTTTGGGTCAGGATGGATCTTTGGGATGAGATGGTTGAGCGGGGCGATGGAGAAAGGGGGAAGGGCAGATGGAGATGTGCTGCAGCATGGTCCAGCATCACTCTGGAGCAGGGTGAGTCATTGGAGCTCATGGTGGGAACTTGAAAGGAGAAGATCTGCTAAGGACCAGTTAAACCCAGGCCTCAGGTGAGGGCAGATGCAGCTGTGGTCTGGACCAGGAAGGTGGAGCTGCAATCAGGCACCAACTGCCCCTTAGTAAAGCCAGATGGGGCCCAGGAGTTTGTCTGGGAGGGTGTGGGTCTCCTGTCCTAGGTAGAGCAGATAGCAGCTCTGGCACTGGCTCATCTAGGGTGTGCCTTGGGGTGAGAAGAAGGGACTGGAGCTCTGATCACCAGAGGGGTTCTCAGGGGCTTTCCTGGAGTGTTGGGCTGAGCCTCAGGAGATGCTGGAGGAGTTCCTGCGATGCTTTAGCTGAGGCTAAAGGAGGCTTTTGCGGGGAAGCTCAGGAGGAGTTGGTCCAGGGGCAGTTCCTGAGGTGGGGGCTGGTGGTGGGGATGTGCTGAAGCTATGGAGGTGTCCTACAGGGCCTGGAGCCTGAGTCTGCAAGAATTGGCAAAAATTGGAGTACCAGCACCTGGCTCAGCAGTTACAGAGCCTGTCCTCTGCCCTTCCAGGGACCCCAGGTGAGCTCTGCATCCAGCTGCGTTGGCTGCCGTATGTACAGAGTGTTTGAGTCCTCTGCCTGTGATTTTTCTGAGGGGGAAGGGGGTTAAAAGGTGATGCTCTGCCCTGTGCAGGAGGGTGTCAGAGGTGATGTACGGGGCCAAGATGGGAATTCAGGTGAGACTTTTGAGGTCCTAATCCACGGGCTTCCTTCCTCTGGGAAGTTTCTTCACATGGACAGTTGACTGAGCAGAGCTCAGCCCACAGAGCCATGGTCAGTGGGGTCTCTTGTTTGTGCAGAAAGACCGGGTAAGTCAGCTGGGCTTGTGCCCTCCCACAGCAAGCAGCGGCTGTCCCCCAGCTCATACCTGGGGCTGGGTAGGAATGCAAAGCCCAGACCACTTCTGGCCATTTAAAAAAAAAATCTAAATAAAATAATTCCTTTTACTATCCTGGCCAGTTTCCAGTTCACTTAATTGCATTCTGCCAATCCACCCTGCAATCCCATATGTTGTTGTTTATTTTACTAGCTCATATTGAGTATCTTTCAGTAAAAACAGCCCTGTGAATAGCCTAGCCTGCTGAATTAATTGTGCTAGTGAAAGGCTCAGGTTAATGTATAAAATGTACTCGCCTTCCCTGAATGAAGGAAACAAAGGAAATTATATTACTGAGCTGAACTGGGCAAATCTCGTGTCCCCAAGTGACTGGGAAGATAAGTAAAGAGTTGACTGGACAAATTGTTTAAAAAAGCACAGGAGAAGACCGAGACTGAGAGCACTTGGCACAAAAATCTGATGTCTGCTGCCTGGGAAGGGCATGGCGTGGCTAGTCTGGCTGGTGAAGGTGTGCTGGGCTCCTGGGGGGCTGGGTGAGGAGCATGGCCATCACAGCCAGCAGCTCGTGGTGCTGGCAGAGCCCTGGGTGACATCCCCGTGCTGAATCGCAGCCTGTTTGCCCATGAGCGTTGCCACCAGCACAATGTACCTCCAAGCAAGCTAGGTCCCAGAGCAGTCCAGCCTGAGCCCTCCTGTTTGAAATATGTGGTTGAGTTCAGCCCCATGAAGGCTCGCAGTAGACAGCCTTGTTGCTTAATGTTCTTCAAATGGGAGAGCGGGAGCAAGGAAGCAGAGGCTGAAGTCACAAATTTAGGGTTTGACCATCAAAAGGACTTTGGGACCTGGGTGGACATCAGGTGTGTGGAGCACTCCTGGGTTTTCGACCCATATGCTGCGTCGAGGGTCGAGCTGAGGAGCAGGAGACCTTATGGCTGAGCCTTGCACTGCTTTCTCTTGGGCATGTGGGTGTGGACAGTCCCCCAGGGCCATCTCGGTGCTTCTCTGTACAGCACCTGGGGCACCTCAGCCCTGGAGCAGTTGGGTTTCCTTAACGAGATGACTTAATGCAGATAACTGCAGTGGCAGTCAATAGCTCCTCCTGGCTGGCTGAAAGCCGGAAAATCAGGGCAGGCGAGAGTTTTGCAGAACTCCTGTTTTCACACTATCTTTCCCAATCCATTTAATACCCGTGGTAAATGTGGTGATGAGTTGTGAGGAACTGGTGGGTTATGGGCTGGGTACACACAGCTGCGGCTGCATCTTTGCTCATGGCTTTGTGCTCCTGGGATTAAGGATACCTAATTCTGTTAGATAGCAGATGATATACTGCTTTAATTTCCTGTTATTCCTGTAAGTCAGGAACTCTTGTGCAGTCACAACCCTGTGTTGTAGGAGCGATGCAAAGTCCTTGACATCTCATGGAGCTTGCCCTGAGTCTGGAAAGCGCATCAGGAACTGGAGAACAGGATGATGATGTGCCCAGTGAGCTGAGGGAGTCTCACTGCTGGTCTGCGCTGCCCCGAGGATGGGGCGAAACAGGCTGGGATTTAGTGGCATTTGGGATGTCAGCATCTTGTTCGGGGACCAAGGAGCCAAAGCCCAACTGGATTTCCTACTGCAAGTTCAAATCTAGCTGGTGGCAGTTCTGAACAGCGCTGGGTTGGGGCTTCATCAGCAAAAATACACGTATGCTGTCCTCCCAGGTAGCTGGGCTGGTGGTGCTTTTATGCTATTTTTAATTCCTGCTAACTTCTCTGTTGGAAAGCAAGTCCCGTATTTCACATCTCCCGTTGTTTAGGATGCTTGATGCATCTGGCCACGTCTCCCAGCTTTTGCAGTCTGCAAGTCGAGGTGGGATGCACAGGGCTGGGCGCTTCCTCCGCTGTGCTACGGTCTTCTGAGACTGGTAGAACGTCAGCGCTGGGGGGTTACACGTGCAGACTGCAGGTATGCACGGGAGGGCAGTTGGTGCTAAATCGCTCCAGACTGAAGCGTTTTGGTTTGGAAACCCTTGCTCTGGTTTAATTGCATGTGGTTCTGTGCTCTGTCAAAGTCTGTCGCTAAGACACGCTTAGGGGAACTCACTGACTTGGAGTAGTGAGTACCTTTGAAATTAGAAGGGATCACTCTGATTATTTCATCTGATCTCCCACGAGGCGTAAAGCTTCCCCCATGCTTGTCCCAAGCCCACATTTCTGGCTGAGCTCCTGCATACGTTGCATCTTAATTTCAAAGCTGAGTGGTGCATGATAGCAAACCGCCTGAAAGTCCTTGTTGAGTTTGGAAATTACTCTTGCAATTAAAAAATGTTTCTTGTTTCTAGCTCCAGTTTGACTTTGCTTCAGTTTCCAGCGCCGGGAGCTCATTACAGCTTGCTCTGCTCCATTAAAGAAAGATCTGTTGTGAGGGGGGCACAGACAGGGCTGTCCCAGCGAGCCAGAGAGGTTAGAGGGAGACGACTGGATGCTCTGGGACAGTAAATAGGATTCCCAGGCTGCGTTGGGAAGGGGGCAGGAAGGGATGGATGCTGAGGGAGCGTACAAAATAATGTAGGCCTTGTGCAGGAGCTTTTTTTCTTGTTTCGTGGATCTCAGCTCATCAAGTCAGCGATACTGGACATGGCAAATGTCCTGGATTTGTGTGAAGACCCAGGCAAGTCTTGCTTGCTTCAGACTGCTTTGCTTTCCCTCTGCAGTTTTTGCTCCTCGTTAGTGTTGTTGCGTGGCTGGATAACCAGTGTCTTGTCTTATAGCTGGGAACCAATGGCACCCACAGCATTGCTACAAGGTGCCGAGGCCGCTGGTGTCTGTCTCAGCCCAGTGTGGGCCCTTTGCCTCTGCCTCGTTTGCTTTCCACGGGTGGGCGAGGGCTGCCGGGATGCCGGGGAGTATCGAGGACGGCGGATGCCGAGGCTGGAGGTGATGCTCTGCTTTCTCCCACTGGCTGATGACAAGGGCAGTGGCAGAGGTGAGGAGCGCAGACTTGTCCCCAGGGAGGTGCCTGGGGTGTGGAAGTGCACAGGGCTAAAATCCTGGGGACTGAACCCATGTGGGACTGTGTGTGCTGTCCTTCCCCTGAGCCTGGAGCTGTGCTGCCGTGCTGAGCTGCGTGTGCCATCCACCCAGCCAGCAGCACGGGGTGGGCTGCAGGTCGAAGGGTGGAGGCAGCGCTGCAGACAGGTCCCTTCTCCGTTCTTCAGTTCTCCCTCAATCACCCACGTGCTGGAGCACCTTCCCTTTGCTGGGGGGAGCCCGGATGTCACCTTCTCTGACCCTCGTTAAGGGTTTTCACTCCCTGCTTTGCCTTGCTGTGCTTTCAGGGCACAGGTGCTTGCCTTGGTGGCATCGTGCACTGCGGACCCGTCCTGGCACTCGAGGCTGACATGGGTGTGCTGCATACAATGTGCATGTACTGCATGCAGACTCATAATTTGGTACCAAGTCGTGTTTAACCCAAACTCTCATGGATGTGTGCAGGAATTTGTGGTGCTAGGGAGAGGGCTTTGCATTTGGATGGTGAGAAAACGGTGTATCCAAAGGGATGCTGGTGTTTTCCTTGAGGGAGTGAGTGCCATCCGCTATCCACTGCCTGCAGCTTGAGTTGATGCACTGTGCTGTCGGCGGTTTAAATCTGATTAGCACAAGTGTTTCTCCCTCTCCTCAGTGTTTTGCCATGTTCTTAATGTGGTGCCCGCTAATGACAGGGAGAGAAGCTAAACTGAGTTATTTTCTTGTTGACTAAATAGTAGCTTGCATTGCTCTTAAAAACGGTGTGCAGAAGAGGGAACGTCCTTGATAGAAGCTCCTGGATGGAGTCAATTAATTCTGACTGCTGAGAGCAGGATAACAGGGGAAAAGGTCAGACATGCACTCACACCATCCCAAGAGGAGATGATCTGCTCTTCATCTGACTGCTGTTAGTCCTGGCAAGGGAAACTGGGAGCTCAAGGACACGTGGTTTTGGGCAAGCCAGCACTGGGAGTCACTGGAGACCATTCATCTCCCAGGTTTCTTGTTAGCACCGTGCACCTTTCTAGCCCAACTTGCAAGGGGAAGGCATATCCTTGGGGGGATGT
>Ga0065711_1042747_pt1 | contig 15170 bp, 5 predicted proteins | sample Hoacrofraction12_FD_59098 | JGI IMG/M metagenome (GOLD analysis project Ga0065711, IMG submission 59098) | Hoatzin crop microbial communities from Cojedes, Venezuela - Epithelial fraction 12 v2 (version 2) | ecosystem: Host-associated > Birds > Digestive system > Esophagus > Crop | place... | reverse complement strand
TTTAACCATGCAGGTCTCCTGCCTCCTTTGCTAGATTTCTTTCTCAGGGGGATGCATTGCTCCTGAGCATGGAAGAAGTGTTGTTTAAAGAGCGACCAGCACTCATGGACCCCCCTGCCTTCGAGAGCCCTGGCCCACAGGATTCCTCCCAGTAGCTACTTAACAGTAGATAACTGTATCTACAAGAGACATGAAGAAGTGGTCTCTGACTATTGTAACTGTACTGGAAGGAATCACTGGTGTTACACTAGCCAAACTGGAATCTATAGTTAGTTTAGCTTGATGGTATCTTACACAATAGTTTAAAGCACAGCACTGTCAGTACTGTGTAATACTGTGTCAATACAGAGTATCAATAGGCTTTATTGTAGTCATAATCTTAGTTTGTTCCCCTCCCCCTCAGACTTTACCCCAAATAACTTTCAATTGTTAGAATTAATTTCTAAGTAATTGCTTCCATTTGCAAACTTTGAATACTGGAGAATTTGCACCTGTCACGTGTACAAGAGGCATCTTTTTAAGGCATTCATTTTCTTTAATAACATTATGTATATTGTCAGTCTCCAGAAGAATTTTTAAATTAATGGCTTCTCAAAAGCAGGATGAATGAAGACAGCACCTAGATTTTTGGTTCTGTGTAAGCTCACATCTTTGTCACATTGAGTCTGGGTTTGGAATGACACCTTCAACTCCCTTATTGTCTCCTCACTATTTTGCTTTAGTGACTTTCAAATTCTGAATGCTATCGCAGTTCTGAAATCTTTAGTCAGTCATCTGGCAGATTAAATTGAAAGCTTTAATCATTGAGTTTGGTTTTGAATTACCATATATAACCTGTTCAGTGCAGGAAGAGTTCTGATGTCAGTGTATCTTGCCGTGTCCATGAGGAAGGCAAAGCAGCAGCATGATCCTCTTTCATTACAGTTTGCAGTATGTAACTCTTCGTATCTGATCCATTTTTCATTTATCAAAAATGAAAGAGATAATAATGAATTTTTTTTTCCAGCCAAGACATTGTGTTCTAGGCCTTAGAGCACTTAGTGTAATGAATCCAGTGTTGCCCTTTTCTCTAACCTGCTAACAGGTTGTGACTGTTAAATGGAGTTCTGCATTCATTTTGGAACATGACATATTTTACCATACATGCGTTTGTTACACACACCATTGTATACTTGGCTATTATGCAAAAGTGTTGAGGAAATTTTATGGCAGTGTTTGTAACATTCTAACTCTGGTCATAGGTGGTAAAATTTTACTCACAAGAAATGTTATTGTGCAAAGTTTAAATGTTGACATTTTAAGAGTTAAGCTGTGGCTATTTGAAGTAGGCTATACCATAATAGCTTACAAAATATGATTATGGTTATGATTATACACAAAAAGGTGACCTAAACTACAATATTTATTACTGATTTCTGAAAAGCAAAAATTTTATGCCCAACAGAAATCATATGATGTTCATGAATTCCATGTTAGCTTTATGACCTACAGTGTTTATAACCTACAGTGTAACCAATTTCAAATCGTGGTATTTACTTCTGTCAGTAATCTCAGTACATCGCTGAGACATCACTGGCATCTCCAGGCACAGATGTACTTGTTGGAGGCCCAAATGGCTTCAGACCCACCCCTTGAACTTGCCTCTTGCCCTGGCAGGTGCTTGCACCTGCCTTACCCAACACAGATGCACAGGAGGGTGTGAACGCATTATTCATCCCTGAATATCTTCCATTCTGCATATGGACAGTCAGCTGTGACACAGAGTGCTGGTGAGGGTATATGTGTGTCATATTAGCCAGTGGGCTTTACACGGTTAGGCATAAAGCTGAATTTGTCTCCTGAAGCTTATTGTAGCTTTGCACATAATGATACACGAAACATTTAAATTTAAATTTGGCTTGCTAGCGTTATTATCCTTTGTATCCTGTTTCATAGATAAATACCACAACACATTACTGAATTCAGTGTTGCTGTAGCCAGAAAATTAATACAAAACCCACAACCACCACCCACACTGTTAGCCAAATTAACTAGATCAATTTATTAAAATTCCATCCAAAATAATGAGTTGAAAGTTAGAGCTGTGGACATGACTGCTGTAACACAGACAAAACTAAGATCTATAGTCTTCTTGCAAAATAGGTTACCCTTCAGTAACTCATAGTTAAGCAACATAATTAATGTTAATAGTACTGAATTATTTTTACACATGCACGGATGCATATGGATATTTCAAATATCACATACAAACTACCATGCATTCCATTTGTTGAAGGTTGCTGCCAAAAATTAAGAATACATGAGACTTGATTCTCCTGAATGACACATACTTAAAAGAAATTAGCTTTTAGAACTCTGGAAAAATTACATTTTTCTTTCATTCATTACATTCTGAGATTTTTTTTTTTTTGCAAAAATCAAAGGGCCATTATGGTTTCCTGCAGGTCTAATCAGTCACATTTCGGTGTTTTGCTTTTCTGTTTTGTGGCCAGCAAGCTATAGACTATAACTGCCAATTCTGCTCTAACATCTTTCACAGGACGATAAAGAATGAAGAAAAAGCATATTGTCAAACAGCTAACATCTTGTTAGCAGCAGCTTAATCTGACTGTGATACACTATCTAACATAACTAAACTTTCTAATTTTATAGGTTACATCTGAGAAACAGGATTTCACTTTCTTCAGAATCCTTTGACTTCACATGTCTGTACTCAGACATGTAGGACCTGACTTTCAAAGAAATTTAGATGCTTTGATGTGAGATGTGGTTCTAGTAGAAAAACAGGTGACAGAAATCATTCCTACCAACAGCCATAAAAAGATAAAGTCCTGTGGATAAGAAATGGCCAGATTTTTTTTTTATTTTTTTTTTAAGGAAAAGCACGGTCATCAATATCCATAATTAGCATCATTATTAACTGGAAGTGATTGCATTTCCATATATCTTCTGAAAAAAAAGTATGAAAGTACCATGAAAGTGAAGAAGAATATGGTACAATAAGTTAAAGGGCAAGGTGGTTATAGTGTGTAGGTGATACATGAAGCATTGGATCTTTTTTTAACAACAATAACCAGAAGATTTAACAAATAGCAGGTGGAGACAAGATTGCACTGTGCTGACAGGTTTGCTGCAACAACATGGGTGATCTATTGCCTGTGTAGGAAAACCACATAAGCAATGACAGGAACAATTATAAATGACAATTGCAATTGCAATTGACAGTTAAAGAAGTGAGGAGATTAAAAAGTGTATATAAAGCAATCAATAATCCTGATTGACAAGCTGTGTTTGGCTGATTTATTTTGATAACTGTACATTAATTTCTTATTCTTTATAGAGGCTATAACGCAGTAGTAAATATACATGTGAATGACTATTGGTAAAGTTCTGTTGCCACTTTGTTGTTGCTAAATATTTGCTGAGACACTTCTCCGTCTGGTCTCACTGAAATTAATACCAAAACATGCTGAGTTTGAGAATATATTATGATAGCTAAGACAGGTTCTGCTGTATTCTGGAGCCTGGCTAAGTCATATTATATCAGAAGCATTATTTGGTAAGCTTCAACCTGCTTGTTAAATATTACAGTACGCTCAAAATTGAAGCAGGGTTGTGTCCTTTTAAAAGGCAAATTAAAGAAACTTTGTACTATTTTTCAACAATAAATCATTCTCTTGTAATTCACAGAATATACAGCACTGGACTGTGAAGGACACTGAGAGGTCATCTTGTCCATCTTCGTGCCCCAGGGCAGAATCAATTATATTTAAACTAGTCTGGATAGATGGTTGTGTATCCTATTCTCGGATACCTTTCCTGGTGAAGATTCCACAGCCGCCCTGGGCAATCTGTTGAGTGTTTAGCTATCCTAGTGCTTAACCTTCCTAGTGTTAAATGGAACCTTTTTTTTTTTACTGTACCTTAAGGCCATTAACTCTTTTCCTGTCTGTGGTGGAACAGTTTGTGGCTTTCCTCTTTGCAGCAATGTTTTACATTTGTAGACGATTATAATGTCTTTACTGTCTTCAGTAAATCACCCGGGTTCTGTCAAGTCTTTCTTGATGGTATATGTTTTCTAGACCTTTGGTCATTCTAAGTGCTTTCCTTTGGACTCTTTCCAGTCAATTCATGTCTTTTTTAAAGTATAGCTTTCAAGAGTGGATACAGTGGATCCTGAGCCTTACCTTCCACTAGCAATGAGGAAGTAATTATGTTAAACGTAAACTGTGTTACTTATCTTTAAATATGTGTGGCTTTCAATAGCAACCATTGTCAGGTTTTATTTTAATTTATTATTATCCATAGATCCTCCTCTGCGAAACAGCTGGCTGTCTAGTCTTTCCTTCAGGATGTATTTGTGTGGTTGTTTACTGCCATCTGCATTGACCTGCTTTGTCTTCCAGAATTTTGTTCTATGTTTTCTCATACCTTTCCCTAGCATGCCAAGTCCTTCCATTTTGCTGTCTTTCTCAGATTTAGAAACACACTCCTAGTTCCAGCATCGCAGTCATTAAGGAGAAAACAGAACAGCACCAAAAGCCCTGGACCATACCATTTGTATCTTTACAGGTTGACAGTGAACTACGGAGGATAGTTTCACAGCTTTTATTACCCTGACTGTGCAGTAGTTTAATCAGTCATTTCCTGGGGAAATTTGAGGAAAATACTAAGGAAAAAGAGTTCAATCACGGAGTACAATTTAGAGCACAAGCTTGTATGAATCATGATGTAATGTAGTCTGGACTGACATCTCATTGCCTCAGACTAATTTGCTTACTACCATTCTTTCTTTTGTGCTGCCATTAGTCTCTTGGTTTCCAGCTGTAGTGCTTGTACTACTATTCACCTAAAGATTGAAAGAATGGAAATAAAGCTACTGTAGGCTGCAGTGACATAAGATAAGACTTTGGACCGGGAAGGCTGTCACAGTTAGGGGATTATATCTCTGTATTTTCACGGATTACAGTTAGTTCTTGATAATAAACTAACAGACGTTTCTTGCCTAGGGTAGCAGCCTTATCATACCAATTTTACCTGTATCGTGATCTTTTGAGTTAAGATGTTGCACTAAGACTTCACTTTTATGGCAGAAATCTAGACCAGATATCAAAATAATAGAGAGAATTCGATGCTTCTGTCCCATGGAGGATGTTGGGTGTAGATCCATGTCTGATACCAAGGAACACAACTTCCCCTTCAGGTGACAAGATGAAAGATGGTAGACATAATCATGGTGACTGCCAAATCCCCATTGCTGCTTTTTTAAGAGAAACAGCTGCCATTCTCACTGGCTTAACTAAATTCAAACTTACATGAGTGTGTCAAACTAATAATATATCCCTGGTGTTTTCAATTTGATGAAAGTTATTCTCAGTGTATGATCTTAATGTTACCTAAAGTTTGCTTGTGGGTGAAGAGTTCTTGTTCACCTCACTGTTTTGTTCGCATTTTTCCAATTCTTTGAATAAGCCTACCGCCTTAAGTGTGTGAAAGGTTATTGTGGGGACTTACAAGTTCACTTATCATAGAATCATTTAGATTGGAAAAGACCATTAACATCATTGAGTCCAACCATATTTATCAAGCATTTAGAAACCCAGAGGGCAGAGTGCTATTGAAGCCGTAATCATTACAGGTAAATAATTTAATAATGCTGGAACCTTATTACAGAAGAGTTGTCAGATGTAGTGAATGCTATAAATAATATTAATCTTCTCTAGTCCAATGGATTTTAGGTATCTAAGGATGGAGGTATGTATCTTAGTACTTCTGCAAACCTCAGAAAATGCGTGTCTCATTAAACATGTACAAGACAGCAACTAGATTTTTATATTGGTAAGTTGGGATCCTCAAATAACATGTTAAAACTAATGTAAATGTCTGTGTCACTACTGAAAATAGAGCACAGTGCTTTCTCATATGGGATATACTGACAATCTTTACGCACCAATGGTATTGGTGTTAGCACTTTCAACCATGTTATGCTGCCAGGTTCTAGTTAACAGCTGTCTGAATTAAAGCTGTCACCGAAGAAATAAGCGAATGCATTGTATAAACATACCCTAATTCATTTAATATGCAAAGTTAAAGAGATCGCTTGCATGCTTGAACTTTGATTAACTGGATGAATGTTTGAGTCATTAAAACTGTTGCAGAAAAGCTGTACCCCTTCTGTGGTTCACATCCCTTTACATTTTACATTTGCTTGCAAGTATATGAATAGGGAATGAAATAGTAAGTTTTTCTTATTCTGTGTTGCTTAGGCCTCGCAGTTCACTCTGGCAAATTTGTGATGAAACAGAACATCTAGGACCAACATCAGTAACTATTTGAAGAGGGAATGCCAGCAATGTGGTACAGGTTAATATGTAAGGACAAGTTATAGTCCATAGATCTTCCTGAACTAGAGTAAGAAAGAGCCTTGTGATCAATCTCCTCTCACCCCAAAATAGAGAGACCATCAGCCCTAGGGAACTGCTAGTTCGTCAGGTGGTTATGGTAGTGGTTGTCCAGATGTCACATATGATCTGTCATGTAAACTTCTGCCTCAAGAGGCTGTATTGTGGTCTTTACTAAGCTTAAAGGCTCATACCTAAATTTCTAATGGAAGGCAACAAGCTTGAGATATCTTTAACAGTAGATTTGTATGAAGAAGACAACTTAAAATAGGAATTGGTAATTTTCTCATACAAACGATCTGATATTGTGTTTTGTGGAAATATGAGAGTTGGATGTGAAGAAAGAAAGCCTTTGGTTATTTGCATCGTCTTCTTTCTAAAGCAAGGATTGCTATAAACAACTATAGTTGTAATGCTTTGGATGAGACAGAAAGAGAAGCAGAAGCGGAAAGAATGGAACTTCTTCAGAAGGAGGTAATACCAGTTAGTTTTTCACAAACTGCAGATAGGTTTCTCTGAGTAAAGAACTTCTCTTTACCTCAAACCAGACACATCCTCCTCACAGAGGAATCAAAGCACTTGCACGAAATATTGCCAGTTGGGACATGCTTCCCACATACAGATTTATTTTCCAGTGTACAGAAGCAAAAGCTGCTGAAAGTAACCATTTCCAGTGACTAGTGAGAATTTTTTTGAATTTGGAAGCAGAATAATCATATTATGCAATGAAAATCTGTTCAGACTTGTTTGAGTTATGATGTGTTGAAAAGTGCCATGTGTTTCCTGTGTTCTGCTCTGGAGAGCAAGTGAGAACTGGAATGAAAGAGGTTTGCAGTGAACACACCCTGCACATTTTGCTTCCTGATCTCAGCATTGCAGCTCCAGCCAAGGCAGATAAATTACTTCTGCTTCCACCATTCTTCTGGCACTATCATCAACATCCACACAAAATAATGTGATCGTTTTAACAGAGTTTTCAAGTGTAAACTGCTTATTCAGAATCTGTTAACTCAGCCTATCACTATATTTTTTTGTGTATTTCAGACCTCCAGACTCCTTTCTTTACTTCCTCTCTGCTGTGTCTTACTGTATCCATTTCACAGACTATAAATTATTTTTCTGATTCTTAATATGTACATAGTTCAGGTTTCAGGTGAACAAATAATTTAGATGCAAACTGTCTGGGGTCCCTTCCAGACTCTTGAAGTTTTGGTTGGAAATACAGTTTGAAAAAAATACTGCTTCTTAAATCTTACAGTTCTTCACAAATAAACATAGCCTTCACACTGCTTATAAATCAGAATTAGATGATAAAACTGGTAAGGGGGACATAATTGAAAGAGAGGAGCAATGTGGAAGAAAAAATATTTTTTAAAAACACCATAATTACATGATGTGAGTTTACAGAGTATTCAGTTGAATTGTGTTCTTAATATAAGCACAAAACACTGATGACAATCCTGTGAACACATTTGAAGAAGCAAATGTATTCAGTCTGGCATTCCAGAATAGATTCATGATTACATCAATCGGTAAATATTGTCATTTTTCTACTAACCTTCAACAAGGTAATTTCTGCTGAATAAAATTTGAAAGTAAATAAGTTTAGTTGATAATGACTTCATTTCAATATTTCATCTAAAGAAGCATAGTGCAGAATTTTCATTATAGTGGAAATCTGAAACAAACTAGTGTACTGTTGCTAGAATTCACATAATTTATTTCCTTTCTTCCTGAAACAGCAGAAACTTGTTAATTTCTTCCTAGACTGATAATAACTTGCCCACTTTGGAGAAGAGTCTCCACTCTCCTTTTTCCGCTTTTCCTGTCGGCTGTAATTGAGCACATTCTTGAGGTACAAACGCTGTTTTGCTGTTTTAGGTAAGACTGGCAATTTACTTCCAATTTTCAATTAATGCATTGAAAAATATGACCTGTGTAAACACTGACTGCCCAATATTCATCTTGCCAGAGTCACTGTTGCCAAAACTATCACAAGGAAGATCAGATGAGAGAGGTTTTACCACACGGTATTCACCCTTAACACCAAGTGGTCTTTGAGCTTGAGAGAAAATTCTCTGAATACACTGATAGCCACAAAGAGATAATTAATAAACAGAGCTAGTTGGTCAGTAGCATTTTCCAAAAGAAGGAAGCAGAATGCCCATGCATGTGCCACTGCCCATCAGATAGCTACAGGAGCAGCCTGCAATCTGGCTTCTAACATTGTTTATCAGGTGTGGACTGGGACACCTTCACTGAGCCTAGGCATAGAGGTTTTTTTATCTGGCATATAGATTTCTAAATGTAAATACATCTCTAATCAAAGAGTTCATCTGAGGTGATGATAATAATAATGATAGCGATCTTCCTACTTGTAATCTTGACATCACTTATATGAGGGAGTCACTTGGTGTTTGTAACCAAGAAAAACTCATACCTTTGTACTTAATTTGATTTATATTAGTGAAACGTGATTTGTGAATGGTGTGAACATAATAGTGAAAGGAATGCTCACTCTCCATTTACACTCTAGATTTGTTTAGCAAAAAATAACTTTTTGTCAATTGACTCTTTGGAACTTCAGCCCCAAGTGTTTTCCTAAGTGAAAACAGTAAGCCGTTCTCAATGATACTAATTACTGTCTGAAACTGGAGAGTGCTTATCTCCTACTCCTTGTTCATACTGTTACAGGCTAGCGAGGCTAAAGGAGCAGATAATCAGAGCTTTAATTGAAGACCTGCAGAATGTACAGCAGGCTGCATGAATACATTCATCTTCAAATGTCACCCATGAAAAGCTATTTCACTCATTAAATTAAAACTCACTGCAGTTTTTAAACATCAAGTACAAAATTAAAACCAATTATCTCTCTTTTTATGGAAATACCATGAAAAAAGACATCTGAAAATTTAAAACCGCCCGGAACTTCTTAACCATCCCATTTGTGAGACCCCATCAACATATCATATGGGGATTCCTGCCTTTAAGGATGAAGAATTCCATAACATAGGAATGCTCAGATTTACTCAGGATCTTTCCTTCCAACATCACAAAAACTGGGTGATCAAAAGACGACCGAAATGAAATTCATATTGCTAATTATTAATGGGCTAATCATTCAAAATCATGATGTGTACTACATGAATCACAAAAATTTCAGCCGATATTGCAGGCTTGTTTTTTTTTATATTGTGAAAACTGTAATTTGAAAGTGTTGTGTTTCCACTTAATTTGATAATACATGCATGATTACGAAATCTAAATGTACAGCATACAGTGCCTGGAAGAGCGTTCTGGATATCATACATCACTGTAAATGCATAAAGATTTCAGAGTTCTTGTTTAGCATTGTGCTAAAGCTATTTTCAGTTTAAGCACTGACTGAAAAATGCTTTCTTAATAGACAACTTAAACATACACAGATTGTTTTATCCCATAACAGAAGAACAGTATTTCCAATTACTATTGCATTAAGACTGCAAAGATGATTCAACACAACAGTTGTTATTGCTGTTAAAAGCCTTAATCATATTAATGTTGTCACACCAGTCTTCTCAGCAACCAGAACTTCATTGTGCATTGACATTTAACACATCACAAAATAAATGGCTATAGTGTTTGTAGAACTCTTTTCAAGCGATTCCCTCATTCCCCCCGCCTCCGCCACCCAAGTGCATATTTGTCTAGAAGCAGCAAGGGAAATTAAATTAGATGTTACTGTTCTACCCAAATATTCTGTAACTTCCATCAGTTCCTCCTTAGAAATTGTAGGCTTCTTTCAGCATTTGCTTTTTCTCCCAGAGAAGTCATAAGTAAAGCCAAAATTTGCTATAATTGGGATTTTCTAAAATAGTCTTATTCTATGTAAATATTCCTAAATCTGGATTTATTCCCATCTGCCAATCAAGAAACAAGAGAACTCCGGCACTTCAGGTTCGTAGGAAAGCATTGTCTTTCACAAGGATCTCAAGGTTAAACTTGTCAGAGTTGCAGACCTGAACAGCTTTGCCCTACCAAGTGTTTGTCTTCATGTTTCCAGATAGACCCCATAAGTTGAAGTCTGGAGCAGAGATTAGGGGACTTGATATAGAAAAGCCGACTTTTTAAAATATTTTCACCAAGAACTAGATTATAGTGGTCTACTTCTCAGAAATTAGGCCAAAACACATGGATGCTTTATCATTCCCAACCCAATAAAAATAAGGAAATTCAGAGTTAAAGTAAAACTGAAGAGTAAGCCCAAAAAAGCATGGAAATAAATAATACAGACACCAGAGCTACTCATTGTGTTATCATGCAAAAAAACTCCCAGTGAAAATAAGCAAAACAGGATTTGTAGGAAACAGGTCGGTTTTTATTGTTGTTACTTACTATCATTGATGAAGAGAACAGAAATGTTTTCAGACACTCAAACCCTTCTTCAGCTGATTTTGTTGAGCCTGGGTGCCAGAAAGCTTCCCTGCTCTTCCCAAAAATATTGCTTGGATACTAAAAGAGACAGACCTCTGGGTTTATAGAATATTTCCAAAAGGTCATCACAAGTCCAGCAGTGCTTGGGTCATGGCAATGTCTCTATTCCTACACTAGATGAAACAAAGGCAACAGTAAGTTTCCCTTAGCCTGCTGGCAGAGGCAGAAAAGGAAGAAGGGTTAACGTTAAAGTTGCCTTGTGTTTCAGAGTACATAATCCAGTATATCGGTGTACTTCATTGTAGATGGCTCATTTTTGATGGAAATTCCCATTCTTATTTAAATACTATATATGACTAATAAACAAGGCTTAAAAAAGTCTTGACAGTAATTCTTTATACTTTAAATGCAGGTTGCTGCTGAATATTAAAAATCTCAGATCAGGCCTTTCAAAATCATGAGACAGTCCTGGAATAACAAAATACTAAAAACTATTCTAAGTTTTCTAATCTTTATTTTTCTAAACATCATAGTGCATATTCATTCTGTATTTCCTTGCATTTCTGCTGAAGTTATGAAAGCTCTTCTTTTAAGAAACAAGTTACAAGCCAACCAGAACGTATAGATTGATACAGTAGTTTGTCACAGCTAGGCCAATCCAAGGCAGGTAAGTATATATCCAAATCTCTTCCAAACCTCTGTGTTAAGGTCTTTCACCAGTCCTTCTGTCCCCTCTTTTGCTTGCACTTTTATTTTCTACAACGCACACATACCTCCATACACATTGTTCCTTCTTCCAGATATGTGTATTTCTAGTGTTCACCTCTCTACTTTTTCTAATAAGTATATCTGATCCAATGCTTTTAAAAAGAGCTCTTTAGGAATTTCTGGTAAGTTTTGCCATTGTTTATAACTGAAAACTGATTCATCAAGAAAGGTGCAATCTTCTGTTCCCTTGACTTCTTAGAGTTGTCTTCTACATTTGAGTTATTTTCTGTTCCTCTTAGGGCACATCTGCGCCACAGCTATTTTGGTTACAGCACTTTGTTGTAAGAGGCTCCTACATCCTATTGTTTCCAGTGATCTAATGGCTCTCTTTAAGAGCCATTTGTGAATCTGGGCTCATTTAATATTTTGGAAGACTGCTACACTTCTCAGAATCATCACCTAACAGTAGGCAAGATACAATTTCAGTCCTATTGAGGATAATGGCAGCTGACTTGAAGAAGGGCAGTCCTGCTGGGGATGCTGTGCGGTAGGATGTTACTCTTCAGCCCTTTCTGAGAGAGAAACTTTCTTATGCAGCAGAACAGGGGGAAAAATACCTTTTGTTCTAAAATAAAATTTTCAAGCACACACAATCTCTCTAAGATATAGCAAAAAGAGAAAATTTAAACATCTGTTACTCCATTTTCAAGACTATTAAGTAGAAATATGTGTTGCAGTTTGTTCAATTTCTAAGAGAGCTTTTCCTAAAGTGTATTTTGATTGAAGGTAACCAACTTGCTCACAAATATTCAGAAAATCCATTTAGTTTTCATGAGTAATACTCATAATTTGGGACAAACTGAGTTCCTGTTTTAAATGCATAGCAGAGTTTATTCTTAGATGAAATTACCAACACTAGCTATGTAACAGCACCCCAAAAAATGAAGTAACTGGTCATTCTTTGATGCATGGTGTTGCAGACAAGTCGCTGTGATCAATCTCCTTTTTCGAGCCACTATCCTGACAGAGCTAAAGTGAAATTGGGGTCATCTTTTGAAGTGAGGTGGTGAAATCCAGGGAAGTGAGATAGTTGCTCAAAGGCAGACAGAGGGAGCTTTGGATTCTTCCAAGTGTGTGGGCAGCTGCATCACAGACTGGGAATGTGGCTGAAGCTCATTGCAGCTCCCTTCTAAACATGATATACAGTTTTCCTTTCCATGGGCACATGTCAGGGAGACAGTATCCCACATGTCCAGGGATGTGCCGATGCCACATCCTTGGACAAAAGTGATGCCTCACTGCAGTTCATCTCTAATCTTAAGAACTAGCAAGACCACCAAGGTTTTTGCTTGGGTGACTGTTCCCCAACACAGATTCCTCTCAGCTTCAATGTTTAGACACTGCTTTGTATTTGAAATGGTGAAAATTCATTATCTGAAGTGATTCTGCCAAATGATTGCCTGAGTTCCAGACCTTAAGCGGTGCAGAACAGGTGCAAAGGTCTTTTGCTGGTTTAGATGTTGACATGAGTTCCTTCAGCAGGAATTTCAGTCTCACTGGTTAAAAATACCACAGTGAGCAGTCCTCAGCTGCATCCCTCCCATAGTAGTTTATATTTTGGTTTCCTGTTTCTTCTATTCATATACCTTGGCATCTTGCTAGATCTACTAACATAAATTATACCATTTCCATTGTAGTTGTTCCCTTGGAGTTGTGTCAGGAAATTACTATTTCTAACTTAATTAATAAGAGTCTACCTGATAAATGAAGATGTTCCAAGTTTTACATTGGCTGCATGTTTAGGATATTTAAGTACTCAGATAGTATTTTCTACTTGAGTTAAGCTTCCCAGCTGTATATTTTACAACAGTAAGATTAAAAATTCAGGCTGCTTTAAAAGTTGCTCAGACAAAGGCAGTTAAAGACCTACGAGTTCCTGAAAGTGCATTCAGGAATGACAGAATTATTTGTGAGTGCTCTGGGATGATGGCATTTACTGGAGTGGAATCTGGGGAAAGAAAATTACACCACCCTTTGAAAATTTGCTGCTGAGCATTAGAGTACAAATTTTCCTCTGCACAGAAAAATGCATTTCATACAGGTTTTGGGTTTACTAGCTTAGGTACCCCAGAGCAGAATTTAGCCTTCAAAAGATTTCACTGTGTTATTTGCAAGGTAATGGAAATCTTCCCATGATTTGGTTGGACTGGATGACCTCCAGAGGTCCCTTCCAACCTCAACCGTTCTGTGATTCTGTGATTTCAATAGAGAGAAGCACACTAGTTTTGGTTAATTGCTGTTGTTCTATAATATTTTATGATATGTATTGCAAAATACTGTTTAGTGCTCTTAAAAATTAGATTTTCTTAAGACATATAAGTTATGCCGGTAAAAATTTAGGCATACGACTCTGTATCACCTTTGCTTGCATATGTCAAAAAGCTCTAAAATAAATTATTAAAAGCATATTCTAAATCTCCAGATTAGAGCATTCAAAACAGTTACAATTAATTGTATAGATCAGTGCTTTCTAAATGTACTGAAAATATGATCCATCAAATTAAGGAGGGGTAAATTATTTTAGCCCTGCTTCTTATCTTTTTTTTTCCTATTCCAAGTCAAGCCTTTTAAATGCTCTACAAAATCTGACATCATAATTTCAAATTTTTATAAAGCCATTCCTCATGAAAACCTTCCATGTGTTGCTCCATAAAAGATTATAAAGTAATGTGCAGTTCCTAGTGGTGTAGGAAGGATAAATCAATAAAATCATGTGAGAGAAAAGTCGACCAGTTTTCAGCACTTCCCATAATGGATATAGCACAAATTATTTTGGAAAAAGTGCTCTAACCCTTCTTCTAGCTTCTCTGAGGAAACACTAGGTTTTATTTTAGAGTGGAAGGTGCATGTAACAGAAGCCAGCCTTCTCCCAGAGACTGAGTGATCACATTGGATAATTCCCCTATTCAGAAGCAGGAAAACTCTTTCCACATGCTGTTCTCTAGTATTTCATTACTAAATGTTGCAGTCCTGCCTTCATGAGAGTGCAGTGAGGAGTGAAAACATCCTGAATTCAGTTGGTTGCTTCCTGCCGAATTGAACACAAAAGCTCATTATAGCCCTCTGACTCACTTCGCCAAAGCCTTCATCTGCAGAGTTCCTAAGAAATTTGTCTTAGCTGTGTTTTACAATCCCTGTATAAAAAGCATCAAGGCAACTGACTATACGGAAGTGAATACCAGTGGTTTTTTAAATTTAATACACTAGCTGTGCATTTTTTCCTTTTTATTCAAATTCTAAACAAAATCTATGGGAAAAGAATAACAAACTAAAGTCTTCTTTTGATGGTACTAATAAAGAGATGGTACTAGTAAAAAGAGATATCTGACAGTAATTGTGACCTCTCTAGAACTTCTCCTTCCAGTTTATTAGATTAAGCTGCCAAAGAACTCCTTTTGAATTCGAAGCTGTGAGATGCCCAAAAATGCACAGCACCTGAAATGGTGCTCCTAGGAGGTGCAGGACCTCCTAGATTTGCTGCTCACCTGTGTGAATTAGCACCCATACAGCCCTGCCTAAACCAGCGGCCCTATTACTTATGTCCACAATCTAACCCAGGAAAGGGATATTGTAATTCTCCTAATCAAT
>Ga0065711_1042745_pt1 | contig 15171 bp, 7 predicted proteins | sample Hoacrofraction12_FD_59098 | JGI IMG/M metagenome (GOLD analysis project Ga0065711, IMG submission 59098) | Hoatzin crop microbial communities from Cojedes, Venezuela - Epithelial fraction 12 v2 (version 2) | ecosystem: Host-associated > Birds > Digestive system > Esophagus > Crop | place... | reverse complement strand
TTTTTTTTTTTTTTTTTTTTTTTTTAATTAGTTCCTTTTGTGGTAAAAAAAAAGATTTGATATTCAATAGATTTCATTACGTTAATGCTCTATTGCTTGAAAGTCTATTCGCTCTCAAAATTTGAGCTTTTAGACTTTCATTTGATGCAGACATCTATTGTGGGTTTTTTTGTTAGGGTTTTCATTTCTTTGTTTGTTCTTGGCTCCTATTGGTACTTTGTAGCAGCTGGTGATTTTTTGTGATCTCTGAGAGTGTATGCTGGTGGAAATAGCTGATGTTTTACTCACCCCAAAGTCTTGTTACTCACCACGCAGGTACTGCAGTTCCATCTTTCCAAATGTTTTTTATAATTAACATGTTTTTGAGATGAAGATTTTCTTAGGAAACATAGTTTTTTCTATCATCGTGATTTATTCTGCAAATTAACAATCATTATTTATTACAGCAAACAAAATATCTCCTTCAGTATGGTATACCATTGGATGCTTCATCTTTTAAGTTTACTATAAAATCATCTGCAAAGGTGCAGCTCTAAAAGTATTGATTAATGCTGGGAAATTTATAGAATTAGCTTTTTTTCCTACCTTATGATGTAGAGGATTGCTTGTTTACTTCCTTTACTGTTATATGCATGTATCTTTATAGACCTCAAAAAGCATAAAAAAGCTCATAAGTGTAAGAATGTTTCTGTATTAAAAATGAAACATTCAGAAAGTTAGAATCAATGTTTTATTCTGCTCTGAATACCAGGGGCTATTTCTGTATTTTATAGTAAATGATTAATCAGTGAAAACAGTCCCTGGGCAAGGACTCTGAATGTGATTCCATCTTCCCCAGCTGTCTAGGTGTCTAGCTACCAAATTCAGGGTTTGGGATACTGGTGCAGTGTGGTTTCCAAGAAGCTAACTTCTTAAATCCTTTTTTATTTCCCTTCGATGGTGAAGTTTTGATACCCTTACCGTAAAAGTCAGTGAAGGAGAAGAACATCAGACAGTGAATGGAATGGAGAAGAAAATGATCACCTGCCAAACCCCTTTAAACAAAATAAAGGAAAAAATAAAACAAACCCACCTCCTTTTGATTAGCTTGAACTCTGCAAGAACATTTCAATAGTCTCTTGCTTATTATGACAAGGGGAATTTAGTGCTCTTTGTTTGATAACCTACAGCTAGAGAGAGGATATGTCAGAGAAATAAAAACACACAACAGTTGATCTTGGCTTGGCGGTTCCTCCTCTGGCAGTCACTGGCAAAGTTATTTGCACAGTCATGCCATGTGAGCATGACTCATGTGAAAGGTGAGGCGGTACTGTTTGAATTAAACCCCACTAGGTGTGAGACCTCTATTACCAAGCTGCTTGTTATTCCTATACAGCAACCTCACCGTTCAGCATCTTGGTCTCCCCATCTGTAAAAAGGAGTATTGGTATTTATACAGTAATTTGAGATCTCCTGGTGAAAAAATACATATGCGCTTAAGTAGCAAATACCATAAGAATGCCTGCCTGTTATTTCATGCTTCATTTAGTTCAGCTTTATGCCAACATACAACTAAAATATTCATTTCAAGATACAAAACTAAATCTAATGGTACTGACAATGAAAATATCTTGGTACCATAGAACAGTATCTTTCTGTTTATATATTTGCTTACAGAAATGTTTCCATCAGTCTGTTTGGAAATTTTATTTCTCATTTGTTGTGTTTCCCAGCATGATCAAAGTGTCCTAAGACTTCATTAGGTTATTTTGAAAGGTTGCTTTTTTCCTTAACAATGGCCTCCTTGAAATACATGTGCCTATTTGCTCATAGATTTACACAATACAAACCTTACTCAGTATAATAAAAATAAGATTTTGTTTGTTATCATACAAGTTACTACAAAACAGGGTTGTTAATATTTTTGTTAGCTTTTTTTTTTTTCCCTGGAGACTAATGAAAGAAGCAATCATTTTACAAAGTCAATCACTGAAGGTAGATAGTAGCAGCTCCCTGCTGAGGACTGCTGTTTTTGCATTTGCCAGGTGAGTTACTGCAAATTAAACTGAAGCACTGGAATGAAACACTTTTTTGAGGCAATTTTACAACAGGAAGGCACGGAGTTATTTACTCATTGTGATACTACTTTGGTACCTATTTGAACACATACTGAACAGATCTACCACGTATGTCATTGCTGTGTCTTCTGTTACTTTTCTGGGTGAAAAAGGAGCAGCCCTCAAGGGCAGCAACATGGTAGGGCGAAAGGGCTGACTTCAGTGGATTAATTGTTCTTTTGCAGTGTTTCACAAAGGAATGAAGACAAGATCCCAGTATTTCTGCAGGCAGGACAACTCGCCCTTAGGATGTCAAGGCAAAAAGTAGCTTTATGCAGCCCACTGAAATTCTCACTGCTGAATATTGGGTGGGTTATTTACAACCAATGAGCAACCCTGAATGCAGGATTTGTTCCAGAACAAATTCCTTTGCAAGTCACCTGGTTGCTATAAACATTAGTTTCTTTCTTAAATAAAGATTTGCTTTTATATTGGATAAACTCATATTACAGTCCTACTGGGAATGCAAAGGACATCTCACATATGATTTAGTTTTGTTAAGCAGAATTTGTTAGAGTAAAAAAAATCAAAAAGGCACAAATTGTACATCCCCTGTGCTGACACAAAATGTTGGCAAATTGGGTATCATGAGTGTAATAATATTTGTGTCCATACAGTTCTATTTTATTCTGGTTTATTGTATAGGCTTTATTGTGTTATTGTTATTGGCATTACAGCATGTTTTCTTTTTATTTTTTTTTTCCATGTGATATGAATATACTAAAGAAATGAGAACATTTTTGTGCATTCTGGTCTGTTTATTCCCAAGTAAGAACTCTATATAACTTGGGAAGTAGACACACCCAAAACTGAGCTTTTTTTTTTTGTATGCTGAAAACTTCCAGAAAATTATGTTAACTTCTTCCATTATAAACATTTGCGTCCAAATATCTTCAATTAAGTAGATAGGAAATTACCCCAGCATGATTGTATGTTTAGGCTGAGCTGAAGTCGTGGCTGCTTTTGCTTGTTTTTTAGGCAACAGATAAGCAGGATGAAAAGTGCAAATGTATGGGTGATGAAGCAGAGAGAACGAAAAACAAAGGGAAAGCAAGCAAAGGGAAGCCTATGTGGAAATTAACATAGTGACTTGAAATCATTTTCCATCATGCCTAAGATACGTGATTTGTAATTGTCCCAGATGGCGCTGTCTCTATTAAGCAGCTCTTCATAAACTGGTAACTCAGCTGGCTACAAATTCCAGCTGTGCTGCTTTGATTGTGTTTACTGAAGTGCTAGGGGATAGTGCTACCAGTGTATTAAACACAAGCACTTTTTTGTCACGCTAGGCATACACTATATCTTGGTTTCACAGTTTCGTTTCTTCCAATATATAATCGAAGTATTTGCTATTATAAGGGAGATGTTTCAAGTGTTCTGTTTCTCATTAAGGATCTGGTCTGTGCAAAAGTTTTTATGATTTTTTTTCTATATCTTTTGGCAGCTAGTCAGCTGAAAACCACAACTGTCACACCCTGTAGCTTTAATGCAATAATGTTTGGTCAGTAATGAGGTGAGTTTTGCATAATAGTGCTTGGTGCCTCCCTTCTTTTTCATCTCCTGTGAGCTGCTGCTTCTACTTCAGAATCCCCTTGTTTCTTGTTTCTGTGAACCTTTGCCTTAGTGTTGGCTGTCTGAGCATATCTGTTACCTGAAAAGTGGGTTGCTTATGTGAAAATACAATGCTCCTAGTTGTGGTTGTGACTTTTCTGTTAGAGCAGCACAGTCTTGCTAGGCTGGATGCATTTACGTTGTTATAAGGATCCCTAATGCTTGTGTGGCTTTATGACAGTTTGTACGAGCATCTTTGTGCTCCTGTAACCACACGTATGCTGTGGACTGGGCTATGGCACAGTAGCTAAGCCAGTACAATTTCTGTTGGCAGAATAGCTCTGAGGGAGTGTAGAACATGCTCTCATGCAGTGTTGCTGTGTGGTGGCGGTGTTCATCTGCCCTGTCAGTGCTGAAATGTAAACATTGTTTCCTGTCTTGCGCTTTTCTATGGTGAAGTAATTGCTGATCTGTCTTGATGTTTTTACTGTTTTCACATTCCTTTAACAACAGAACATAGGGGGAACAACCAATCTGACTTACTGCATGTACCTTTCCTCACTCCTAGACAGTTAATTATTTTGGGGTGGCAGATGCTATGCAAGTACTTTAGGGAATGCCATGCGTGGTAAGCAGAGCCACAGTGGAATTTTTTAATGAGGAGGTTGTAAGAGCTCTAATTCAGCATGAATCACTTCTGCTTTGGATCCTGCACTGTGTTTTTGTGTGCCTGCCAACCACCACGAAGCCCCAGCAGCATCCAGAGGCCCCAGCTGAATTCAGAGCATTCTGCAGGGAGGCTTGGAAATGTACGTAAGTCACAGCACTCAGGAAATTAAAATCTTAGTTGACAAAACAGAGGAAGGGAGGATGTATGTTCCAATTTAAGTACTGGGGACTGATGTATGAAGAGAAAAATATGTCAAAAAGTGCCTATGACACTTAGGAGCACAAGTTTTCACAGAATCATAGAAAGGTTTGGTTTGGAAGGGACCATATAGATCATCTAGTTCCCACCCCCCTGCCATGGGCAGGGACACCTTCCACTAGACCAGGTTGCTCAAAGCCAGTTTTCTTCAACACAAGTACAGGTTGACTTCCAAACTGCAGGTGGTCAGAAAAGCTCTGTTGGAAAAAAATGATTTAAAAGTTGTGCGTTGACTTTTGTCTGAGTTAAACTGAAATCTTCTCTTGCCTGGATGTGGCTATCATGACAGAGGGCAAACTGAGGCAGGAAGCTAGCCTGGTGCCAGGCAGTTTCCCTGCCCCGGGTGACCCAGGTAGCAGTGTGTGTGACACTGCGAAATGTCAATCAATTTCTGTATTACCTTTATTTGTGTGCTCAGGTGGATATGTATGCAGATGTACTAAGGATATTAAAAGTGGCTGCTTTGTGGAGAGTGAAATATTGCAACTTTTCAATGCAACATGCATCCTTTTTTTTTTAATCTGTTTTGATGTATTTTGCGCTCTTAAGAGCTCTTTATGAAAAGATAAAAAAGTAAAGCTTAAAAATGAAGTTGGTTTCCAAAACATCTTAAATTTGACAAGTTAAGATTCTGTTTTACACAAAAAACTGACTTTCTATTCAGTAAGAAGTACTCGGTTTTTGTTCTGAAGCAGAATATTTTTTTCTATGGTGATTTCATACCAAGAATGGGAATTCAGTCTCTCTCTCTGATGCCTTACCTGCAGATCCTTAAATCATAATTGCTGAATTTCTGTTACAATTTTTGGTTGGACTTAACTGCAGAGTTTTGAAGATATGTAGGCCAGTGAACCTGAATGGTAGGAAGTGATCTTCACAGGTATGTTGAGCACTCTGGGCACATCGTTTTCAAAGTATTTGTTATTATCATTAGTGTGTTTTAAGTCTCCATAAATAATGTTTCCAGTGGTAACTTGTTTTAGTAGACAAGCTTATAATTCCTCTTATAATCCGTACCATAGTGTAAGACCTTTTTTTTTTTTTTTTAAGCTAGGGGAAGGTTCAAAGATTGAGGCATGGCTCTTCTGAAATAAAAACTTTGTTTCCTGTCACTCTTCCCTCTATTCTTGCTGCAAGTCTATATCACTACTTTTGTTCCTCTGGTAAACTGAATGTTTGCCCCCTTTCAGTGTGAAATAAATACATCTGCAACAGGTACCCCCTGGAGGAGGCTGTTTTGTGAGCTGTTAAATTAGCTTCTCCATTGGACCTGAGACGTGGGCCTTATTTGTAAATCTGAAGTTCTGTTCCAATTTCATAGAATCATTGCTGTTATGAAGAAAATTTGGTTTCATTCTGTTTGTGTTCTTGTTTTCAAGATGTTTTTTATGTCGTGTTTTAGAGTTTGTTTGGCATCTACACTTAGCTGTATACTTTCACTCTAAATAATATGCCCTGGGGTTGTTTCCTGTGTTAACAAGCAATTTTCAACAAACTTTGTATGCTAATGACACATACTCTCTGAAGAAGCAGAGGTGTGAAGCTGAATTCTGCTTTCAGTAACAAACTCTGCCCTGCCCTCCCTGCAGACAGACCCGTTCAGATGTAAAGTAAGCATAGATATCTTTACCTGTATTTGTTGAAGCCATTTGAGAACAGAAAGATTCAGATACCCAAAAACTGGGCCTGTATCTTTCAGACTGATAATCTTTGATTCATTTATCTCGCGTTAAGAGGGTACAGCCAAATTTTTTTACTCCTCCAAAGGGTGATTTTTGGTGCTTTTACCTTTCAGTTTCCAAATTACTGGGTAATGCTGACTGTCTAAAAGATCTTTTCTTCCAAGAATTATTTCAAAATTTTAAAATTACCGTGTAGGTTAAGAAAGGTCATTTTGAAATTTCAGCACTTCCATTCCAGAAACCAAGGCATAATGATTTGTGTGATTGGAATCCTAATGCAGATGGGATTATTTGTGTTTCCTTATCCACATAACTCTTCCTAGTTAACGTAGGCTTTGAAGAAGCCATATCGTTGTGAACATCTGCAAGAAAGGTGATGGGTGGATGAAAATAAAGACATTTGTGGCCAAATGTGTGATAGCAGTTTCAGCAGAAGTTTTGGCATTTCCTGCCAAAAATAACTTGAAAGGTGGGAGCAGAATGTTACTGCAGTCCTGGAGAATCAGGATTTCCCCAGATTGTACAGATATTGTAGAGGCTGGTTTGGTCGTTCCCATGTTTCTGCCCTCTCCCTTCACCCCTCTTTTTTTAATCTGTTGAATATACATCAGAATACCTGGAAAGTCCGGTTTCAGCCACCACACTTCATACCTTTCTTTTGATTCATTGTTGTGTTAAGATTTCAGAAGCCTTAGAGGGTGAGAAATTATGGACTGACCTATTGACTTTCAGCTCAATGGTGAAGTTAGCTTTTGTTATTCAATGGGAAAGTGACCAGACCTGAATTCATGGACATTTCTAGTGACAATGAAAAACAAGCTGCTCAGAAAATGTGAACTATCCCGTCAAGAGTAATTTTAAAAATAATTGACTTTGCTTGACTGCTGATCCTGGAGAACTTTGAATCACTGCCTGTGCAAAACTAAAAACCTCCCTCTGTTTTTAAATGGTGGTTGGTTTTGCTCACAGTCCCACAACTAAGCAGCAAGAACTTTTTTAAGATATTGGGTATCACAAAGCTTATTTGAAAAATATCCAAATACAAGCTGGCAATGTTGTCAGAAAGGGACAAGCGTGTCTTCTGGCCTGGTCCTGTGATGCCAGACCTCCTGGCTGCCTCATTCCCACTGTTTTGCCGACGCAAACTTGTATAGCTACTTTCACAGCTGAAGTAGTTTCTTCTACTTCTGGTGGAGCTGTTGTTATTAAAATAACTTGAAGATGAAAAAGTCTGATTACCATTCAACTCTGGCACAGAATTCTTCAGAATTGCTGCTTAAAAGTATACCAGCCAAAGTTGGTTGAAAATTTTGTGCTAAAACTTCCAGATATTGCAGCATTTGACTGTGTATCAGTTTCATTTTTTGCCCTTAGTTAAAACGTATTTAGTCTGAACTTGCGTTAATGTATTTTGGTTTTTATTTCCTCTTTTTGTTTTAGGTTTCTGATGTCATGTTTGTATCTTTTAGAATTTATACTACAGTATGCAAAATAAAACATTAAGACAATTCAGAAAGAAAAAGTTTGTATAGCTGTTCTTGGTGCTTTGTGAAGATGAAGTGTTTTCTATTATGGTTTCTATTATACTGAAATGCTCCTGTTTTCCCCCCCCCAGCGTCTCTTGCTCTAGTTGAGGAAAATAGAAACTCTTCAGTTACCCAGGATTCAAAAGCCCCTTTTCCTCAGCATCTGAGTTTATTAATTCTCAGAGGGCTGATTATAAAATGACTGATACAGGACAGTTAATCCTTGGAAGTAATTATTCATTTTATGGAATTGATTTTGCATTCAAAGAAGTTAAACATGTAGTTCAGAAATGCACAAAATATTTAGTTTAGATCCAGTGTTATGACAAGCTGATGTTTGTCCACATTCTGCTATTTGTACGAGTGCAAATATCTTGCATTAAGTCAGAAGAATAAGATGATGCCTTCCACGGGTTTCTAGTTTTCTGGATTTTTTTTTTTTTTTTTAAATCTGAGAGAACATTTCTACTGCTGTTTCTACAGCAAAAGCTGTTAGCATAGTGGCATGATATGCTAAGTTACAAGACTGCTTTCTTTCACCAGCAAGATGTTATTCATTCTCTTAGTCACAAACTCCTAAGTAATTTCTCTTGAAAAGCATCAGGTTGTTTTCTTGTTGCAAACCTTTGCTGTAAAGAGACCGATTCATCTTTTGATTTAATTTCTCTAGAAATAATGGCAAGATTAATGAAATTATTTAAAAGTGTAATTTAATTCAAAGTAAGCATCATGCAACTAGTAACTTGTTAGTAAAATACACATAAGTAGTTCAGCAGGTCTTTATTAAGGTGTCCTAAATCTGAGAAAAGTTATCATGATTGACTTATTATTGGGCTACATAACACATGTAAGAAAAAAATGTTTTTTGCTGATTATCTGTGACTCCTTGTTTTGACTGGATTCCCAATATAGATCATGAGTTCAATCAGGATATTAGCTCTGGCATTGTGGAGCCATATTTTCTTTCCAGATCTTGTAGCAGTTTGAAGATGGGGCTTAAAAATAGTTAAAAAAACACTAGTGGCGAGATCTCACTATTTAACTATCAACAAAAGACAGGAAAAGAGGGGAGAGGAACTCAGCCAGATAGCGACGCCTGGTCTTCTGTATTCTTATATGTGGAAATGTATTGAGCATATTATTGAGCTTTGCTTTCTGTTGAAAAAGGTGTTTTGCCTCTTGGCCAAGGTGATGTGGCTAACTGGAGAGTGTCTTCTGCTTCTGTTGAAAGAATTTTCTAATCTGACTGTATCCTTATTGTAAAGAGGCATGCCTTCTCTGGCTTTTTTAAAACTTGGTCTGGAGAATTTTTCTGTTCTTGGAAAATGCCTTGTGCTTTCTTGGTCATGAATTGAACAGCTTATGGCTTTAACTATAGCTGTGTTTTGAGTTTAGCAACCTCTAAGCTTTTCTGTCTGGTTCTGTCTTTTTGTCGTGCAATATGATAAAGTGATTTCTTTGAATCGCTTGATTTGTCTTCAAGCAGACATAAATAACAAAATGTTATAAAATAGCTGCAGATATTCTACTACATCAATACTTCTGATTTTCTGCCCTTCTATGATGAAGTTCATAGGATATTTTCATATAAGGACCTTTACATTTTGTGAGCTGGTGAGATGTTCTTGTCATTCAGTCTTGCTTCTCTTTTTGCCTAACCAACTGATTTTGCACTTCATCTCTTGTTTTCATTATAGCATTTGATAGCATCCATTCTTTTGCCCATCAGGGTTTTTGGTCTTTCATAAATCTGCCTGTACTAAAGGTGAGCATTAAGTTTCTTAATGCAGAACAATCAGTTTAAAATCGCAGTGCTATCACCTGTCTCTCTCTGGTAGTCTAAGGATGTAAGTCTTAAGGATGTAAAACTTGTGGGGAGAGGTCATAGATAATACTTTGAAAAGCCAATATCAGAAAAGGAATTCATAAGTAAGATACTTAAAATTGTGAACTAGACAGAGATGCTGGTTTTATTGCTTGGCAATTTTTACACTGTCTGCCTTCTTTCACGTAGGTGCTAACAGCTCTTCCTCCTCTCTATCGACAGAGGTTAACTACCACTCGCTCTCTAGTGGTCCAATTGATTTACGTAATTAGATTACACTAAAAGCTATAATCCTTAACCTGTACTTACACTGCATTGTTCTGCTTTATGTATGAATTTATGACAGAACACTAATTGCAAAATTTTGTCTGGTTTTGGCTACTGTACCGGCTGGCCTAAGACAAGATAATTACCTTTGAATTTTGTCTCTGCTATTGAAAATATATAGCATGATATGAAGTATTTTCAGTACCTTCTGATCAGTTAGGTAAGAAAATTTTCTCAAATTGAAGTGATCTGTTATAGGACATACTTAGATATTAAAATATAAAGCTACATTTTTTCCATATTAGATTATATTTTTTGAAGGTATCTTCTGATATTTTAACTTTTGTTCATTTCTTTATGGCACTGAAGCAGTTAGATTGGGGTATCCTTACTGTAACATGGGAAAAATTACTACAGAAGAAAAGACTTGGCATGGTTTAAAAGGTTGGTAAGGGCTCACACCTGAACAGTATATTGGGGAATATGCAGAGTGCAAGTTAATTATGGCTATTACTATTTAGTAAAGAACATTGCTACACATTGTATTTTTACAGTTTGTCACCTGTACATGTGTAGTGCCCCACGTGAAAGCTTTTTTTGCCATTAAAAAGATGGTGTAAGTTCGTAGGGAAATGCTGTTTTTTGTGACCTGTTTCTGCAGTATTGGACAGAAATCAGCATGCTCACTGAGTTGTTTGTAGTAGAGCTTTCCCTGAGATTTTGCACTTCTAAAGCATAGTAGTAAGAAAAGTTTGGCCCATTATAACACAGTAGGACCTTTACTTTTGGCTTCTTTTTCTAAACTCGTATGAGCAATTGTGTGGAAGCAAAGCTCAAGAGGATGAAAGAAGACAGCCTCAAATGGACACACTGCAACAAACTAGGTGTGTTGAGAAAGATGTTTCCTTTTGTTATTCTGAATGATATAAAATGTTGTTTAGAAATGTTACTTGGTTCTACAACTGCACATAATAAGAAAGTCAGGGGTATGTTTTCCATGAACTTAAATGTTTGCTTTTTCTTTGTGCCTGGAAAGAATTTAAAAGATTATGTTACCCGAAATCAGTACTACCCAGGTCTTTCCCATCTATGACTTGTGTAATGTGTAATACGCAATGCATGCTTAAAATTAAATGGAAATATTCAGGGTAAAAACTCACAATGTGAACAAAGCAAGATATTAATTTCACTAAAGGCATTATTTTATTTAGTTCCAGTCCCACACAGTCATTCAGGAAAATCTCCATGACTTTTCTTATCCCTACACGTAATGCACTGTCACGATCAAGAGAGATGAACAGATTCTATAAGACAATCTTATATATGCAATTATGTACTCTATAATAAATTTGTACTAGGAAAAGTTTGAACATAGTGGGAAGACACTAAGCTTCAGAGCACTGGTAAGGGAGTTTGTGGACAAGCTTTTTCACAAGATGGATGTTGTAGTAACTGAACTTCACAGAATCATAGAATGGTAGGGGTTGGAAGGGACCTCTGGAGATCATCTACTCCAACCCTCCTGCCAAAGCAGTGTCACCTACAGCAGGCTGCACAGGACTGCATCCAGGTGGGTTTTGAATATCTCCAGAGAAGGAGAATCCACAACATCTCTGGGCAGCCTGCTCCAGTGCTCCGTCACCCTCAGAGGGAAGAAGTTCTTCCTCATGTTCAGCTGGAACTTCCTATGCTTCAGTTTGTGCCTGTTGCCCCTTGTCCTGTCGCTGGGCACCACTGAAAAGAGTCTAGCCCCATCCTCTTGATATCCACCCTTAAGATTTCTATAGGCATTTAGAAGATCCCCTCTCAGCCTTCTCTTCATCAGGCTAAACAAGCCCAGCTCTCTCAGCCTTTCCTCATAGGAGAGATGCTTCGGTCACTTAATCATCTTCATAGCTCTCTGCTGGACTCTCTCCAGTAGCTCCTCATCATTCTTGAATTGGGGAGCCCAGAACTGAACACAGTACTCCAGATGGGGCCTCACTAGGGCAGTGTAGAGGGGAAGGAGAACCTCCCTCGACCTGCTGGCCACACTCCTCTTGATGCATCCCAGAATCCCATTGACCTTCTTGGCAACCAGGGCACACATGGCTCGTGGTCAATTTGTCATCCACCAGCACACCCAGGTCCCTCTCCACAGAGCTGCTCTCCAGCAGGTCCGCCCCAAGCCTGTACTGGTGCATGGGGTTGTTCCTCCCCAGGTGCAAGACCCTGCACTTGCCCTTTTTTGAACTTGTTCAGATTCCTCTACACTCAACTCTCCAACCTGTCCAGGTCTCGCTGAATGGCAGCACAGCCTTCCAATGTATCCTGACACTCCTCCCAGTTTTGTGTCATCAGTAAACTTGCTGAGGGTACACTCTATCCTTTCATCCAGGTCATTGATGAAGAGGTTGAACAAGACTGGGCCCAGTACTGACCACTGGGGGACACCACTAGTTGCAAGCCTCCAACTAGACTCAGCACCGCTGATGACAACCCTCTGAGCTCTGCCATTCAGCCAGTTCTCAGCCCACCTCACTGACCACTCATGCAGCCCACACTTCCTGAGCTTGCCTGTGAGGATGTTATGGGAGACCGTGTCCAAAGCCTTGCTGCAGTCAAAGTAGAAAACATCACTGCTTTCCTCTCATCTGCCCAGCTGGTCATGCCATCATAAAAAGCTATCAGATTAGTCAAGTGTGATTTCCAGGTAACTTTTAAAAATAGGGACCTGCAAAGGTAATGTTAGAGATTGCTGCCACATTTATGGAAAATAAAGTAACAGTTGAACAATGGTTTCCTGCTAGGAAAAAATGAGCTTGGAAGTTCTTAGAACTTCTATACTAATAATTTGTTCTGATTATCTTGTCCGGGGTTTTTATACTGCTATTTGACAGTGAAAATTAATGAATGTTGCTTTTTACCAACGCTGAATTAGAAAGCTTATCAAAACCAAGGAAAACTGTTTACTGTCCATCTAACATCCATCTCCTGGTTTCTTTCTACTGCTCTCCCTGTCACTGCTCCTGTAGTACTCTACATATAAACATGTAGTGCTGTATTCCTATAGTATTGTTAAAGGTTTTAATTGGCTACAGACTATCTTTTGCAGCTTAAGATTTAAGTGCAAGGAAATAGCGTTGATTTTTCTTTGCCGTTGTTATGGTACTATTTACCTATCATGCTTCAGTGGTATGCACTTGGACTGAAGTTTTCCAATGTTCATGCCTGCATTTGAAAATTAGATTCTGTATGTCTTGTCTTAAATGAGTGCAGGTTTTTCCATTTCTCCTGTTTGTTTTCAACATTACCATGTACACATGGTACATGTGACACTGACTACTGTTTTGCTAATGCCTGCATTGCAGTAGTGTGGATGTAAACTGGAGATCTCAAAAGTAACAAGAAAGGGTGAGAAATCCCAGAGGAGATGTGGATGTGGCAGGGCTGCAAAGTGTGCTGTGAGAGAAAATCTGTCATTTCCAGGAGTATGGGAGGGGAGCATGGATGCTGGGACTTGTTGTCCTCTTCTTTCTCTTTCTCATCATGCCCAGCCAAGTATGGTGGGCTGGCAGGCCAGGAAAAAGGATATGTCTCCATTTTGACATAAATTCAGTGGACTACTCCCTCTCATAGCAAAAGGGCAAGGTGAGGTGAGGGAGGAGAGAACAGCTTGCTGTGAGTCACCACCGGTACAGGGACTTCTGGAAGAAGGCGCAGCATGTGACACAGAGCGTGGCATGCCAGAAATAGCTTTTTAGCAGTTGCTTTGTCTAAACCAGATTCATTTGCATCTGAAACTGCTCTGACCTGGCATAACAAACTTTGAGATAATGACAACTTTAAAGTGTATAAAACCTATTGCCATTCTTAGAAAACGTTGTGTCTCCTCCTGTGTTACTTGTTTTGACCCATGTTACTATAAAAATGTCACTCTAACTTATAAAACAACCCCTCTCCTCTCAAACCTGATAACTTCTTGTTTTCTCTGTTAAATTTGTGCACACCCAGTGCACGTTCATATGAAAGAGCTGTTGAAACTTGTGTTGTTAATCGTGAGCACTGTCACAGCAGGTGGAAAAGCCATATTATGGGTAGGCATCATTCTGTGTTAGCTGCTGTACAAGCATAGGAGAAAAAACCCTGATTTACCAGGACCAAAAAGCCTGCAGGCATCACTTTGTATGTGCTTTCACTGGTAAATTTGCCATTTAAGTCACGGTGCTAACTCTCAAAGCTCTGCTATCATCTCTACATACGTGTTCCTTACACAATGCTGGTATGACAAGCCATCATAGTCAATGGATATGCAAAGGATGCAGATGACAATATTTTCATTGGTAATAACCGGCTCTGGCATTTAAATACAGATCCACTGCTTATATCTCTAGAACCTTTTTGAAGGATCTCCAGCTTCTGGTTTATGTAATAGTTTTCTGATATATTACATAGAAATTGGATAGAACAAACCCCATGTTTCCCCCAGATTTTAAATTAAAGTTTTTGCATTTCCTGCTGTTCGGTAATTTATAGATCACCCTGTAAGACCTCACAGAACCTTTCAGATAGAGAAAGCTGTTAAAATGGGAGTGTGGTGGGTAAATAACTCAAAGGGAATCTTGATAGATTTTTACTACTTTGGGAGAAGCAGAATATCTTCTTTGAAATCTATAGAAAAATCCTGAAGAAAAGGAAAGGGATTTACATGTGAAATATAACATTACCTTGCAGATCACTTGGTTTTTTTTGAAGTATTTTCGTTTGAGACAGTAATGCCCCAATGGTATTTTAGTATAAACCCTGTTGTAGTAAAAGAGAAATCAGCAAGCCTACTGTATGTGGTGTTTTTAGTGTTGCTTGTGGCTTTATCCTCATCTTCAAACAAACTGAAGTATCCCACAGCAAAACAAAATCCTAGCTCAAGGGGGATCAAAATGAACACAGAAAGGGCTAGATTAAATTATGAATTAAATGGAATAATTAATTTATTCATTTACAACAGTTGACAATCACAGTGAGCGAGAGATCTGATGAATTTTTAACAGTCTTTATCATCACTTAAACACTGGGAAGCCCTGGACATGTATTTTTCATTTCATTGCACTGAGGTAAAAAGTTTGTGTCAAAACCAAGATCACTGCCAGACATGTGTAATGGGTTCTTTCAGAAAATAGAAAAAAAACACCCAAAATTAATTATTTTTGTCTGGGTTAAGTGATAACACTTGGTAGAGTGCAAAAGGGTTTTTGCACTCCATGCAGAAGATAAGATTGAACTGCCTCCTCCAGGCCCTGCACCCCCCCCCCCCCCCCCC
>Ga0065711_1008697_pt1 | contig 15171 bp, 13 predicted proteins | sample Hoacrofraction12_FD_59098 | JGI IMG/M metagenome (GOLD analysis project Ga0065711, IMG submission 59098) | Hoatzin crop microbial communities from Cojedes, Venezuela - Epithelial fraction 12 v2 (version 2) | ecosystem: Host-associated > Birds > Digestive system > Esophagus > Crop | place... | reverse complement strand
CCTCCCCGCCGAGGGGCTGGGGCTGCGGCTGCCGGGCGGCGTGCGGTTGGCGACAGCGCTGTGTGGCACAGCCGGCGTCCAGCGGCGCTGGGCACCGCGCTGGCGGGGATCCGCGTCTGGTCTAGCCGGGGTGCGGAGGCGTCGAGGCTGTCCCCGGTGGGCTGGTGGCTCTCGGGGGATGCCCGGGCCGAGCTGGGCGGCTCTCGCTGCGCTGCTGTTACCCAGTCCTACCAGCGGCAGCCAGAAACGGAGACCTGGTAAAAATCAGCGTCCTTTAACTGTCCCGGGAAGAAAGCGCGGAGTGTGTCAGAACGAAGGTGAAACACCTCACGCGGGCAAGAAACGCTTCGCAAACAGTGACCAGAGATGTCCTCCAGCCTTCTGTGAGCTCCTTCTCCGCAGCCACCTGCAGAGCCGTTGAGCTTTCTCCAGGTGCTCGGGGCCAGGGGAAATGTCCCGCAGCTCCAGGCGGCTGGGGAGGGAAGCCAGAGCCCCCCGCTCCTCTGGTGTCCGGCGCAGATGCTGTCAGCCAGTGCGTTCTGCAAGGACCCTTGCTGGCAAGAGCTCGGCGCGGCGGGGACCGCGCTGCCTGGAGCCCAGAGGCGGGGAGCCCTGCCCTCCCTGCAGGGTCTCCTGTCCAGGGACGGGGTGCCCCACGCCCCACCTTCCCGAGCAGCCTGGAGCTACTCCGGGCCGGCGTCGCTACGTGCCTGCTGCTCGCTGCCCACCGACTGGGAACGCCTGGCAGCCCGAGGCGGGCGGCTGTAACCCGTCCCGTGCACCGCTGACCAGAGCAAAGACCCGGGAGGAGCACGGACCTGCAGGCCCCGGGCTCTCGGCCGGGCTGCGTTGGATCGCTGCGCCGTGCCGCAGCGTTGCTGCGCCTCAGGGTGAACCTCTCTCCCCTTGCTCAGTCGGACTGCGCGGTCTCTGCTGAGACGAGCAAGACCGTGGTCAGGGCAGAGGCTGAGGGGATGCCACCAGTTGCTGAGACATGTTTGAACACCTTGGGACCCTCATGCTGGCAGTGTCACTTAGGTTCTCCGGTACTGCCCTTGTCCTCGCTTCCTCCACGCACCTTCCTGCTAACCTGTCATCTCCCTCCCTCTGCGACCCCTCCGCAGCAGCTGCGAGCAGCCATCGACTGGCTGCCCTCTTCTCGTCAGCGTCTTGGTGCAGCTCCAGCTCCCCGAACCGCAAGCTGCACCGACTGCTGAGTTGCAAACCCTCTGCTTTTTACTTTCACGTGTACGTGCCATCAGGAAAACGGCATTGGGCAAGTATTGTCAAAAGCTCTCCCTAATAAAGCTCCCTCAGCACAGAGCATCCTTCTCTATATCTGGTGTTCCTCTTCCCCTTCAGAAAGGCCTCAGACCTGGGAAGAGCATGTGGGATACTTCGTTGATGTGGGTGGATGAGTAAGTGACAAGATTACTTGGGTCTCCTGACGAGAAAAGGGAAAGTTGTTTTGTTCCTTGACATCTGGTGGAGGAAGCAGGTGAGTCTTCTGATTATTTCTCTTAAAATTAAAAAGCTATTATGGGTACCGTAAAATGTCATTAGTGTGTTGAAGTAGTAATGTTAATAGTTAAATAACATTTATTAATTCATGTTCATTAATGTTATATATTTTAAATATTATTGTTATTATATTAAGTCTCATAGGAACAGCTTTAAAGGTTCTTAATTAGCTTGTACGTACACAAAGCACTGGCCTTGGGAAGGGCAGAGCAACGACTGGCGCACACTCGTCCAGCTCCGCGAGGGATGCAGCTGCGGGACTCGGGCAGATCTCAGACGCTTCAGGTCAAAGCTCTGACGGTGAGAACCACCTCTCCGCTGCTGTCTGACTGCGGCCTGGCGTCTGTGAACGACGCAGCTCCGTGCCACCCTGGCCCGAAGTCTGCAAATGCAGCCCTTTCGTGTGGCAAAGGACTTCAGCTGCGGAGAGTCTGATGCCTCAGCCTCCACGCAGACCCCAAGGTTCCCTGGGACCCTCAGCCCTTCACCCCGCAGAGCCTTGCAGGAGCGGGCTTGGTGCACCAGGGGCAGCTGGTGCTTTCTTTGGAAAACAACCTCTGCTCTCTTTTTTCACTAGGTCGGTGGTTAATGCGCTGGGGACCTGGGTTGCATCCCTCCTGCTGCGTCCTGGGAGAGCGTCCAGGCCCGTGGTTCTCCCGTGCCTCGCCTTCAGCGTGGTGCCGCTTCGTGTAGACTCTTCAAAAATTCTTTCCTTGCAGCAAAAAGAGCAACTGGGAAAACCTTTACACAGAAGAGAGGGTGTCAGCTCCAGGGCCTGCTCGTGATTACCTGGTGGCTGTTTCATGGGAAACACAAGCTCTTTGCTGGAGCATGGCCCGAAGCCTTGGACACTCCTGTCCCCAGGTGAGAGCTCCTCCTCCTCCTCCGCTTCTCAGAATCTCCTGAGGATGCTGAATGTTTACAAGAGGTCAAAAGTGAACAGATGGAAAAGCCTATCTGTTAAATCTATTAAACACAAAGACACCACTCGGGAGTTGTCTGAGCCAAAGATTGCTGGCTGTGGAGAGGATTTTCAGAGGAAATGCCACTTTCTGCTTTCCTCTTCCTATACTTTTCCCCAAGCACCTGCTTTAGGCCACTGTGGGACACAAAATAGTAAGCTAGATGGGCTTTCAGCAAGCAAACGGAGTATTTTTAGGACACATAAAGCCACACCGGCCTTTCTGTGCTGCCTTGTTGGTAGTGCGTCACAAAATCCTGTGGGTGAGTCTTAGACAGTGATTTTAGTTGTATCAGAAAAGTAAAGATTAGCCAGATGAGAACAAAAATGAGAATAACAGCATTAAGGTTGCAAAGTTAAGCACTTAGAGGGAAGAAAATATCAAAATAAGGTGCCTTGTAATGATCTTTGGGAATCTCCAGCAGGTTACAATCCTGTCTGATGCCTTCCCGCGTGTACTAGGAGATGGACTTCCTTTACACAATAATGCTTTTTTTTTTCCATACGGACTTTCCTTTGTTCAGATCATAGGGTGGGGATGACTACATTTGATTGAGGGGGACAAAGTGAAGGAGAGGGTAGCCTGCAGAGTCCTACCTCCTCCTCTTCCTTCTCCTCCTCCTCCTCCTCCTGCCTGCAGGAGCTCGTGGGCAGGGAAGGGAGCTGCTGGTGAACACCTAGGATAGCTGCCCCTGCCCCTGCGCCTGCACCAGTGCGATGCTGGAAGACTTGAGTGAAACCACATTTTTTGACAGAGGCCATAGACAGGTCTTCATTTCTGGGTGCTAACCGAGGGCACCTGGTGCTTATTTGTAGGAACGTTTATCCCCAGCAGACCCAAGGTCAGCAAAAGCCGTGAGTGGCTGGCAGCTCCACATACTATCTGGGGAAATTTCTACTTCAAGAAACTATTCTAAATTTCTTTTTCACAGGAAACAGGATTAACTCACAGCGTATATAAGTGTATATTTTGAAGAACGTATCTTGATCACAGAATCACAGAATGTTCGGGGTTGGAAGGGACCTCTGTAGGTCATCTAGTCCAACCCCCCTGCCGAAGCAGGGTGACCTACAGCAGGCTGCACAGGACCTTGTCCAGGTGTGTCTTGAATATCTCCAGAGAAGGAGACTCCACACCTGCTCTGGGCAGCCAGTTTAGTGCTCCACCACACTCAAAGTGAAGAAGTTCTTCCTCATGTTCAGACGGAACTTCCCATGCTTCAGTTTGTGCCCATTACCCCTTGTCCTGTGGCTGGGCACCACTGAAAAGAGCCTGGCCCCATCTGCCTGACACCCACCCTAAGATACTTATAAGCATTTTAAGGTCCCCTCGCAGCCTTCTTTTCTTCAGGCTGAACAAGCCCAGCTCCCTCAGCCTCTCCTCACAGGAGAGATGCTCCAGTTCCCTCATCATCCTCGTAGCCCTCCTCTGGACTCTCTCCAGTAGCTCCTCATCTTTCTTGAACTGAGGAGCCCAGAACCAGATGCAGTACTCCAGATGGGGCCTCACTAGGGCAGAGTAGAGGGGAAGGAGGACCTCCCTCAGCCTGCTGGTCACACTCTTCTTAATGCGTGTGTCCATGCAGTCATTTCTATATAAAGATATAAATATATAAAAAAAAACATGGGAAGAAGTGTTTTGATGGCGGCAGTACTGATAGCCAGAATGCTGTCCGATACTCTACATGCAAATGCATATAAAGGGCTCCCTTCCAAAATCAGATGTTTTGGTATAATCGTTCTTTTGCTGTGATCAGATGTGCTGATACTGATAGGTTGTCGTGTTGCCAGCCTGATAAATCTGAGTGGATGGCAACTGATATGAAGACAGTCTGTCCTCTGACAGACAGGCACTATTCAGAGTGTCTGACACTGCAAAGCAAAGCAGCGGTGGGTAGCCCTTCTGCCCAGGACCTCTCCAGCCTGCTGGCAGGTGACCTGGCAGCCTTTGGCACCTGAAAGAGGATTCTGCTCCCTTAACCGCCAGATTTTCACCCATCAGCCAAGGTTCTTTGTTTCTTTCATCTCTCATTGTATTTTCAGTTCCCTGTTGAAGACTGGTAACACTTCCACCTACCTCAATAGCTGACATCTTTTTGTTATCTTTTGGGGTCACGTTTGTCAGCTTTCCCCATCTCGCTCTCTCCTGCTTGAGGAGCCTTCCCTCACTGGTGGCACTGCTGGTCTTTGGGGTGAGGCTAGGGTTCAGGGGCGGGTTACAAAGGCCAGATGTCACTCGTGCCTGTACAGACCTCTTGGCCTGCAGTAAAACTAAAGCGGGTTTCCTTCGGGACACCCATGATGTGGAAGAAAACCCAGAGATTAAAGGTGGGTTCGTCATGCCTAGACTGAGTTGCCTGTGGTCCAAACTGTACCACAGAGAGACCAAAAAGGCTGCCCAGAAGGTCTAGTTTAGGCTATGGTGAGACGCCCCTGAAGGTGTCTGTCTCTCCACTGAGCGTGGAAGGCATTTCACCAGTGGATTTAGATAAGACACCTATTTCTTAAGTGGCTAATGTTTGGTGACATGAGGAGGGACATCTTGACCTTCTGTTCCTAGAGTCGATTATTGCCACATGAAAGATGCTTTTTTTATTTAAAAAAAAAACCCCAAACAAATCAAACCAAACAAGTTTCATAACCTATTAAATGACATCTGAGAGCTAAGGAAAAGAAGGTATTTTTCTAATACGTTGCTGTAGTTATGCCTCGCATGAAAAAACATCACCATGAAAAAAGACACCTGCAACTCAACCTGAAAATTGCCTCCCAACAGTTAATGAAGATACCACTTCCTTCTGTGATGAAGTTAAAATGTAATTAAGATTATGTTGCTTTGGAAAAGTTCACTGGTGATGTGGTGGGTAGAGGGAGGCAAGACTGTGGAGACGAAGTGTGATGGAAATTAGCATGAGGTGTTATGCACTCACAGCAATCTTCTGCATGCCCTGGCACTTTGTCACGAGAGTGTCTACTGAAGGAGGTGACGCTTTGACTGTGATACACAGCGTGAAAACATGCGATAAGCAGGAAGGCTGGTGCGATGGGAGGTTGTCTACAGTATTGGGTCTAAACTTATTGTAGGCAGATCATTAGATGGGGGAAAGTGTGTGTAAATAACTATTGGCATTGTTTATCTGTGTGGAAGCATGACAGAACCTCTCCTTGAAGTGAGAAATTTCTAAAATAAAAACTTCTAACAGTTTATCTACTTCCCAACGTGTCTCGAGGTTACAGTGGAGACTGCAGCAAAGAGAGTGAAGTTTTTCACTCTTCATTTTTATTGTCCATTCTTATAATTCAAATTGCTGTAAACTGTCATTTAGCAGCAAGTTTAAAATAAAAAGAACAAAACTTGCACAAAGTCCCCAAGCAAAACAAAAAACCCTATAGGTGTTGACACATCCTATCATCAGGTTTAGAAGGTAAGTACAAGAAAAACGATTGTTATCAGGTGTGAATTAACATATAGTGAGTTTGCTCGCAGCTGAAGAAGGTGACAGATATAACACATGCATTAATAAAACTCCAAATGGAAGGTATGGCCATCATTAGGGATGGTACTTGGAGAAATGCTATTGATTCCAGAAAATGAATTTAATTTGATGGCTTTTACTGTAATTAACACAATGGTTTGTACCAGCATAGATCTCTTAACATTATTATCTAAGGTGACAAATTATGAAATTAAATGTTCATTTAAGATGTAATTCAAATTTTCTAAAGGTTTTCTTGAGTCAATGGGTCTCAGTTAATTTCCTTAGAGCTAGCAGATCTGATTTTTTTATCCTGCCAGTTTTCTGCCAATGAAGGTACTCCTGATGTACATCAATACTGCAACGAAGGCAGCAAATACAAAGGAAACATTCACAGGTTCTGATGAGTGCTTGACAGCCCCTATCGCGTATACTTTGCAAGCTTGAAAGGTATTTTCTTTGTAGCATTAGATTTTAATGGTACTGAACATAGCGTGCACATATAATAACAATAATTCTCTTTCCTTGTGTTCGCACATTTACCTTGTCATATATCTGCTAGATGCAGGGTCTGGTTCTCTTCTCTTTTACACCTGTTTTACCTGAGGGCTGTTTATTTTGATGGAGTTACTCCTGATTCAGACCTGTGTATATGAATCTGTTATCTGAGAGAGGTAAATTAATGCTTTTAATCAAGACCACTCTTCTACCTACCCATCAACATCAAAGCCTAGACATGCTATTAGTTATTGAGAAAGGAAGCACAGTGTGAGTAAGCAGCCCTCAGCTATCTCTGACTCCCCATTACCAGAATTTTAGCACCATTACCTCAAAACCATGAATACTTTTATCCTCACAGTCACTTGGAAAGGCTATATATCCCCATTTTACAGACCAAAACCACAAAAGGATGCAGAATTTGGGCACCTAGATCTAATCCTCAAGACCACTTTGTGCAGCAGCTGCTGCCCAAAGTCTCCCTACTTTGAAGGTGCCTCTGTTTTGGACATTAAAGTCCCACATACCTGAAGATTTCTTTCTGGCCACGCCTTCAAGGACCTCAGTCTTGTCAGGGCATGGCAGCTGCATGTCTAAGATTTCCCCTGTCAGAGCCTGTAGCCTCAGCAGGACTGTGGACTGTGTCTGTTTTTTCTGGAGGGTGAATCTGCCACATCCTCGAAGTGTGCTGAAATCCTCAAGCCAAGTTTCACACTTCACACCAGTGGAATCACTTTCTTTTTTTTTTTCCCCTTCCCTTTTCACAGCTACAAAGAGCTCTTGCAGTCAAATCGCCAATCAACAGTAGTTGAATGAATAGATCAGTCATGTGGGATGTAGGTGAGATAGCAGCAGACCCTCTGTTTGGGAGGATTCAGATCTGTCTGTGTGTGCTTCCAGTGAATTGCCCAAGACAAGGCTAAAAAGTAGGACTTCCCAATCTACTGAGCTCCATGAATCTCACTGAGGCCTGGTGGAGAAGATGTAGTGCACCGTCTCTGTCTCCACGTGCCATCATCTCAGGCAGAACCAGGCCACCATGCTGAACATCTTTCCTGAGAAATGGGTAAGAAATACGGGATTTCGTGGCAGACTACTTGTGGTCTGGGCAAAATATACCTGTAAGCAGCCCTGCTATGAGGTACTATGTAGAACAACTGTTGGATGAAGTAGTATGAGCCATTCTTGGAGCAGGGGCTGGAACATACAGTTAGATGTTCCCCTGGTTGTCTTAGCCAGACAAGAGTAGATTTCCTTCTTCCTCCCTTTTTCCATGAGTGTTTAACTAGCTCAAGAACAGTGGCATCATTTCTGCAGAAGGACTGGAGAGTACCCCAATACTGTTAACTCTGTAATCAGGTGGTGAGGGACAGTCTTTTAGAAGGGGGAAGGGTGGACTCCCCTTGGACAGCTAAAAGCATTGTGTCTGCTTTTACTGTGTCTTGAGTGAATGTGTTGAACTGTCGTATGAGTGTGTAAAACATGGTGTAATGCGTTACAGAAGCACATAATCTCTGCTTTGGTGTTGTAAACCCATAGCTGACATACCTGCCTGAAGAAGAGGGTGCAGATCTCCGATTTCCAAGCACGAGGAGTCACTTATGTGCAGTGCTGAGCTGGAGTGCCCAAGTCCTAAGCAAAGCTGGAAATTAAGACGTAGTAGCCTTAACATTGCCCTTAGGTGTTTCCCTGCCTGCTGCGATGGCAGCTGTGAACCTAGCTGCGAGTTGTCCTCGGCTCTGGAGGAGATGCTGGGCGCTCCTGCCAGGGCCAGCCGGCACCGGCGGGCTGGGTGCTGCGGCTGCAGGCCAGCGGGGAGGGGACAAGCTCCTTTGCCGGGTGCGGCGAGATTAACAAGCGGACTGGAACGGCGTTTGGGCACTGCGGGACAGAGATAACGCATCTAGCGGGACGGGGCCCGATTGACAAAGGGGAAATAGCAACAGTGGTGGGACCCGCGCCGCCGGGCCTGTCGGGGAGGCGAGAGGAACCCGGGGCAAGCGCGGCGGGGCGGGGGCCGGGATCGGGGCCGGGATCGGGGCCGGAATCGGGGCCGGGACCGAGGGGGCCGGGGCCGAGGGGGCCGGGGGAGCTGTCCGTTCCCGTGGTGCTGAAACGCCGCGTAACCACAGCGCGGCGGCTGCTCCCGGCCCGTCCCCCGCCCGAATCGGTGTCCGCTCTCCAGCAGCGACCAGTGAGTGCTCGGGACGTGAAGCACAAGGGCCAATTAATTTTTTTGAATACGCGGTCCCACGTGTAGACTGCACTCCCTCTTTATTTGTTGGCTGATTATAGCTGTAATTGCTTTGCTGTTTATCCGTGGAGCAGCTTCCCCCATATGGAGGGTCACGGCATTAGGAGGCCTCGTGAAGAATCCTAATTGCTTAAACCCAGAACTTTAAAATTCAGGTCTTACAGGCAAGTGGAGGAATTTATTAAAAAAGGACTTTCAGGCCAGGGTAGGCAGTTAAAAGCACTGAGACAATACTCGTGCCAGGCTGCTACCCTGAACAATATTCCTTCTGCAATGGCAGAAAAGAAAAAGGGGGAACACAGTGATAAGCCATGCAGCTATAGAATTATTTTTCAGTTAGAAAAGTGCACGTATATCAAAACAAACATTGTGCTCCAATACTGTTGTAATGTGAATTGATGAAAAATTAGTAATAGTTATTCCCAAAAGAGAAAGAATTCTTTAAGCTTAAAACCTGAACTCTAGTTTTACTTCTGCACATGTAATTTGTCAGAAGAGAAGTAATGAATAAGATTACAATTAATAATAATAAAGATAAGAGCAAGTTTCTATTAATGCCTACAAATACATCTTTGTTAATCACATAATGACTAATAGAAACATTCAGAAAGTATTTAAGAGAGATTTTTTTTTTAAACCAAATGGCTAAGAAATATAATCCTACTGTACCTCAGTAATTGTTAAAGGAAGGACCCATTATCTTAATTATGTTTCTGGAGCAAACATTATTTCAATGTGATAAAAGATGACATGACACTAAAGGTAAAGCTACAGCAGATGTTACATGAGTAACAAGCCAATATGCCCACATTCTGGTAAGTTCTTCCCCCTCCTCAGACATGTTCTCATTAATCTGTGATTAATAGGATTTGAGTGTAGTAAATGATGTTGATTTATTGTCTGTCTTTGTCCCACACCATAGAGAGAGCAATTTGTCAGCTCAGCTTTTGTGTGACTATTTAATAGCAAAGAGGGGGAGAGAAAAGATGCTAATCTTCTAATTGGCATCTACAGAGAAAGGTCTAAGAACACTGCCTGCCTGGAAATAGCTTGTGTGCAATTCCTGTGCCTGCAAGGTTGAGGCGGACGGACAGTCATACAGCCCCGGGTGCCCATGGAGAAGGAACCATGTGTATCACCTGCTGTCCAAAGGCAGGCTGGAGAGCAAGGTGCACCATAGAACAAGGTGCAATTGCCAACTCTTCAAAGTCTGTTGTTTTTCAACCTGTTACATGTCAAGCAAGTACTTCTTGACTGGTGTGACTTTATTATAGACAGAAAGCTTCCTCCTTCACAGAGCATAAAGAAGAACGAGGCGGAGGAGGGATGGGGGGGCGTGATGGAGACCAGAACAGTCCTCTCAGAAGGAAAATAGGAATCAATGGAGGGAACATGAAGTGCCCAAACGCCTTTCCAGAGATGTCAGGTGAACAATGGCTTGGTGCTAAGATGGTGCCACTCAGGTTTTAACTGTCCTCCTTAGGAGCTAAGGTTACCTAATAAAATTATTGTTCCTCACATAGGACAAAATACAAACAATGTCACTATTAAGTCACTAGTCCCAATTCAGCAAAGCATTTAACCTTCTGCTTAGAACTAGGCTTGAGGACAACTGCTTTGCTGTGTTCCCTCAGGTGCCTTTCCTCCATCCCCAGATGTCTATTTGAGGTCCTTTTAAAGGTCCAAATCAAGACCTTTTTTTTGGGTGCAGCTGAGGAATGGGTCCCTCTGGCACATCCACATCTCAGCAAAATGCAGGTTTGTTTCGTGTAATGATTTTTTGAATGGTGAATGTAGTTGAAGAGTTCCTCATTCAGTTTAGCCACGCGAGCCATTCTGACAATGCAACTATTTAAGGCAATTATTTAATTATCTAAAAATATATTTTTTTGAGAACCTATGTCATATCTAAACTGGTGCAATTAGGGCACATTTCTGTAAGTAGTTTTATCCATCCAATGAGTGGAACCAGTAAATTGCATTGAAGAAGGGTGGGACTACCTTCAACCGGCTTTGTCACTTGGAAATGGTGCCATGGACCTGAGTGTAAAGTTGTTTCTACCTATGTAAATTTTCAGTGGATATAGCATAGAAAACCTTTACTGTCTCTGTAATAATGCTAGAGCATGTGAGTAGGATTTAATGGAAAATGATGAAGGACAAACATTGGATAAAGAGATGTTTCACTAGAGGAAGAAAAAACCACAGACAGAATTGAATCTGATTTAAAGCAGAGAAGAGTGTAGGGAAAGGAGATTATAGTTCTGAGGTTTAAAAAATGGTTTTCAGTAGCATGTATTTAAGTTTACAATATTTACTGGCACATTTCACAAACAATAACATCCCTGTACAAAGCCCCCAGAATCCACTGCTCAGGTGTATCACCTGGTGCTTCAGCAGGTGCAGCAGCCGTTGTGATGTCCGGGCTCTGCAGTGAAAACACTGTTGGGATTTGGAGAGCAGATGTGAGTCCAGGCAGGGACAAAGCAAGTGGAGAAGTGGGGTGAATTGTACCATCTTGTATATGAATTTACAAAAATAGACTTTTCCCTGCTGCTTAGTATGCTGAGCACAACTATCACCAAGCACAGAGCATAGCCCTTTTTCTACCTTTTGGGAGTAAGCCCTGACATTCCTCCCTATTTCAGGCATGGCAGGAAGAAGGCACGCAAACTGCCCCCATGGAAACAGGCAAAACTTTCCCAGTGGAACCAACGGCCTAAGCAGAGATGCCGGAGCTGTTCTGGATTTATTAATCCCACACTGGGGAGTGCAGTGCCAAAACCCCTGCCTGAGCTGAGGCCATGTGAATGAGCTGAAGTGTGGCAGTACATCCATGTCAACATGTCTCTGTGCTCTAGCTTGTATGTCTTGCAGAGAGAGGACAATGTCCATCTCGCTCCTCAACATGAGCTCGTGCAGCACAATGCCAGACTGTCACGCAATGTAGATTCGAGGTCTCAGGCTTGGGGCTCTCTGCCTTGTGTTCTGGTCTAATGAACTCTAACGGGATACTTGCTCTTCTGGACTGTGGTGATCAAGCAAGGGAGGATCTCATCATCCAAAACTGGAACGCCTTGGACTGGAAGGCATTCCCAGGACCAGGGTATGGCAGCCCTGGAAAATGGCAGTGTATCCTGGACTGGCTGGTTGCCTCCACCCCCCTCCTCAGTTTCCTCCATGGAGGACAGAGGGGTCCTGCAGCCTGGGTAGACTGTACTCAACCAGCCTGTCTACATGGAAGTTGTCACGGATTTCCCTGTAGTGATCATGGGGAGAAGAGGGGCAGAACACATAGCCCTGAAATCCGGCCTTCTGTCATCGTGTGAAGGTCTTCTTGGTGTCGAGACATAGTGCGACAGAGAGCAAGCCCTCCAAGACTGCACACATCTGTCTGTACGCAGGCATTGTGCCAGAGCAGGGGAACCACAGGTAGCCAAAAAAGAATCACCAATAGTGATACATCACTTGCTAGAGCTTAGTGTGTTTTGTCCTGTCCAAGATACAGTGAAAGATGTTTCAGCTCACCGGGAGTTTCCGTTTAAATGCTTACACTTAAGGTAAGCTCAAATCCTATGTCAAACAAAGAGTGGAACAAGTATACATTGTGGCCACGTTCAAGTATTGCAAGTTTTAGGGTTTTGTTTTGTTTTGTTTTTTTAAATTAGGTTAGTTTTTATTTTTAAAATGCTCAGAGCTGTGAGAATGGGAAGGTTTTTTAATCCTGTAAGCAAGTAAGTAAGTAAGAAAAATGCTCTCTCTGAGTAGAGCAGGAGGTGCTGGAAGGCTGTGGGTGGCTGTCTGTGATCTGATCTTCATCTGACAAAGTCCTCTGCATCAGGATGTGAATTTAATGCATCTGTCCATCAACACAGCTCATGACATGGAACTTGAACTTAAGCTGTGACACATTTTCCAATAGATTAATCTCTATCTAGCATGTGAAGTTGTTGCGAGCGCAATTTGTTATTTGATATTTCATGCTCTCAGCCTTTCAAAAAGCTGCTGAGTTAAGGAAGATCAAAATGCAGAGTGACATTTCTCTTTAAAAAGCCATTATTACAGAAAGACTCTGGGACTGTTATAATGTGAGAATTCAGTGACAGTAGCGAGTGTTAAAAAACTGTTATTTTAAAACATGACATGCTTTCTTCCTGTCCCTTAATAACACTGTGGTTAGAGGGGAACAGAGGCTGTATTTGAAGCAGTTATCTCCCAGGCAGGCAATAGCATCTGGTGATATTAAAATGTCATCAGATGAAAATATATGCAACAGCGTCAACCTCATTTGAATATGAAATGCAACGACAATCCAAGGCAGACAACTGCTTGTTTCGAGTGATATCTGAATCCAAAGGCTGGATCATCAATAATAGATTAAGGTTTTTTTGCTTGTTGTAAATTAGAGGTCGGCTGGGTATTGTCATTTTGTTTTTTAATTATTTATCGCATTAGCAAGGCTGGCTGTTACAAACACCGGGCAGAGTAAAAATGTAAAATACGAAGTGGGAAGAAATAATTTTAAAATCTGACACTAGAATAAAGCTTCAAAGCCCTGTACCAACTACACTGAAAATTAGATAGTAACATTCTGGTAGTTCTGTCAAAGTCAAATACAGAAACAATTGTTAAGTGTTGATAGGCAGTGGACAGAAGGTGTAATCCTCTGGGAAGGTTTTGATCCAAAATGAAACAGTTTTCTACCCCTGCTAGTCAGGCAGAAATCTAATTACTCTCTTTTGATCTCTATGGAGAGGTAAACCAAAGAGTTATAGGTTATGGACAGTTTTATTGATTTTTATCTCAGAAATCAACAAGTGCAGGCTTTACACTTTACACATACTTGCCTAGCTGGTGTTAGGATCAAATATTTCAAACTGGCTTTCCCTGCTACCAAGTCAATAAGCATTTTAGTTGTTTTGTTCAAGTTGTACTGTTGATGTTAATATTACAGAACTTTACTGCACTCAGAAGCTCTGGGGAAAAAGACAGCCAGGTTCATATTCGGGCATTCTCAAGCAAAAATCTAGATATTTGGTTTTCATCTACTTGTTTTTCTCTTGCAAGACTGAATTGATATATTCTGTCTATAACTGGACAAATGTGTATTTTTAGCTCAGCATGTCAGAAAAGGATCTTCACTGTAAAGACAGCAGAATCAGAGCCTGAACAGGAAGGGTCTGCGAGTTTTCGGAGGTCTAGCATCCTCTCCATTGACAAGGTAGGGAAGAATAACTGCATTGCAGCTAGTAATAACACCTAAAACCATTTCCAGAGTGCTCCCAGGATGTTTCTAAGGTTGTCTTGGAGTGCAAGGGAGGAGAAGGCTTTCTGTTTCTAGAGTTTACAGATCACCTTTGAGGCAAACCAGACACAAACTTCACTGCCCATATTCTAGCACTGAAATATGCCATGGTCCTTTTTCCTGTCTGTGTGGATGCAGACATTTCTACAAATACCCACTCACATCTTAAAAAACCCCAACCCTTCTTCTCCAAACTACTTACCATAAATCCTGTGTAATTTTGCAGGATGAGTTCAAACACGAGCCAAAATGATCAATGGGGAGGGAAGTCCCTGGTTTTCATGCAGACTTTCTATAGGCATTTTTGATTAAGTTTAAACATATGGGAAAGCTTTCACATCTAGTCTTAGCTAAAAGCTTGGCATGCAATCGTGTCCCCAGTTCAGCACACAGGAGTTTTGCCGTCAAGCTAAAAGATGTCAAGATTTCATGCCAGCTTTTTTAGAAGTATAATTCTTTGGGGACTATTGTTAATTACACATTTTCATGCAATCTAATTGGTCTTCAAGAATGTGCATCAAGTCAGAGTCTGCTTGTTCATGCACACAAAAAACCCAGCCATTCGTATTTAACTCTGCTGTCAGAGCCAGAGCCACAGGCACGTAGCCCGGGATGAGTGTAGATTCAAGATTATTTTGATAGCTTCTCTTCTTCGTGTCCTGGGAGATAAGGCTGTTTCTCCCACAGCTGCATTTTTCCTGAATGACTGACAACTCCTTTAGAGAAGATCAACCCCTTTCCGTGCCCTTTCACTCATTCGGAGGTTATCAGCTAGAACTGCACTCAGCATTCAATCACATCTTTCCCCTGTGGCCGTAACTCCTGTTAACACAATTAACCTTCTGATGGGAACATAAAATGAATCTAGGGAGGGAAAAAGAGCAGAAATACATTCCCATGTTAAGGATTAAATGGCCATAGTGCTTATAGCTGTGTTTTTTTCACCTCTTCCACAACACTGTGTGTAAGGGGCTATTAGCAGGAAGTCACCTGTCACAAAATTCTTCCCAGCAATCCCAGCAGCTCTTCTTTCATCGGCAATTTTTTGGCTTTAAGATTGATGGAAAGTGTTATGGGACATAAAACTGGACTGACAACTGCATTAAAATCTGTATTTGTTTGCATTTCGGTTTGCTGACACCCCCCCCCCCCCCAA
>Ga0065711_1007587_pt1 | contig 15171 bp, 10 predicted proteins | sample Hoacrofraction12_FD_59098 | JGI IMG/M metagenome (GOLD analysis project Ga0065711, IMG submission 59098) | Hoatzin crop microbial communities from Cojedes, Venezuela - Epithelial fraction 12 v2 (version 2) | ecosystem: Host-associated > Birds > Digestive system > Esophagus > Crop | place... | reverse complement strand
CCGCCTGGACAAGATCCTGTGCAGCCTACTGTAGGTGACCCTGCTTTGGCAGGGGGGTTGGACTAGATGACCCACAGAGGTCCCTTCCAACCCCTACTATTCTGTGATTCTGTGATTCTGTGATTCTGTACCCCTTGCCAGAATGTATTTTGATTTTTCTACTAGGCTAAAGTTGCTGAGAAATTAAACCATGCCTTCAGCTGGCTTAATCTTTTCCCCCCAAATTATTATTATGTTTTAATTGCAAAATGTCAGGATGTTTAAATTTCTTCAGTGATACCGTAAACAAGGGTGCCACTTTTTCCATTAAGGTCTTTGGATGGCTATTTAATATATCAGTTTATCTGGGCTAAGGTGCCACTTCACAGTGAAGCTCATTTTCCCTTGCATTGACCTTGTCCTATGATTATTTCTCTTCCATTTTGTCACAGGAGATTGCTCCAGACTTCTTTGCTATGCTTTGAAAATCTTGCAAAATTAGTCTCAATATTACTCCTTGACTCTTTAGTGGATCCCTCCCCTGCTGACAGCAGTGGGTCTTTTTGGGGCCGCAGTACTGATCTAACTTCTGTTGGCACTGATTTTCTTTTAAGTGTGAGCTATTGTGCACTGAATACAGCCTGACCGAGCATGCCTATTCAGTATTTGCAGCTGATTTGCTTGAAGAACAGCAGGAACTAATCCTGAAGTTGAGGGCTGGATGAAGGGCTGGCAGAGGCTGCGTTTATGTGTATGAAAATCTTGCTGTTGAAGTCCAAGCCCTGTAAGGGAAATGTGTGTGGAGAATGACATTCACTTTGCATCCTGGTATGGCAGAGCGATGTCATCCCACTGTCAACTGCTGAAGTAGATTTGATTTGAATTCCTCAGAACCTTAGAAATGCTTTTATACTGCTGCATTGATATTTTTATATCATCTTAGAAAACTTCATATATGGAGATTTCCTTGTTTCTTTTTCTTTACAGTTTCATGACAATGAAATTATTGGCTGTGATATCCAAAAAGAAAGCAAGAATACATTAAACAGAGTAGTTTAGCTCCTTTAAATACTCTCTATCTGCTTTTAAAACTTACGTACCCATACATAAATTAACTAAAAATTATAAATTTGTGTAAACTGAAGTTACCCAAGCTCAGCAAAAGGTTTTGACTTTCTGTGACAGCCTTTGTTCTGGCTAATGTGATTGACTGCTCAGGAAAACTGATTATTTTGCACTGGTACCTGAAATGCATCTGTGAATAGGACCCCTAGTCTCCTATTAGCCAGACCAGCTTTTTATCTCTTGGGTCCTGCTGCTTCTATAAATATTTCTCTTTAATTTGAAGAACGTGTTTTACTAGAGGAAGAGATTTCTGGGGAGGGATCCAGGGGTTACCGGTGCTCAGCTGGACTCGGAGCTCTTGCAGTGTGCAGGGTCAGCAGCAGTGGGTGAGGAGCTTTCTGATGCTATGAGTTAAGATGGGAGGAAAAGATTATGAAGCCTTCCCATACCCCATGCCTTGAGCAACAATACTTCTCATTCTGCACCATCCCAGAGGGTGGTGGGATGTGATCCAGTGGCTCTCCTTCCACTCCTGTTGTAAAAGCTCACCAAGAAACTGTTTGCTAAGAAAAGTATTGTTTCCCTGAAAAACCTGACGTATTATTAGAAATAATATTATTCTGAAGCATTGTCCACCTTGACTGCTGCTTAGTTATTTCCTTTCCCCCCTGCCTTAACCCCAAAGATGAATATGATCTTAAAGATGAGCAACGTTTTTCTTCAGCAGCACCTGTGGCTTCAGTCTGCTTATTTGGATTTTTGCATGACATCAGTTGCTGAGGTTTTGGTGTGCCTTATCGCTGTATGAAATGAAATTAAAAGTTTTGGCTTGGACATGTGAATGCCGTGAGATCTAATTACCAGAGAGGCTGCTCTTTTTCCCTCTGTGATGTTGCTGCTGTGGAAACTGGCAGAGATGACCAAGCAGGTGCCCTTTCCACAGATGGGAAGTCTTCTGGATGTTTGTCATCTTCCTACCGAGTTTTGTAACCTTCCTGGTGAGCTTCAAAGTCTTTCCTTTCTCAGGGCACTGCAGAGGAGGATGGCTGGCTGTTGGCTTCATTGGGCTTCAGATCAGGAACCACACCTAGAGTCGTCCTTTTGAGGGTCCTAGTGTTTCATGGTGGTGAAAGCCACAAAGTTTTGCTGTGATGCAAAAGGTGTATTGATGGAATCCGTGTCAAATGTCTCATGCAGCCTGCTGTAGGTGACCCTGCTTCGGCAGGAGGGTTGGACTAGATGACCCACAGAGGTCCCTTCCAACCCCTACCATTCTGTGATTCTGTGATTCTGTGATTCTGTGTACAGCGACTAAGGCCCAAGAGTCTCATGTACAGGGTCTAAAGCAGTAAAGAGGTAGAGGTGGTTAATGTGTGCACCCGATGTACATGCATACCTGTGCCGATGCCTTCCCTGGGCATCCTGCAAAGGAGGGGATCCATCAGAGTTGCACAAATATACAAGTTTGGGAAGATCCATGGTGAAGAGAATTTGTCTGTCAAGGGGAAAGAGAAAAGATGGGTGGAAGACAGTCCCTGCCCACCCTAGCTGTGCTAGCTGTTCCAGGTGGCTGAGCTTTGGTGAGCCGTGGGGGCTGACCGGTTTGCTGAAAGGTAAATCCTGGCACACGTGTGGGTACAGGATGAATGCTCTTTTATCAGCAGAAGTGCTGCAGCCAGCAGCTTGTCCATTGTAACAGCTCAAGCTCTGATCCACCTCTGCTGCCTGCAGTGTTGAGGCTCTCATGTGGTGTGTGCAAGTTGCCCTGTCAGGGTACCAAGCACGGAGTGCCCCATGAACGTGATGGCATCGGTGGTTTCTTGGGGAAGAGGCTTGGGGTAGAAGAAGTGCCCACAAAGCCTGACTTTGCTGCAGTGCCAGCAGCTGTCCCTCTTTGGGTACAGGCAGGCGAGTGCAAGCTGAGTGAGCTGGAGGGCACTGAGGGACTGCTGGCTGCTGTGTGGGGGATGGGATACTGCACAGCTGGGAGGGAGGAAAGCATAATGTGGAGGGAAGGGATGGAGGTGGATTATGGCACTAAACCACACAGAACTCAAATCCTCAAGTGCAGGCTTGGCTGTAGCAAAGACGTATCTTAATCTTCATCCAATACTTGAGCCCACCCAGAACAGACTCTTTCATGAGGTTTGAAAATGTTCCACTGCTTTATTACAGATGAAAAAAAATGCTGTTCTGCTCAAACACGCCCTCTTCTTACAGGACATATATGCTATTAATTTATGCTGATGGGGAAAAATATTTGTCTATTTTGCTTTGAAACAAATGCTGGGACTCTGTGATAGAGGTCTTTTTTGTAGCTGTGACTTCCCCACAGAAAACTCAAATTGTGATAAACTTTCTGGGAGAATCTTTTCTGAAAAGCCTTCTATCTATATTTTGTTTTCTGTGCCCTCCCCGAAACAAAGCCACACAGACTTGGTTTGCTTGGCTAGGATTCAGCTCAGCTTTTGATTTTTTATGGATTTCCATGAATTCTGCACTTGTGTGTTTCATTCACACAGCTTAAGAGCCCTGAGAAGGGGTGGAGAGGTATGTCCATCCACTGTTCAGCTACTGAACGCATGAACAAGCCCTTACTGTCTGGTGTGTAGGCTGGAAAGCATTTAGATCCTCCTGCAATCTACCATGCTTTGTTAAGCTAAACCCTTCTCTGCTTCTGCTCCTTGAAATTATTAGGCTGCCTGCTCCTGAGAAGAAAATTGATGTCAGAGGAAAGGGTTATAGGGGAGGACAGCATCCTGCCAAAGCTGCTTAGCTGGCACAGCAGGAGGGCAGGAGACAGCATTGACTGCAGGTCTGAAGTGTCCTGTGCAACCCTCTTAAAAGCCTGTCAGAGTTTGTGACATGGCTGCTAAGGAGAATAAGGAGTAATCCTGAGGACTGAAACCCAGGAACTGATGATGTTAAAGTCCAAGTGATGCAAAAGAGAGAAACATTTTCTGTCTGGTTTCTAAAGGTGAGGCTTGCTGCTGTGGCTCTACCCCTCATGGCTAACAGCATCTCTTCCCCCAGCAGTGTCTTTGTACTGCTTTCCTGCTCCTGAGCTATGTAAGGGAGAGAAACAGGTGCAAAATTAACTCTCCCCCCTGCTGTACCCCCCAGAAGGTGCCAGTGCTGCTCTGCTGGCTCCCCCAACTGAGCCTGTGGCCAGAGGGGCTGAGTGCTGGTGTAAGGGGAAGGGGGAGCACAAGGAGACTGAGAAAATGGTGGGTTTCTCAAAGTCTCAAGCTCTGCTGCTGGGGCAATATTTTACATATTTATCGACCCAAGATTTTTCTGTCTTGGAATTCATTTGGTCTCATGGTTTCTTTTCTGTAACAGTACTGGACTATCTTCTGTGCTACCTTTCCATGATCCTCTGACAAAGGCTTCACGAAAAAGGACTGGGTTTTGGAGGTTTACACAGACCCCTAAGTACCATGTGCTGACTGCAGGACTTGACAGATTGGCTTTTTCTAACAGGTAGGGTTTTCTCTGCACTGCTGATCATCTGCAGTTGGTGTGCAGTTGCAAAGCCTAACCCAGTGCTGTCTCCTTCAATGGAGACAAAAATATGTAAGACATTTGTGTCAGTGAAATGCCCAGACAGGAATTCTTCCATTTCTGCCTGCGGCTGAAGTGGCACTGGCAAAAATCACAGTCAGATTGGGACACATGTGCGGGATTGTGTCAGCCTGGGTTGGATCCACCTCAGCCCCCTTCTCAGTGGATGCAAATACTGCAGAAGCTTTACTGAGTTTGGTGGAGCAAATATTTAGAAATAGAGTTGCTTTAAGTTCTCTGAGGTGCTGCTAAATCTTGTGTTGCAAAAGTTTGCTGTTTGCCAGAGTCTTGAATGACTTTAAGGCTCCCAGGAGCTCTCTCGCCTCTTCTGCAATGAAGACCTTTGCAAGCAGAGATGCCCGCTGAATTTCTGCCAAGAACAACTTTGCTACCTCCAGTACATGCGCAGCGGGGAGGAGAGGGCACCTGGAGCACTGGTGCTCCTGCCTCTGGCTGAGGTGCCAGCAGGGTAGTGCTCAGTTATCTCTGACTTAGTGCACGTGAGACCAGTGAGGGGGAATATCTGAGGCTCTTCTACCTGCCTTGTTTGCCTTCAAGGCAAATATCAGGTTCAAGGGGGGGTGAACCCTCCTTTTGTCATAGGCAGTACCCCATTTCCTGCATAACCTGCTTCCTACACGTCCACTGTTGGGGCTTATCATTCCAGGCTTTGCTCAGCAAGAAAAAAGAGAGTACGTACAATCACTTGCAGATGCTCGGAGCCAGCGTTGCTGCAGAGGCCAGCTCCTCGCCACGGGTTGGGCAGGGCTCGGTAGTTCATGTAACTGAACATGGTTGAAGTCTCTGGTTAAGGCTGTGGCTGTGACACAGGGAGACTGCACATGTTCTTGCTCTCTGGAGAGGATGGCTGCACAGGTAGCATCCGCGCTCTGTAAAGCTCAAAGGGCCAGTTTATTTTTCTTTCTACTTACATGTAGTTCATTTTGCAGAAGGAGTTTCTGATTCTCTCCTGCAGCACTGGAGTAGTTACTAAGAGCCAGTGACTTGGCGGCTCTACTCCCACAGTCCCAAAGGCTCAGCAGTCTGCAGTTGGGTGATTATCGGTGTTTGGCAGCAAACACAGAAGCTACTAGTGAAAGAGAGCAAGGGGATGATCTGTCCTCAGCTAGCTCTTTCGGCTACCACAAGTCTGGTTAATCACTGAGCAGTGAACTGGTAATGAAGCAGCAAGTTTCAGGATTCCTCAGAGCTCAGAAGAACCTTCAGTATGTTTAACGGCGTTTTTACGCAAGTATTGCAGCTCATTGTACCTTCTGTGCAAAAAGATGTGGCTGTGTCTAATTATTGCAGCGCCATTTCTAAATGTTAGGGATGCTTAAATTCTGGTGAACATGTAAATTAGGGATTCTAAGTCTCTTTCAAAATAATGTGCAAGAAAATAGAGAACAGCAGACAACTTGCTGTTGTACAGAGGAGGTAGGAGAGCAGCTGAATATGTTATCATGCTTCTCCACATGATCTAGCTCAGAGCTGAGACACATTGCTACAACCCACTGCTTCCATGAGAGAGGAAAACATCTGACTGGAGTCATTTCTGTTCCTGTACATGTGGCCCAGCACAGATGCCCTTTGTGACTGCGGGGTCTGACCAAGAACAGTGCAGGGGTCCCTGTCTATGCCAGTCAGGGCAGTATCCACCCTCAAGGCACGCTAAATACCACTGCAATTGCACGTGACTGCACCTCGGTTATGTGATGTGGGAGTGAGTGGGCTGATCCAGGGAGTGCTAATATGTGGGTTACAACCTTCCTACAACGTTGACCCCTACCTCTGTCTCCCAGGTAAACCGGTGCTTGATTCTTCATGTAGGAACACCATAGTCAGTCTGGTGTCTGTGTGCTGTGTCCCCAGGTTATATTATAACATCACAACCCAATGGCCTGTGATACTAGAAACAGTTCATAACTGTTCTGTGTCTTGTGTTGCTTTTACCTGTGCAGACTGGATTTAAAAGCCCGACAGGCACCCTATGCATGCCATCTGTGCACCCTCTGTCCCTGTGAATGACTGCACAGCGTGAATAACCCTGGTAGAGAATTGGGCCTGATTTGGGTTTGATTCTGTTCCCATAAATTCCATGAATTATCATAGCACAAGAGAAGAAATTACACCTAGATTTGGCCACTAGATTTGGAGATGGAGTAAGACCTTTCAAAACCCAACCTGTCCCAGCCCCTCCTACCTCCCTCTGTAAGTAAATGTGTTGATTCTGTACACTGATAAAGCTTCTGCAAATCTGGGATATCTTTTGGCTGCATCTCTCCTTCCACTGGAAACAACGCATCCCCTTTCCCCCCCATCCCCTCCGCCCTACTCGAATTCTTCAGCTGCAGCAGGGCGAGCAGCCAACTCCTTTTCTGAGCATCTCTTGTCTGAGGCTCCATCCAGATGCTTTGGGAAAGAGGCCTGATCAAAGCAGACAGTGCTGCAATTGAGCCTGTTTGCAGGGAGCTGTGAAATGGTCCTGTACCCCACGGAAAACGCTGCAGCTCTCCGTCAGACTGCTTTGATGAGGCCAGGCTGAGCTCCCCGGACAACATCAGCGACAACGCGGTCGTTCCCCACATCCAAGACTGCACAAAGGGCGGAAAGAGATAAACACAAACAGCTGGTTGGCAGTGTGAGTGGTGGAAAGGATTTCATTGATTTTCGAATCCTTTCTGTGATATTATTTACCCTTTCCGCTTTTCTTCTTTCTTAAGTACAGCAAATTGACGATCTTACTCAGCATTTCCTTGGCTGAACGATACATATAATACAATGATGAATATAGCAGCAGTAGTAATTATGAACTCTACAAGAGAAGTTGCATTTACAATGGAAAGCTTTTCCAGCTTGTGTTTAGTAAAGGATATATTTACCACAAAATGTCACAGTGTATATCGCAGGCTATAAACTCTTCAGCATTTTGAACTGTTAAGCACATACAGTGCTGACAGTTTTCTGAAAGGCTTAATATAAAACTGTTCATCCAGCTGAAGGGAGATGTACTTGTCCACACTGTAACCCATACATATGACAGTTAAGGTCATACTTTTATTTCTACTATATATCTTGTAATCTACAATCACTGCTACACTCAATTTTATTTCAGACAGCTTTAACAGTGCATGTGAAGTGAGTCTGACAGGAGGTTTACAAGAAGCTCCCCATCCCCAAAACTGCGTTACCACAAGTAGCTTAAAATGCTCACATTCCTGGCAGGGTGAGCAGAGACACCCCAGACAGCCTGAAGCCCAATTGCAGGACTGTTGAAGCTGCTGGAGCCAGACGTGGTGGCTGGTGCTGTTTAGGATGGGCACAGACATTTTGCTGTTTGGATACTCCCTGCATCACTAGGAGGCTGTGTTTTAGCGTCTCTGGTGCCCCTGCTATTGTTTTAAATAGAGAGAAGGCTTCATGCTCTGGGATTGCAAACCTGGCAACCTGCATAAATACTGGATTAACACACACAGGCCCAAGTCACTGACACTGACTGTTTTTTGATGGGAATCCAAAAGTACAGATGCTTTCTCAGATGCTAAACTGTTGCTCCACCTGATGAACAAGTACTGATGGTTCCACTACAGCACGTGTGATGTGTGATGATGCTGCAGGCAAGCACCTAAAATCTCAGGTTCTTGCCACAATGCCATGTAGGCTATGTGACTGTCCTGGGCCTGCCAAGAGTGATGGGAAATTGGGTGAACATACTTCATCAGTAGAGCTCAACCTAAACAAAAAAGTAGCAAAATCATCAGAGATGTGTAAATTCCCATTTTTATGAGTGTCTTGGTGAGAATTTACATTAGTTCCTCTTTTGTCTCAGCAAAATTACTCATTCCTCGTAATTTGGGCTGGAGGCATTCCAGATAAGGTATTTGTGCGTCCTGCTTCCCTGGTTGTGATTTATCCTCATGTCACATTGATGACCCGAAGGTTGAATTATCATAAAACATGAAGTGTTTTCCCTCATAATTTGGACAGAAAGAGCTGGAAAAATCATAGTGATTTTCTCGTCAAAAATGAAAAAGAAATTCAAGACCCAACTGCAATTATTTTCCTTCCCTTCCAGCTTTCTGTTATGAAACACATTTACTATTTGTGAACTGCTCTGGTAAAAGGCAAGTCATGTAATTCCTGGAGAAGGATGATCTCAGGATATGAAAGACTCTAAAGTGAAGCCAGATGAAAAATGAGGATTTGTGGGATTTGCTTTTATATTTTTCTCCAACATGCCAGTGTTTGTGGAATATGCCTAGGTCCTTCTTATGCCTATGTGTTTTCTGAATCGGGGCCATGGCAGAAGTAGCAAACCTGCAACAGAAACCTTGCGTAAGAATGTAAGCGATTACAGTGCAAGTTATAAAAGTTTAGGCAGATTTTGAGCCTTGTGTCTAATATTTTTTTCTGCTGTGTTTTTTAAAATATTACTACAACCCTGATTAAATATAGTAGGGTCACAAACACAAATTATAATCTGCCAGTTTCACCTCCTACTGCTAACACTTCTGTTTACTTTGTATTTTGTGAAGTGTTGGGAAATGAACCACTGCTTCTCTGAGTGAAGAACTTTGCTGGTATATTGGAAAGTTTTGTGTGCATGCGATATGGTTATTGCTGAATGCAGCCTATGAGATATATATACCATAGGAGGTCTCTTGACTTAAAACTAGTTTCCCGGTAACTTTGAAGAACCGATGGACTGCACTGCTGTCCCTCTTGTTGCTGGAAGTGCTGGGTCTTTAGAAAGTTCAAGCATTCCTTCATTCCCAATGTTAACACAATTCTGTTCTTTGATGTAACTTCATGTTGAAGTGACAAGTTTGGAGATGCTAAAGTAGTTATGAATTCTGACATGATTTCCTTTATGTTATCTATGGTTCTCCAAAATTAAGTCAGCAGCAAAGTATGTACAGGTGCTACTGCCTTTTAGCCCAAGACCATATCGTAGCAACAAACGCCTCTGTAACCCCACAGATCAGTTATGGTGTTTCTTTCATAGCGGTATTTCAGCAGGTCTCCTCTGTCAGGCTCAGAGGGCAGCAGGACTGTTTGCTCTCCAGCTTTAAGCTGCCACACTCAAATTACACTCGCCCTATGTTCTTTATATTGCATACCTATAAAGTGGCAGTTTGATTTTAAACTAGTGGTGTTAATTTGAGAGTTTATCTGCATTGCATGCTTCCTCCTTTGGCTGTTGCCTTCACAGATATCACAGGAAAATACAGTTTTCATTATCATGTATTGACTCAAGGGGTGACAGTACCTTTGCTGCTCAGTGAAACGTGATCTGTCTTGAAAATCGTGCCTTTCTGCTTTATATGTATTAATATTCTGGGTTGTGTGCTCAAGGAGGTTGGTAATATTCCAGACTTGTTTAGTTTGACAGGTGTTGGACTTTCTGTTTTTCTTAGCTTTTTTTCCCTTACCTGTTTTTTGTGGTCTTTTCCCTTTCAGATATTTATATCCCCATCCAGGAAAGCATGTGCACATCACTTTCTGCTCAGGAAGTTTCTTAAATGCAGCAGGCAGGTGCCTAGTTCCCGCTGAGGTCTCAGTCACCTACTGATATACTTAAGCTTTTGTTTATGTGTGTTCTTAAACAGCAATTTCTATTTAATTTCTCTGAGAGAACTCCCTTTTCATTAATAAACCGTTTTATTTGGTAGACGAAACCACGTACCCTTCAGTGGATGATGAAGTGACATTATAAATGACTGGTGAGATCTGAAACTTCTTGCTCTGCTTTACTGCTTTTGTCAGTACTAAGTAAATGCAATAGCCAGGTCTGGTCACCCAGACAGGTGCCTGGCTTGGAGGGGAACAGGCATAGCACAGTTCACATCTACGTAGCTCATCTCTTCTCCCACCACATGGAGTGTGGAGTTGCACAGTGATACTGGCCTTTACCTGTCCCCTGGCACAGTCACTGGGGGTTGTGAATTGAGGGCTACAGGAGCTCGCTCTTCTCTGCCTGGATGCTGCCAGATGGTGGATCTGAATGGTCCTTTTCTCAGTATGTGGTGTCTGTTAGTAAGAAACCAGGGTGCTCATCACTTGGTAAGGATACTGATCCTGGTGTCATTCAGGTGTTCATATTCACACTTACCACTGTCTGACAGGGAAAAGATGGAAATAAATACCACATATTTTATTTTAAATCTGTTAACCACTATATGACATCTGATGTTCTGGACAGTTTGTCAAGTAGGATGCAAAAGAGACCCGTCATCTCTGGCCTCTTTAAAATCACTGAGAGCATCTGGAGGGAGCTGAGGGGGCAGGACAGGGTGAGAAGGTGCCTGGAGGAAGGCTGGGTGGCTTGATAAGCGCTCCTCTCCCACCACGGTGTAGCAACAGCAGGTCTGCCTCCCTTTGGAAGGTCTGGTATTGCTACACTTGCTAGCTCCAGGCTTTGGCTCCTACTGCTACCACCTGTGCCATTGGAGGGTGTGAGGAGCAGAAGACACATACGGAGTTTGTGCCATCTCTCTGAGAGCTGCAGAATAGGACAGAGCTTAAGGAGCTGCTATGGGCCACCAAGGGCTGGGAGCAGAGAGCTGGCACACATGGTCTGCAAGTTGGCAGTGTGAGGACTGATGTGTCTTCTCACTGTGACTTCTGCTCAGTGTCTCACCTGGCAGAAGGACTCACTCTGAGTCACTCTGTGGGAAGGTAGGACCTTGCTGCAGACATTTGCTGGGTGTTAGCAAATAGATGGTCCTTACAGGAAGCAACTTTTGAAAGCTTTTCCTCCACCCCATTGATCCAGATTTGCTCTGCTGGCCAGTGAGGGATCACGAGGAGCAGCAATAGGACAAGGGGGAAATGCAGACACCTTTTCCTATGGGCAGTGATTTAATGCATGAAAAACCAACTGATAAGCCCTTTCCTGGGGCACTAGGGAAAGCTTCTCTCATGACCCTCTCACCAACTTCCTCTACTTAAAAACTTCTCTTTTTTTGCACTATATTAAACAAGTATGCTAATGTCTGAGCCGGAACTAGGGCAGAGAGTTTTCCAGAGAAGATGGGAAACCCTTTCAAACGTAATTATTGCTCATGTGAAATGCAAGCTGTGTCGAGGAGGGGGGAGATGGGAGGGCGTGAAGAGCAGCAATATGGTCTTTAGCAGGTGTTGGGGAGAGCAGAATGTAATGAGAATCACAGAAACACTTGAAAGCTTTTTAACTCCATACAGGATTTGCAGGAGCTGTTGATAGGAAACAGTAGTGACCCAACTGACAGTTAAAGAGATGAAAGGAAGCCCTTTGGATTAAATAAGATTTAGGAAATAAAAGGATTAGTGCTAAACAAAAGCTAGATTTAGGGGTTTATTTAACCAGTGCAGTGTGGCATGATGGGATGTGGAGCATCAGAAAGGAGATGAAAGACGAAATAAAAAGACAAATGCTGGAGGTAGTAGGGAGGCAAGGAATCAGCACAACATCTGCAAAAACCCTTCACAAATCTTCTTATAATTGAAAGTGGCACAAAAAAAGCAGTTTCATTAGCAAGCCTGGCTTCTTTACACAGTAACAAGAAGTGTTACAATGATGAGAAATCTGTGATGAGGCTACCAGCTCAAATCTCTGCCACAGGAGAGAAGAGCCTATGGTGTCAGCCTGCTTGCACATATAGGTTATATGAGGTAAAATCAGGTTTACGTAAAACTGTCACTCTGTTAGATTCATAATTCATTGTGCTTTCAAGTGGGGACTGCTAAGGACCATTCTTGTTTAAGAGATCTCCATTTGGAGGTCTCTAGTGAAGTTGATGGTAGTCATAGAAATTAGGGGTATGCATGTCTTGGTGGAGCCATGAGTGTAGAACTCTCCAGACAGCCTCTGTTGCAGGAACATTTCATCTTGTAGCTGAAAAAAAAGAACTGATAGGTTTCCAGAGCTCAACTTCTCAACTTCTGGCTGAATAATCTATAGGTCACCATTTGTACTATTAGGCAGGTATATAAAAAAAAAGGATACAGTAAAGAAATTGACTTGAATGGATCCAAAGTCTGCTGAAGACAGTAGAATGGCTACCAGCTGGTTTGGCTCAGACTTCAAGATAGTGTTGTCGGGTAATTGTGGATGCTCTTGGCTTCTAGCAAGTGCTATGTGGAGAAGACACCACCTCCTCTGTTGCAAAGATGTTGTTACTCCAAATCTCCAGGATAGCTATGAACCTCTCTAGTGTGACAGAGACTATCAGAAGAAGAAAAAATGCACCTTTTTTCCCCCTTTCAAGTCTCCAAAGTGAGACTGGATTCTTTTCTTGTCTATGTGCAAAAGAAAATGCATTTTGTCACCTCATTCTATCAATAGAAAGATTTTTTACAATCACAGATTGTTATGACTGGACTACAAAGTTTATAATGCTTGGTGGATGTTCAAATTAAAGTAATCCAGATTTCTTCAGCCGGGGTTTCTGGAAAGATGTTAGCGTAGAAATGCTTCTTCAGACAATATTTACTTTTCATCTGTTCTGTTATCATACAGGAATGCCAACAGGGTTAGCAAATAGCTAATAGGGATAACAATAAAAATTGTAAAAAACTAGGAAATTCCTTTATTTAATTTTCTTGGGAACCTTTTATATAGTACTTCATGGTTTGATCCCTAGGATGGCCCAGAGCAGTTTTTTCACTGAACTCTGACATGAATAAGAAATCTAGATACAAATAATAGATTTAGATTTTATTTTTGATTGCTTTGTAGCTTTTATACTGCTCTCTGTAAAGAAATGTGTGTTCCAGTTGTTTGGCTTTGGATGGAAATGGAAGCTTGACTGAAAATTGACTGAGTGTCTAAGAGAGATTTTGTTTGTTCAGTAAAATGACCTTCAATATATTGAATAAATAAGAAAATCTTATTAATTTTTTCTTTTAAATTGCCCCTTTCATTTATTTTATTATTAGTTTTGTCCAGTTGAATGAAAGCATTTAATACTTTTTTTTTCTTAATAAGCTCATCACCACATTATTAATACAAAAGTAATATGGTCCCCTTGCAGATGTGATTTTCCAAGGTACTTAGATGTCTGCTTGGATTTTCCAAAACACCTAGCTGGATGAAGTGTCTAATAACTCATGATGTCAGGGAGCAGAAGTCAGCATCTGTAAGTGCTTAGGTACCCTTGAAATTGAGGTTTTCAAAGCTTGCTTTAAATAACTTGCCTGCAGCCCCGGATTCCTTGACTATGTCTTCCCACTTCCAAGCAAATGCAGTCAAGTCCAAGGGGCAGAAGTGTCACTCTTTGGACTGCTCTGCAGCGTAAATCATTCCTGACCTCCGAGCTATGTAGCTTTGATCGTGCCATGTCGTTACTTTTGAGGGCTTGAATCCACAGTCTGGAGAAATGTCGTGTAATAGTAGGCTTTGTTCATATGCACTTCAGGAGCAGGGTAAGTTTGCTGGTTTGGATGATTTATTTTCCCCCCTCTATTTTTAGCAATCATGATGTACACCCACCAAATCCTGTTGCAGGGGACCCAGGTGACACCCAGGAGACATTTGTGGACTTCCTTTTGCTCCCAGCCCTTCCTTTCCCAGAGCGGATATCTTGGCTAAGTTTAAGCAGGTTTTCACAGAATCACAGAATCACAGAATGTTCGGGTTTGGAAGGGACCTCTGTGGGACATCCAGTCCAACCCCCCTGCCGAAGCAGGGTCATCTACAGCAGGCTGCACAGGACCTTGTCCAGGTGGGTCTTGAATATCTCCAGAGAAGGAGATTCCACAACCTCCCTGGGCAACCTGTTCCAGTGCTCCATCACCCTCAGAGTGAAGAAGTTCTTCCTCATGTTCAGACGGAACTTCCTGTGCTTTGGTTTGTGCCCATTGCCCCTTGTCCTATCGCTGGGCACCACTGAAAACAGTTTAGCCCCATCCTCTCCTTACACCCACCCTTAAGATATTTAGAAGCATTTATGAGGTCCCCTCTCATGATTCTCTTCTTCAGGCTAAACAAGCCCAGCTCCCTCAGCCTTTCCTTGTAGCAGAGATGTTCCAGTCCCCTCATCATCCTCGTAGCTCTCTGCTGGACTCTGTCCAGCAGCTCCTCATCTTTCTTGAACTGGGGAGCCCAGAACTGGACACAGTACTCCAGATGGGCCCTCACTAGGGCTGAGTAGAGAGGGAGGAGAACCTCCCTCGACCTGTTGGCCACACTCCTCTTGATGCACCCCAGGATCCCACTGGCCTTCTTGGCAAACAGGGCACACTGCTGGTTCATGGTCACCCTGTCGTCCACCAGGACACCCAAGTCTCTTTCCACAGAGCTGCTCTCCAGCAGGTCTGCCCCAAGCTTCTACTGTTGCATGGGGTTGTTCCTCCCCAGGTTCAAGACCCTGCACTTGCCCTTGTTGAACTTCATCAGATTCCTCTCTGCCCAACTCTCCAGCCTGTCCAGGTCATGCTGAATGGCAACACAGCCTTCTGGTGTATCTGCCACTCCTCCCAGTTTGGTGTCATCAGCAAACTTGCTGAGGGTACATTCTAACTCTTCATCCAGGTCATTGATGAAGAAGTTGAACAAGACTGGGCCCAGTACTGACCCCTGGG
>Ga0065711_1042744_pt1 | contig 15172 bp, 20 predicted proteins | sample Hoacrofraction12_FD_59098 | JGI IMG/M metagenome (GOLD analysis project Ga0065711, IMG submission 59098) | Hoatzin crop microbial communities from Cojedes, Venezuela - Epithelial fraction 12 v2 (version 2) | ecosystem: Host-associated > Birds > Digestive system > Esophagus > Crop | place... | reverse complement strand
CATATTGCTATTTAAAAAAAAAAAAAAAAAGCAAGCTCCTGTATTAACCTGGCAACATATTTACTTGTAAGATGAATACAGACACGCCCAGTACTTACTGCAGCTGGAAGTGTTTATTGGAGCACATTTACAATGTGTAAACATTCAGACAGAACATGTATAGTGTCCACCACCTCTGTGCACAGCATTATACATCGTCACACACAGCTACAGGAATGTTGCTCACAAATGCAAATTATCTAAATTATGCTTCCCTTTGGTTTTCTATCCTGCTCCCAGAGTGTACAGACTATAGAAAATAAGGCATCCATGAAATGCCATCACAATCAACAAAGTATATAAACTAAGTTGTCAAAACTGAACTTTTACAAGACCTAATGTTTCAGCCAGCCACTGACAGTACAGGGTTATTGGGTCAGTAGTCTAAAGCGTGGACAGATATGATTCTCATAAACATATCTTCTGTGTATTTAACTTAGTTTAGGCTTCAGGTTTACAGACTTACGTACCAGAGAAAGATTTCAAGTAAAAAAAATAGGTATTTTGAAAGTGGTTTTGTCTGACTTTTCTGTTACAAACATAAGGTCAGCACACTGCGAAGCTGGAGACCATAACTGATCCTACCCAGTGTTGGATATGAGAGAACATGGACATTTCTCCACTCAACTCATCCCTCAAACTTCACTTCTGGCCTGGCATATCCCTGCCCTCTCCAAGAAGAGACTGCCACTTACATCAACTGGTACTTATGTTATAGAAATATTTAGTTTATGCTCTCAGTTATATTTCAATGGCTTGTGCATCAATTCACTGTAATGTCTCCAGAAACAAATTACACAGAATTTCATAGGTTTAGTTTATTTTTACTATGACTGCAGATAAACAAAAAATGCTGAGGGCTCTAGAGTGAGCTCTCGTTCACTTAGTGAGGAGTCAGCCATAGCTAGCTAATGCCTGCGGTACTGAGGGCTAGGCTGGTGTTCAAAGTTGCAGTTGTCCAGCACTCTTTCTATTTATAGTTGAAAGTTACTGCATTTCTAGTCTACTTGCATAATCCAGCCAAGTCTCTGAACACAGACAGCTTTTTAATGCCCTTTGCATTCTAGCGCAATTTAACTGAGGAAATAAATAGGATAGAGCTAATAAAAAACCAAACCCCCTGAACTAGCAGTGAGAGTGCCTAATCAGAAAGACTGTAAGTTTATCATAAGCTTCTGCCACAGACTTACGCTGTTTTTTGAGACAAGCAAATTCAGGCTTTAGGTAAAAGGTTTTCCACCAGCTCCATTCTCCGGTTCTTACAATGTGTGCTGCTTTAAAGCCTCCATGATACACTCCCACAATCCATTAAATATGTTCACCAGAACCTGTACAAGAAAGGGTGGAAATGTTGTCAGGTGCACGCATCAAACTAACAGTTTCATTGCACAAGCAGCCTTAAAAATGTATCTGAACTATTTAATTACTAATTTGACATACACTGATAAGAAACTGCTATGAACGACCATAAAACATTTTGAATATGTGAAAGAATTAAGAGAAGCCTTGTGTGTCCTGCCGGACTGTATGACTATTTAAGGAGCGGAAGCCATAGAACTGATAACGCAACATCCCGCTCAAGATACTTCTTCCTACAGATCATTTGTTTCAAAGTAAAACCAGATGGCCACACAACAGAGCTAAAGGAGCAATGTCCAGTATTTACAGGCAACTGCAAAGTCAGCTACTGGTCTAGTTTCTAGAGAAAGAAACACACTATTTCCAAATTAAAAAAAAAAAAAAGTCTGTACCACTAACATGCATATTATTAGGCATGCACATGGACCAAGACTTTTGGCACCAGGACAAAAATCACTAAAGAGCAGGTAATCCGTTTAGGAAACAAGGCTCTGAAACGAGGCATTGAAACACCTACAGCTCCGTTCGAGCCCAGGGTGCTGCTGGCTGCCCAATGCTCCTGAAGAACATGCTGCTTGAGAGTAACCAAGTTTTCCTTTTCAAATGCTCTTCTGGAATCCTGATCCTCACCTCGCGATCGGTGGAAAAGTATTACATCCCCACCCTGTCCCACCTCGCGCTGGGTTTCTTGCCTTGTTAAACTGAGAAGTGTGTGCAGAGAAGGAAATATTAACATTTCCGTGCCCTTTACCCAGGAGCAAGATGCCCTGCTCTGCTTCAGCCCATACTTTCATCTGCAGTAAGGCACTCGGTCAGAACAGCAGCTCTCCGCTCTGGACTGGCTCACTGCAGGCTCTGTTCTCTCCCTGCTCCAAAATATGTCTCCATCTCCTCCCCCTCGGAAATATATTCTGCCTGGCATATAACAATATAGCATGCCAGAAAAGCCCAATGCCAAGGACCTGCAAATGCCTTTGATCTTTTTAATCAAGCTGCAAATATTTAAAGACTCCCCCACCAAGGGAGCCTTCAGCAAGCGAGACTCAGAGTTGCTGCCAGCCAGGTTAAATATAAACCACGTATCCTGCAATTGGTATTCCTGAAGAAACAAAACCCCAAATAACTGAAGCATTGAGCTCTCCATAGTGGAAGTTAGGCAATACTTTTCCAGGCGCTGTGATAGTACCTCAAACTGCATGCTGTCTTAAAACCTTGGCAAGCTGATTTTCTCCCTATGTTTCAGGCCTGCTACTATTTAAGTTAGGACACCTTACTGTACCATTAAAAAGTGGATGAGAAGACACTGAATGAGTTCTGTAGGTCCTGCCTATTGCAGTGAGTACAGGAAATGTTAATGCTTGAATATTACACATATGGGGTTCCCAAGTTATTGTATATATTATCTAACTTGCTGTACTATTTTTCATATGTTAAGCGATTCTTAATTTAAAAGTTGCCTTACCTCTCCTAAGGAGTTTGTTGGCTGCAGACATTTCGGTAAAGTGCTCCATTCTAGAGCACTAGAAATAATTTGCAATTTTTGTGAGGTATTTTTTTCCTCTCCACCCCGAAAAATTTAAGTACTCTTCATAAACATTATACCAGGGACATTTTGTGGTGTGTTGCTTTTGCATATACCTTGATGTATGATTTTAATGTAGGTACGTACCTTTACAACAACAGAAGAGAGATGCAGAACTCTCCTCCTCTAACCGGTACCTGCCAGAGCTTGGTAAGTCTTTGCACTGTGATATAAATCTCTGAAGTTCTGTCTCTGGAAAGCCATCTTGTAAAGCATCTTGGTAGTGCTATAAATTGATATTTATTTAAACCTTTAAAAAGGATAAAACATACCATAACCCAAATCCTCCCCAGACTACTTTTAAGATATTGCTCAAGTCTGAAATTAGAAGGTTCACAGAACCGAATATGAAATTACTGCTTTTTAGCAGGTATTTATCATCTGTTGGAGCAGGAAATCAGACAGGCTTGTAAGAAAAATTACATAGGGAGGGATTAAAACCTCTTGTCATCACCCTACACCCTCAAAAGTAGCCACTGTATTTATTCTTTAAATTGGCATGCACTGCAAGTCAAAATATTGAGGGAGATGAGAGCCTTGATAGCACCAATCTTGCATTTTTATTCCAAACGAAGAGTCCATGCTCACCTTGACAGTTTCATACGTATCTGTAATGAGTGCAATGAAGAGACTCAGCACCATATAGATGAACAGACTGATGAAGGAGTAGAGGTAGATCCTACTGAATAACCAAACCAAGTAACTTTTCTGCTGCATTTTTGCAAAGGTGGCAAACATGTCATCTCCATTGATCAATGAAAAAAGGCATTCGGAAACCGTGTTCAGAGAGCGAAACTAGAGAGGGGGGAAGAAGACAAGGACATCCGTCGCCGCTTTATTTGGATCCAAAGACTGTACATAACATGAAGAAGATCCACAGCTGATGACTGACTGCCTTGGATCTCTTTGTACACCCAGGGTATGACAACATGCAAACAGTAAAACATTTGAGGAATGAGCAAAAGGTTGTCACTCCCTGTACACATACACATTCAATTCAGATATGCCAATTTCACTTTTAAAAGGGAAAAGGATAAAGTCTCCAAAGCTTTAGTCTGACACCGGTGTTCTGCAAGATGAAAATTATTTCTCAAAATACCAGCATGTGATTGGGAGTCACGGCAGCTTCTACTTCTGACTCAGAGCTTTCATAACTCGAGGAAAGTCCGACTGAGTCATGGAAGTCAGGCTCCTCATACAGAGCAGCATCATGCTGAAGATGCACTATTTTTATTTTAAGGGAAGCCTTGACATGGAAACTTAGAAGACAAAAGTAGGAATCTCTCATTTGTTTGGAATCCATTCTGTTATTCAAGTTGTCTTTTTTCATGTTAAGTATATTACCTTCACATGATAAGGTCCCAGTACAATCCATCCACAGAAACAATAGCCCAGGTAGATCATAGCAGCACAGCAGCAGAACCTCATGACGTTGGGTAATGCTGCTCGCAGCGTTAGGATGAGAAGCTGCACAAAGCAATGCGAACAGTTAGAATTCAACCAGGCATTTCTTCCAGGCCTCTTATAGCAACAAACAGAATAAATACCAACAGCACGAAGATCCCAGGAGATCCTTACATTATACTTCTGAAAGAAACCTAGGTAGCGAATGACTCCAAGCCACACAAGCATCGTGGATGTTCCTAGGAGTATGCTACAGACATCATAACTTGTCAGACTCTAAAAAAAAAGAAAGGGGAAAAAAAAAATAAGATAAGAACTGACAGGTTCTAAATTGCTGCTCTTATTCCTACAAAGATCTGTTAAGAATAATTGTTTCCCTTGGCAACCTCTCCTATTAAAAACTAGTTTGGGGCAATATGCATTGGAAAGCAGAAGCCCCACCGAAGAGCAAGGGCACTTTCAAGTGTAACTCATTTCACACGCCTTCACATATGGCCATTTGTAAAAGAGATTCTGACAAGACAAGCTTCATTTGCAAGGCCTCTGCAGGTGCCGAGATGGCCCCTCTCTATCTGGCTCACCAGGACCTGCAGAGTGGCACTGCAAACGTTTTTTGATGCTGCTTCCAGACCTGCAGCAACTGCTTCTGGAATCTGCGCTGACAGATTCCCCAGAGCAGCTTGGGAATCCCTCCACTGTACCCCAATGGACAGTGTAGATGTGACTTCAGAACCACAGGTTCTTCCAGTACGTAGGCAAAGCAATTTTTAAAAACACCATGACTTGTCAGCAGAACTCAGATAAATATTAAGGAAGATCCTGTTAGGTAGCCAGGAACTGTTAGGTGTAGAAAGCTATCAAGGAGAAGACTAATTAGCTTCTAATTAATTCTAACCAGAACTTCATTTATATTTTATTGGCACTTCACTGTTTGTTTTTTCCACCTGTACATACTGGCCTGTTTTCATCTGAGTTAGCACATACCCTGTTCCCTGAACTGCAGCTCTGCTCTGAAATGGATCATGACAGCTCACTTGAATAAGAAGTTTTCACTATTTTCTGGTTTTATTCTCTAAGAGTTGGCTAGTCTTTTGTATTAGCATAATTCATTTACAGCTTGACAACAAACACATTTTGGTGACTATTTAATGTGAACTTGTTATTCAGTCATTAACTTTTACACAGTAACGTGGAACAAGGTCTTTTTATTATGGTCCACAAGGCTTGCAAAATGAAGTTCGATGTACCTGTAGAGAAGAGTTTTAGTAAAATGGTCTCTTAGAAAAGAGATGTATATAAATAGATGTATTTATATATATACCAGAATCCCAAATGCAATATCTTACTGCAGTCTTGTTCTTGTCTTTGCTTTTCCCAAAGCAGGATGGAGTTATCTTTTCTCTTACCCAACTTCATTATAGCTTCTTTCTACTCCTAAGAACTGAGTTTATAGTCCCTAGGGTGAGATAGGGCAATTTGTACAGGTTGTTTATGATAGTCAAGCTGTCACCAGATGGATTTCAGACCCATCCTTTCATCATTACTGTCCAAAGTCTGTTGTGTTGCAATGTCACACTTCAAAGTCTGCTAGAGATTTGGTGAAGAACAACATTATCTGAATATTCAGAGTGCTTCAGAATAGCATATTGTGATGCTTTTTCTTTCCTAATTCTGGGTGCACGTAATATGTTTTAAAAAGATTTTTTTTCTCCTATATCAAGTTTATTTTATAAATTGAAGGCCTAGAACCTGGCTGTGGCTGTTACTTACAAGCTGGGAACCAGAAGCTGGGAAAGCAACAAAGTAATGTTTAAGGAGACAGTCTCTGCGCTATTTAAACACTTGTTAAATGGAGAACAGAAAGTTAAATGCTAAATTTTAAAAATCCATCAAATAAGCAAATATAAGTGGTCCTAAATGGGGAAGAGAGGAAGTCAACAGTCTTAAACTTTCAGAGACGAGGTTCATTTTATTCCTTGGAGTCACAAAGGAGCGAAGATAATTAGATCTGTAATATATAGTGATATTTGGAGTTTTTAAGTCTCACAACTGGAAAGAACACATCTCAGTTATAATTCCAGAGGACAGGATAGAGTTTTAAAATTTCATGCCATTCAGAATCAAGCATAGCTAGCCTAAAGCACTGGAACATGTTGCCCAGAGAGGGTGTAGATTCTCCTTCTCTGGAGATATTCAAGACACGCCTGGACAAGGTCCTGTACAGCCTGCTGTAGGTGACCCTGCTTCGGCAGGGGGTTGGACTAGATGACCCATAGAGGTCCCTTCCATCCCCTACCATTCTGTGATTCTGTGATAAAGTCCTCCAAGAGATTTTAAAACCTAGCTGGGACAGAAACAATCAATTTTACTTCCACCTGACAGTGTAAAAATCTTACCTTGGCTTGTATCTCCATCTTTAGAGTTGATCCAACGATAGTTAAGACATCACTAATGATAATCAGGATGTACCATCCATTGACAAATTCCATTTGATCACTGAAAGATACTTCTTTCTTGTAGTAATATAGGAAAAAGCTTACAAATTCCTAGGGGAAAGGAGGAAAGAAAAAAGTTAGTCAGACTTACACAAGACATGAAGACCTTACAAGGAAGGAGTTATACCCACCCTTTGGAGCCAAATTCCTTTAACCACTGATCGTGTGCAAAGGATCAATGAGGTTAGACAAGTCAATATAACAAAAGCATCAAAGATCATCATGTAATGAGTGTTCTTCTGTACTGCAAGAACAAAAACGAACATGCTTATAATCAGATGCATTTCATCTTGTCAACCATCTTGCGTATTGAAGTAAGAATCAAGTTTTGATGTTAACTATGTTTATACAACTGAATTAAGAAAAAATCTTAGCATATTTCCCGCAAAAGTTTGTCTGACATATTTTTATGAGAGACAGAAGTGCACCAGCACTACAGATACCACTTCAGTTAACTTAGGAAGGTTGATACCACATTAAAAATAAACCAGAGCACAAGCATTTCTTACAGCCCTGCAGAATTAGAGGTGGGAGTTGTCCATTTTACAAGCACTGGAATGGCCTTTGAAGTGACAGAACTTGACAAAAAAAAAAATCCCAGGAATTTTACAACATGTTCTTCTCTTCCAGAACAGTATTTGACTATCAGATAAGTTTTCCGTGCTAGAGCAGTGCAGATAATTTGCACTGCTGCTCAGCTATCCAAGACCAACATTGAGCTAGACGTGAGTTCTCCATCTCTTAACGTTACTAAAATTCACATTCTTGATCAACTAAGGTCAAATTTGGCACCAAAACTGCCACTAGACCTCTTTTTTGTTTTTATACCTATCATATAGCTGGAACTAGATGAGACAGTGTAAGGATTAGATTTTTAATGCTAAAAGAGTCATTGTTTAAGGAAAAAAAATGAAACAAATAAATGCTAGATTTGCAAGAAGATGCAGTAATTCTCTAAAATGGGATACTGAAGTTCTGGGTGACTTCACAAACTGCACTACTCAGAAAAAGCCCACCTACCTCTTGCCTATACCAAAGTCACTAACACATATAGTGTTGCCATTGAAGTTGGTTTTGCAGTGTAGTCCAGAACAGCAACAAGTTATTATTGTCCAATTGCAATCATTACCTTTGTAATTTTCCTTGGCTTTCAGAAAATAATACAGGGTACTTCAGGAGATGATTTTGAAAACTGTTATAGAGGCAATCTACACAGATATCAAATGTGGATTATTACAGAAGCCTGGTATCAAAACCTTCTGGTACTGCTGCACTAGCAATCTGTTAGAGGGAGCATGCCATCTGGTGCACATTTATAACATGGCAGCTAGCAGTGCTCATCAATAAAGAGTGTTTAATGGAATATGAGTTTGTGTAAGTGGTGTGGTTTGTACTCTGTGATGCATTTCATTAAATTCCCCAAAATTAATTCCAATCTGGATCATAAAAAAAACAAACAAAACAAAACACTTCTCTTTTTTCACTACCAGCTCTTCATTTCCTAACGTAGGCATAGCAAAGGGGAAAGTGGCAAAGTAGAAAAATGGACCTGATTAATCCTATTGCTTACTTCAGCAAAAAATTAAAAACAAGTGGAATATAGAGTCTTGGAAAGCTTATGACTTTCAAAGAGATTATTTTCTCTAATCAGAAAAGATCTCAATGTTTTTTGACCAAACCAAATAGCTGCCACAAAGGGTGCACTTGTGAGTAACTATTCAAGAGAGATTATTTAACCACACTGTGCATCTCAGTTACACCCAAATACATGCCAAACAGCATTTAAGTAGCAGTAAGAAGCACTTCTACCCATTCCACTCTAGCAAGCCTTAGCAACAGTGCATCCTTATCTTTCTCGGTGCTAAGTCCTGAGTTAAGAGTGAATCAGTTTCAACTTTCCACCACTATCATGTGTCCTTCTGTTGCCTGGTGCTAAAAGAATGCTTCACAACCCTACCTTAAGCAATGAGCAGTGTAAGTTCAGCAGCCAAAGCTAGAAGGATGCACAGTGAGGTGTGGAAAAATTTCAGTTAGACGGTATCAATGGTGCAAGATTCGAGAACTGCAAGGAAAGTGTTAGTGTGGCTGCATTCCCAGAATTTCAGATTGGGGTTGAAGAACAACATTTCCTTAGAAAATCAGGATTTAGAGCACACCCTCTACACAATGTATGTCCATAGTGCCTCATCTTTTAATAATGAATAAAGTTAACAAACATTGTGCTAGTGTGGTGAAAGTTTAGCATGAAAATTTGAACACATTTATGTCACTTACTTGATCCAGAAACATGCCAGTCTTTACATTCCCTGATTGCTATGTCGTTGTCTAGACTTATTTTAATTCTTCCACTGTGTGCTTTATTATCAAACACTATCTGCATTAACAAAAAAAAAAAAAAAAAAAAGTGCATGTCTTTTTAAAGTTAAACCATTACATATGTAGCACACTCTCTTGCTAAGCTTGCACAATGATTCGGAATAATTTTCCTAGGGGAGAAGTTATGAAACTTGTTTAAGCTTAACGTAATTCCAGTTTAATCAAATAAATGCTGTCAAAGTGAAAGACAAATCTGGTGAACCATGTATGTGCCACAAATTGCTTGATCAACTAGACACTAGGTGAAATTCTTCTAAACTACAGCCTCGTTCCTCTGTGATCTCAAAACCTTTCCTAGAAGCATCTCTCTAAAGATGAGAGGTCTATGCTTTCGTTGTCCTTCAGATGGGTTAGAGCACAAAAGGCTGTAAGCCAAGCAAGTGCTTCAGTTCCACATCACATGCACTCAAAGCTTAACCTCCCAGAGCCACAACTGGTGGTTATTTACAGGGTACACTAAGACACGACAGAGTAATCCAGACACCACCAGGCACCAGCCAATGGTGCCCAACACTCCTCAGAAAACATCTGCACTGACTGTGCATGGTAAACCAGCAGGAACAATTTCTCTTTTTGAACAGAAAGACACGTGGCAGGCTTCCACGTACCGTCAGAGTGAAGTCGTAACAGTCAGGGAGCTCGTGGTGACGAACGGTCTGGAGGTTGATCGCCTTCAGACTGAACACAAGCCGCACCGTCACCAGTCTGCAACAGAGCTTTGCATTAGCTTTTCACAGGGAAAATGCACGAATACCTCACTACAGGAGGTGCTGATTCCTCCTCACCTGTGGAAATCCAGAGTGAAATTCAAATTGTGCTTTCCCACTGTTGTGTTGTCTAATGGCATCATTGGCTCAATGTACAAGCAGTCTGCAATGGATAAGTACTCACAACATTATCTCATGGGTTATTGCGCTCTTTAGCTGTAATCTGCCTTTCCCACTCCTGAGGCTGGAAAGAGCCGTTGACTACACCAGGCAAGATAGCATGCTTAAGTAAGGAGTCATTTGGGAAGTCAGCTGACAAATATATTGGCTTCCCTGAACCAGCCAAGTTATTCATCGTGAATTCACAGGAAAGGCTTCCAAAATTAGCCTGTAACACTCTTATTAGATGGTCATCACTGCTAACGGCTCATCACTTGTTTTGTGGCAGTAGACATAAAGGACTGTAGCTTGGAAGTGAGGGCTAGAGGTTAGTTACACAGTATATTTCTTGCCAGTTTTGGCTGGTAGTAAGTTCAATATAGATCATTTGATAGGACTATACCATACTGGACGTTTATAAGAATTCATGAGAAATCTGCGGTCCCTCCTCCCAAAGAACTAAAACAATATATTAGGTTTGTTACCAGTCACAATCTCTGGGTCTATATCAAAGGTGTCATTTCCAGGACAGATGGTTCCTCGCTTGTAGAACTGCTGACACACGGCCAGAGCTGTCTCTTCTGCTCCCCTCTTCTCATAAGCATGGTTTCCAACAGAAATGTTGGGCAGCTGTAAGTACTGAAGTTCAGAACAAACAGACAAACCAACATAGATGGCATCAAAACTGTTAGTCTCTGAAAAAAAACAACAAACCAATAGTGTCTGGATCTGTTCCATAACCCACCTTTTTTATTTATAAGGTCACCTAAAGAACTCAGAAAAACCTACACCATACTACAGCCAACAGAAACCTACACCATACTACAGCTGAGTCCTCAAATACTTCAAGGTATTTGACAAAAACAGTAAGTGCAGGATTTGGACATAAATACCTTTTTGCCTTTTTTTTTTTTTCTTTTTCTCTTTACAGTCCTTACTAGAAAGCCTAATTTGTTACTTGCAAAGAACTCTGGCTCAAATCCAAGGCATGCATTTAGTGCAGAATTAGTATACTGACTAGCTTTAAGGATGTCACCACAAGTACAATGCTCTGGCAGTGACAGAAAACCTGAATGAGTCAACATTCTAGTCTTAAGCAACGGGCACAGAAGTTCAATTTCAGACACCATTAGGGAAGATGGAAGAAGAAAAGGCACCCAGGTAAAGAGCATATATATTGTATACATTGCAGCGACAATCCTTACCTGGTTTATTGCAAAGAATATCTGGTCATAGACATCTGTTTGTGTGTATACAGCATAGGTATCATCCATTCTGTCCATGTATCCTTTCAAGAAGAGATGTTTGAATGCAACAGTGTTCTCTTCTTTGAAGGCAACCACCATTTGATTGCTCAATCCAAAAACCACCAGCTGAAAAAGACATTTATATTTCCTGTTCAAAGACAAAGTTGACTTCTGGATTAACATGCGAATCCTGTCCTGCGAACAGCCATTCTTTCATCACGCTGGTAGACACGGCACGTACATGCAGGCTACTCCATCTCACAGCTGGTCAAAAGAAAGTTTGACTTTCGGAAACAATGGGTTTCAAGAATGTTCCTTTAACATGTTTACCAGCATTTTGGCCAAGAAGTCGCATTTTTACAAAGGGCAGGATACCATCTCAAATTCAAGCTACCCATATACTGTTACACGTGCTTTGCTAGTTCAGCCTGACATTAACATGACTTGCCTTGGGGAATATCAGTGTACCTCAGCCAAAAAGGCAGGACAGGACTTAACCAGACCCCACTTTGAAGTCCTTACTCCAGTGCAGAAAAGGCAAATTGAGGACATCTCAGAAAAACAAACATCTGTCCCTCAGGTTTGGGTGAAAAGTGCTTTGAGAATACTGATCAAAATGATGCTTGTAACACGATAACCTCTGAAGCTGTTCAAAAATATATTGTAATTGTTCATGAAAAGTTAGCATAAAAGCCTGCTGGCTACTATCCAGGCTGGAAAAGGTTTCTAGAAGAATGTGATGTATTGTTGCTGGGAGCTCGCAATTCCCTTTGGTGACTATTGTTTCAAATCTGGTGTCAGGAGTATTGTGAAGAAACTCATCAGAGATAAGTCAGAATCAGTAGCCTACAGATTAGTTTTATGGCCGCGATGCAAACTGGATAGGTTGGTTTTGATAAGGATAACTCAGTTACAGAGATACTAAAACGCTCTGTGGGCAAGCTCAGCATGCTAGGCCCACAGGAATACACCAGTAAATCACCAGAGTTAAGACTGATTTACCTACTGGCAGGATTTTCTCTATAAAGGCTAAATCAGCATTAATATCTTTCTTATTTAGGTCCTTCCACCATCAAATTTTATTTTTAATTGCAGAATGGGACAGATGACAATCAGAGGACGATGATACATTTCAAACTGAAGTGGTAAGTAAGGGGTGCAAACATAGTGCCAAATGTATAGCAACAGAATCATTATTCCTGCAGTTTGTCCCATCATTCATGCAACTATGGAAAGCATCCTTCTCCATCCTTGTATTGTCATAGCACTGACACCACCATAAACGTAAATCATATGTGGGCAGCTCTGAAGGGTCATCATCTGAGGCGTTAGAAACATTTTATGAAATACCTTCTCCCTCCTTAACCAGAGAACTTTAAGACAAACGGTTGCATTTTAGGCAGCAGATAAATGTGTTATATGAAATCTATGGTGCAAGGCTGGGTGCAAGGAAGAGTGGGGCGAAATTTCTGTTTTTTTCAATACATGAGTTTGTATACCATACACAAGGCATGAGCAAACATCATGAAAAAGCTACCAATTTCAGTTCTTATAGCTGTGATGTTGAAACAGAAGCAACTGTTCCTTCCCTCGAACACAAACACAGAGTGAAGAAGGTATTGAGGGGAACAGATGTGTAAGGACATCATCCTTTTCTTTTTTTTGGGGGGGAGGAGAAGGGGGAAAGGGGAAAGAAAAAAGAAAGTAAAGTAAAAAGTAAAGCAGAACCCTTAGACATGGTGCTGTTCATCTCCGCTCTTAGGAAAGCGATCTTTCAGTCAATAGTTTTAGGAGAAAATTACGCCATCTCAGATCTAAACTAGGTATATGCAATTAAAATAGTTTTGTAGTCTATCCTCTCCCTGTCTCTGCACCACACCAAGAACAGCATTTGTCACCTGCACTCCTTATTTGAATTCCCACGGGCTAAGAAGAGTCCCTGCTTCCCCACTTACTCACCTGAATAGTAACCATTGCTATTTTGAGTAATTGAATCCCAAGTTTCCAAGGCTTCCTGCCCCGGGCCCAGAATTTCTCACATGGGTTCATGAAGAAGAATTTTAACTTCCTTCTAAGCTGGTCTTCCAGCAGCCCCTCCTGTGATACTGACAGGTGTTGTTTGTAGCTGCAAAGATTTTCATCATCATGAACACTGCAGCTGCTCACAGCCACTTCAGGATTTTCCATTTCTGAAATGAAAAGAAGTCCAAGTCAGTTGGAAAACATGCCAGCATGAATACTGTAGCATCAGATCATTCTGCGCGGACAGCCTGGACTCCAAAGACGTTTATCTTCTGTGAAAGGCACTTGCACATTACACTGAATTTGAAAGCTTCCTCATAATATTGCACATGTTCTGCAGAACCCAAAGGAAAGTTTGAGCAAGCTCTACAATTTGCAGACAGGCTGTCAGGACATTTATTTAGTAGTGGAATTTCTGTCCCTTTGGAATTACGGAGTCACTTGCTGAAAACTTCTTCCTCTCTCACTTGGCAATAACATCATAGATACAAGACATCCTGACTCATTTCCTTCTGCGTCCAGAAGAGTACCAAAAGCCTCTGGTGAGCGTTCTCTCTTCTGGAAAACCTACCTACTTCTGTAGCTAGTATTTTTCCCTGCTGTCCATGCGGTCCTTGAAATAAATGGAGTTTTCAAGACAGACAGCATTTTTCTTTGACATTAGTATTAGCTCTTGGAAATGGAGACCCAGCATGCCAAATTGCAATTCAGATACATTACCTGAGTGCACTAACTTGTCATTTAGCAAGATTATAGCTACTTCTTCAGCCATAAAACCCTGAATGTAAACCCATGGTGATCATGAACCAGACAAAAAGACCAAAAGGTAATTGTATTCAAGCATCATGATCAACTCATTTTGGATGAGGGGAAAGACTAGAAGAGAACCTTATAAACACAGTTTGAAAGATTACTCTCTCATTCTGTCTCAATGTGTTCAGATGTTAATCTGTTACAAAATTCACTGAGTCCCAAACATTTTGTAAATGCTTTATAAAGCACTTAAGAGGTAGCCAGGAACATTTACTTCAGATAACAGACTGTTGACATTAAGGACAGAGGAGACAGCCTAGGTTGTGAATAACGTTAGAGATGTGCCGTACTCGACAAATTACTTTTGTGTAAGAAAAGTTTCTTATAGAACCTAAACAAAAAATCATCACTAAGATTCATGTTTAAAAACGTGCCGTGCAGGTCCCCTCTCCTCAGGCAGCCGTCGCACACACCAGAACACACGTCTGTTTTCGGGTACTATTCACGACCTGCAGCTTCCCCAGCTGTCACAGAGAGCAAGACGAGTTTTGAATCAGCAGCTTAACACTAAGAATAGGCCCATAAATAGACTCAAAAAAACCCACCCCAAACAAACCAGCTTCTGTTTTATCGGGTCTCCGCGGTCCCGCGGGATGCAGTACGCCGGTGTCCACTTATCTCTCTGAAAGCTGATCAGCCATTTCTGAGTTCAGTCCTGCTCCGACACCGCAACGCTCCTGTCAATGTGTGTGCTTGATTTAAAACAACAAACAACAAACTAACGCATCACCGCTGCCCGCCCGGCCTTCCCGCAGCACGGCCTCTGCCCGCCCGGCCTCCCCCCGGTATAACCGCTGCCCCCCAGCCTTCCCGCCGCCCGCCCAGCGCCTCCTCCGAGCCCTCAGGGCCGGTCAGCACACGCCGGCAGCCGGTCAGCGCTTGCACAGCCTTTCGGGTCGCACAGGGCACGGACGCGGGCCTCCCCTCCCTCCCCTCCGCGGGGCACCGGCGGGAGCATGCCCGGCCCCC
>Ga0065711_1042743_pt1 | contig 15173 bp, 14 predicted proteins | sample Hoacrofraction12_FD_59098 | JGI IMG/M metagenome (GOLD analysis project Ga0065711, IMG submission 59098) | Hoatzin crop microbial communities from Cojedes, Venezuela - Epithelial fraction 12 v2 (version 2) | ecosystem: Host-associated > Birds > Digestive system > Esophagus > Crop | place... | reverse complement strand
AAAAACAACAGAAGAACCACCACCCCACCCCCCCCGCCACCTTTCTGAAAACTTTAAGCCAGTATGAAACCTACTGGCAGCGTGAAAATGGGTTGTACCAAAATGGCAATACATGATTTCTACAGATTAAAAGATCCTTTAGTTATGGAAGTAAACTACAAGTAAAGAGGCTTATTTCTGGCATGTTACGCAGCACTACAGGGAGTATTTGCTGTTGCTATAAACAAAAGCTGCCCACTTCCATCCTGGATGTTCCTGGGATGTCGTTTTAAAACAGTTATGCTGGTTAGAAACAGATTCGGTCACACGAAGCCTCAGCAATCTTGTGACCACAGTAAGTTGCACGATCAGCAACATCACTGGCTACATCACGGGTAGACGCTGTACTGACTCATTTTGGCCCACTACTCTAATTTTTCCTGCCAAATGACGAGAAGATGATATACAGCACCATCACAGAGAGATGTAATGCACAGACAAGTAACTTGCATCATATGAGTTGAATGCATTTATTCAACTGTTTTGCTACATTGTGTAATAAGAGCAGATGAATAACTACTCTTTTTTGCCTTCCTGCACTGAAACTTTTGTGATCATCTATCCCTTGTTAGGTGACTGTAACACAGCCCTACATTCTTTGCCTTTAGGGCTTGTGTTAATTTCTTGCGATGGCAAAAACGAAAACATTCTCCCGAAACCAGTGGATTCTAGCTTATAGTCAAAGCAAGCATTTGGTATATGCACCACGAGTAAGCTGAGCCTAAGTAATTTTATATCCTGGTATCAGAATTGAATCCTCTGCCCTGCTATCATGTTTTTCCTCTAAGATCCCTAAGAAAATCACAAATGATCTGATCTATATGTTCAAGAAGAGCATCCAGACACAACAAGTGCAACGATTATCTGCATCAACAGCGTGCCCCTAGCACGCGTACAGAGCTGACTGCACTCACATTCAGGCAGTCAGTTGCAAGACTGGAAGCTGACTCGAGATCCAGCTAAATTCAGGGCCTAATTACTTAAGCCTCACATCACCTCTGTGAGGTAGGTAGGTAAGTATTACTATCCCCATTTCGATAGAAAGGGAAGATGAGGCACGGAGAGGTGAAGTGATTAGCCTTCAGTCACTCAGCGAATTCTGGGAGTGCAGAACAGAAACCAAAAGCCTTGGTGATCCAGTGCTCCGACTTCATAGCACATGGCCTGTGAAATACTTTGCTTGGATCTAAGTGTGCAGTGTGGCTGCATTAATGCTACCACATGCCCACAGTTTTCAGTGCATGTAAATTACAATTTTGATTCCGATTACATCACTGCGTTCAATAGCGGCTTGAAAGAAACAATCTCCAACTTGATCCAACATGTGAACACCATCTAGCCTAGAAAAGCGTAATTTACACATCACCCCTGATGTGCTCTTGGTTCTCTTTTCTCCACGGACCAGAGGGCGCACAGGTCCTGCATACAGCCACTCTGCTTGCTGCCTCACAGACGCGCTCTGACTGCACGGACGTCTGCCTAGACTGGTATACTCGCCCCAAAAGAAACTTGTTTCCACAGCAGGGGAAAGGTTTGCAGACTCACCTGTGATGAGCTATGTGGTATGATTTAGCAGATGAGTGATGGATTTATTTGGTCAGGTGATTTCTAAATCACGTACACTGATGTCACATTCCTGCCTACTGTGGAACTGTAAAATAATATTCTGAGCTTCAGTGTCTGTAACCCCTTTCTGTGCACACTTAGCAGACAGCAGACACCTGTGCTGCCAAAATACTTGACAAGATGAAAATTTCACCTTCATAATGCTGTCTGCCAGAAAGGTCAGACAATTCAATAAAACCAGAACTCATGTCTCTGACAAACACTCACTACCTCACGCTGAGGCTCACCTTGCTCGTTATGCTCCAAACATTCTTTTTGAGCAGACCAACCAAACAGCAAAGTATCACCTGAAAGGTTTCCCTCCAGAAAAGTTACTTGAGACGCAGGTTTTAGAATGGGGCACCTCTGTCCTCTTGTCTTTTCTTCACAGACTCTAAATGATCCAAAAGAACTGCCAGTATCATGCTGCTATGAAGTTTACTGCCAGCAATTTCTTGTGTTTGGCTAACATGGCAGAGATATCTAGAGGTATGTCATCTTGTCCTCTCTGTCAGCCTTTAAAGAAATCAAATAAATGGCTTCTACTTCTCAAGGCAGAAACTTGTGCACACTTTCTTTGTGCTATACGTGGACGTTCTGCCTCCTCTCGCTTCCCTCTCCAATCCCTGATCTGTGTAATTTCTACATAAAAAAAGCCAGCTGTAAAACCTCCTGTTTGGTTAAGAAATACAAGTAGGTGGCTTAAAAGCTAGTATTTATGAACAGACGACTAGATTCATTGGACCTGCTGCTGCAAGTACGGAACACTACATAGCACCTGTTATCAAGCGAGTCTGGCCAAGGTCCTGATAAGGGAAACTAAAGCCCATCTGTGTGACGCCCGTGTTCCTCCACAGTGACAGACAGGGCCAATCTGTCACACTCCTGTGCATTGGCAGCGGCGGGTATGACCACGGCTTCTCAGACAATGGTTCTGTATTGACAGAGGCAAGTGGGCAGAAGCAAATACTTTAACAAGATTGTAAGTCATCAGCTGGTACTCAAGACATTTTAACATTTGGAGGAAGGAAAAAATCTTCCTGGTGACAAAAATTTATAACCGTTCCCAGATGGCAGCCTCAAGGGGCGCGCGGTTCCTGGAGTGCTGCTGGGAGGTGGAGAATGAGTTGATGTCACTGCATTTGTAGTTTCAGGGCGCCTGTGTCCATTTGGAGGGTTCTTAGGTGGAGAAGCAAGGTGCGGCTCAATAGACAGGTCTTTTAGTTCCAGCTTATCTGCACTTTCTTCTTTGCTGTGCCGTGGAGACAAATTGAGCAAGCTGAGGACATCTTTCTTAGAAGTCATTGTTCCAGGAGGTCCTCGGAGAATCTTTATTGGGCCAGTGGAGTGATGGGGAGTGCTTTGCCAGAACATCTTTAAGTTGTGAATTGCTTGCACTTTTTCATCAATGGCAGCCATTTTTAATTTGTCTATGTCTGGGGCATCAGCTGGACTTGAACGAGCAGAACCAGCTGAGGAATAAGAAAGAGCAGGAGAGGGAGTGCTGCCACCAGGAGACTGATGCCCTGAGCTTGGAGAGATATTTCTGGGTGATTTAGAAATATGAGCACTGTAGGGAGAGCTGGGGTACTTCAGCTTGAAGTGAGGCTGCTCAGCTAAGGAGCCATGTGAATCACAACTTGGAGATGGCTGCCTGCTGTATTGGCCTATGCCTTCTCTGTTTGACATCTCTGATGCAGTAGGGCTATTATAGCCGGAACTCACTTTCTGAAGGGACGAACTCCTTGTTGGAGGCTTTGGTTTAATTGCAAGAGGTGAAGACTGATTCTTCTGACTAGAGCTGACTGGTCGACTGAATGCACTGGTCTCTGAAGATCTGAATGCAGACATACCTGCTGGGGTGGAAGCCCCATCATCTGAATTGTTGCTCTTGCTTATTTGGCTGCTGCTTCTCTGAAGACGTTCAACAGCAATGAGGTGACTCTGAGTTTCCTCCAGAATTTTTTGGGCCAACTCTTGTGGGTCAAGCTTTGGATTACTGTCCTCCTGGGATTTGACAGTGCTGTCAGTCTCAGTGCTAGACTGGTCAGACTCCCCGGTATCAGAACTTGCAAGCTTCCCGACTTTTTGAAATGGTGAATTTGGACTGGGAATAAGAGTCATTTTAACAGGAGAATTCGGGGTACTTATGCTCCCTTTGGCGCTGACAGACTCTTTAACGCCTCCAGTCTGACCAGTTTTGGGCTGTTTGTGATCAGGGGAAAATCTTGGTTTTATGTTTTCTTGGTAACTGGCCAAAGGCTCGTTGCTGATTATAGAAAAACCTTCATACTCTTCCTCATCTTTGCTGGCTACAGTGCTGGTTTGTGGTGAAAACTGGCTCTGTACTGCAGACCTATGCGGATAGATGTTCTTGGGCCTCTCATAGTCCTGGCGTCCTCTGTGTCCTACACCATCTGGCATGCTCTCTGGCTTGGAAACAAAACTCATGGAAGAAGCAATGGAGCTCAGGCTATACACAGAAATGGCATCTGATGCAATGCTGTCTGGACAAGTAGGAGAGAATGGAGGGTTTTGGTACTGGGGTACAGGGTTGGAAATAGACTGAGCAGAAGCCAGTGACTCTAGTGATGATGAACTGTCCAGGCTAAGGCGCTTAGGCAGCTCTGTAGAATCTAAAAAAAAAGAGAAAAAAAAAAAGTACAAACATGCCTCTAGATACACAGCAAAATCAAACAAAACCAGGTAATGTTCTGTCAGAATTAAGAGGATATGCTACAAAACACGCACTCAGACTTCATGCTACTTAAAAAACCCAGCTACTACTCAGGTGAGAAAAAGAATGTGCACAGCCCAGGAAATGCACAGGCAGGAACCTCACTCCATGTATCCTAGATGAAACGTGTCACTTCATTATCATTTTGTATCTCAAAAACAAGAGTTCTGCATCCTTCAGTTGCTGGACTCTATTCCCAGCTTTGGCCTCAGCCAAGTCTTAGCGTTTGTCTCCCATATAAAAATAACATTTGCTGCACCTGTTGTATGATACATGGTCTGTATGACACGAGTGTGATGACGTGTGTGTCTGCATAAGGTAAGAGTGTGAGATTTCAACAGAAGACATTCTGACCAAATCATCAGATGATACAGGAGCAAAAACTACTGTAAGTAGCTTTACCAAAAAGTGCCAGCAAGGACTGTAGAGCAAAGTGCATGGTCCTCCTATTAGCTTGTTTCCCAGTTTTCAGAATCACCTCCTCTTGGCCAACTTCACAAAGGTCAAAACCTGTAGTGGAATATGGAGCGGAAAATCACACCTCATAGAAAGATCAAACAAGTGGAATCTCATTCATAACACAACAGAACACAGAGATATGAGATCCGGCAGTGTCCTGAAATGATGACTCTTCACCTACAATGTCCAGTTTGTTGGTTTGTTTTTATTACTATTTAGCAGGCCTTCTCCAGCAGGTGTTTATGGAGCTTTATGGTGCTGCACCGTGAACACATACACATAAACACATCACTCCTGTCCAAACTGACAGTCAAAATGCACTAGTCAGTACTTCTTTAGCTGCCAATTATTTGGAACTGTCGGAGAATGATATACTAAACACATCTCAGGGGACAGTGTCCCACATGGCCCCTACCACTCATCATTAGTCCAAAGTTTTCTCACAGAAATGGGTCTGAAGAAGAGCACAGACCTTGGAATTTAGCAGATGAGGGCTGGGCTGCAAGGAGGAATGACTGCATGTGAGAAATGATGCCTGGCTTTTATGAGCTCCCCAAGCAGTCTTCTTGGATGTTTCTTCCTGCAGCGTTGCCTCTTCCCTGTAATACCCTTTTACAAACTCTAAGCAAGGTCCGAGCTGGAATAAAATCTAGTTTGGTATTTAGTTCTCATCTGTCTTTTCTGAAGGATGTAGACCCTGGTATACATATCACCCTGGTACATCCTACGCTTGTCCAGTGCACAGGTTTCCCTGCCAAAGGAATGATTGGTTCACTTCAGGTAGAAGGCCAGAAACAAACACAAAAGTATGTATTATGAACAAGAGGGGAACAGGATCTTGAAATAAAGAGAGGTTAAACCAACTTTACGGCACCAAGCTGCTGTCAAACCCCGAAATCCATTGTTCTGCTGACTCAGAAGATGCTTTGGTGCATGAGAGAAAAATGCACCTTACCACTGGCCAACCAGCGAGCAAAAGAGCTCTGTGCACGTGAACTGGCAAAGATGTACTGAACAGAGGTCACATCCAGGGATGCAAAGACCAAACAGCACCCAGACAAACAAATCCAGAGCTGTGAGTCTTGTCACTACTTCAAGCCACCACACGAGACATTACCAACGGTTTTAGACAGACAATAGAAATAAGTGTTTTCCTACCTAGAGCTGCCAGAAACTCATGACAGCCAGGTAGCCTCCAGAGTTGGACACTGATGGAAACCTGGATTGGTGCAGAGGAGAAATCTTGCTCCTTCTCGCCTGCCTGAAGATGAACCAGGACTTGATGCAGCTGAAGATAACAATACAAACATTAGCCATTGCTTACAAATCACATCACTGCTTTTCCGACAGACGCAGCTAAGGAAATGGACCGCAAACGTCCCTTTCCCTGTACACCCACATATTCAGCTGCTGCCCCTGAACAGAACAGTGAGACAAAAAGATCTGGGCAGAGGGACAGTCCAGGGACAACAACAATGGACAAAATTGAACAACAGCAAATGGAGGGACAGAACAGCGGTGAGGCTTGGGGGGTGTGGCCAGTGGAAACTGAGCAAGAATGAAGCACAGTGGGAAAATCTGTGAAGTGAAAGAAAAGTAAAGAGATTATTTGGGGCTGCTCATAGAAATATACTAAAGCCCATTCCAGGACTGAGCCATACTCCTTATGCAAATCCCAAGAAACTCATTCTCAGCATGTAACTGGGCAGACAAGTCACATGAAACCATGGAAGACTTTCCTAATACTTCCATGGTGTCCAGGAAAGAAATTTCTCAACTGGGCCCAAGGGACAGGAGTAGAAAAGTAGAGAAAAAAACGTGTTTATGAAGATCTGACACAAGTTAAGGTGCCAGGATCCCACATAAATCAAAAACACAGCCCAGGCAGGAAGGATGGAAAGTCATTAATGAGGGACCAGCTAACCTCAGGACCACCCATCTCTTACAACTCACTAAAGCCTACACAGTCTTTTTTCCCACAGCAGCACTATGGAGCAAATGCCAAGCCTGAAAGTGGCCTGAACACTGACACTACTCTGCAGAGCAGGGAAATGGGTCTGCAGTGACCAAGGCATTTTATCCTGCATGGCAGTGTCATTCCCCAGTGCATGTAATACTCACCATTCCCACCATATTTTTAACAGCCTTCGGGCAGCAGATAACCAGAAAGGAAAAGAGAGGAGAAAAGAAAGTAAGAACACAGGTTATTCTGTGCTAAAAAACACCTGTGATATGGAACCCTGCAGCGACACATCCACATGCAAACCAGCATCCTGACTGCAAGATGCTCTATCCAGAGAAAGAAGGGAGCAATGGAAATGGCCTGAGCTGTGAGTCAGGAGTCCAACGGTGTGGGAACAGACAGCTGGAATCTGGGAGTGCCCAGCACATTACAATCAACTCAGACACTTAGCAGGGAGATACTCAGGCCAACCCACATTCTGGCAGAAGGCTGAACACAAAACAAGCCCTTCTCTTGTTTTCCCTGGGATACATTACTGGCACTTAATGCGTTCAGCACTCCCTAACTTTTCCTTGCACATGTGGTAGTACTGAAGTGCTCTCTTTTGTGGTTCCTGCCTTCTGTTTTGCACTAAAATAAGCATTTTCTATCCAGAGCAAAAGATCAGGCTCCCTGCCTTGCTGCTTCACTAACGCCAAGAGCACTTGCTCCCTTATGACGCCTGTCACCCATACGGGAAAGACAGTAAGCAACACCCACTGACTGAACTGCCAGTCACTACGCTCCAGTTTTGAACAAAGACTTCTCTCCTTTGGGACCGGCAAAGCCTTAGTTGCTCACCAACTGAACTGCTAAGAGGAAGGAGGAAAAAAAAGCAAGTAACTGCAGAGGAAGGGAGAACCAAGTTGAAAAATCCTGACTTGTAACTGGATAGACTCTTGCGCAAAAGGAAATTCTGCCTGGGGTTTGGGCTATAGAAGAACATCTGCAAAAACAATGCAATATCCCTGCCAATATTTGTTGTGTGGGGCAGCTGAGGAAATGGTGAGTGCATCTTTTGCTAGTTGTGTACAGTCATCTGAATTGTTTTCTTTGGGTGATTTAATTATCCGAGGCAAGAAGACAATGATGAAGTAACGTCATGGACACTGTAACCAATTCCGATCTATCAGAATGTTGTCTTCTACTCACCACATCCCTTCTACTCCGGGCCTCCCTCTGGTGGCAATGAGGAAAAAAATAACCCTGCTATTGAACCATACAAGTCTCAGGGACTGGCAAAAGATAGAAGGCAAGAAAGCAAAAGTGCCATAAAGGACAAGCCATTAGAAATATCTCAAGTACTACTGTAGATCATAACAAGAAACCTTTCCGTTGAAGCAGACTCAGTCTAATGGATTGACAAAGCAGGCTTCTTAGTGGGCAACAGCAAAGCTGGGGCTGTTATTTTGTATTTTGTGCAGAGAGACTCCACGTGACAGAACGAAGGGAAGCCCTCTGAAGCTGCACAGAGATAATCCCAGCTACCCACCACAGTACTTCCTCAGGACACTTTTGCATGGGGAAAGAGGAAAAGAAAGTGATCTATCAGCCCATTCACTATGTGCAGTGTGTTCATTTACTAAAGCAGGTAAATGATCAAGATAAATCTCATTAGAGGAGTAATCAGGACAGTAAGAAACATGTAATGGAAAGCCAGCCGGGCTGGTGGCACAGAGACAGGTTAGGTTAGGTTAGGTTAGGCTAGGCATGCTAGAAAGACTGGGGAGAGGGAGGAATGTGGGGGGGAGCAGGGAGGAGACCCATAGCCACAGACGGCATTGCCCTTCTCTTAACGACCGTGAATCCTTTCAGCAGAGCTATGAGCATGGACACCAGAGAAGCATAGGCTCAGCAAGTTTTCTGACAGACCTTGCATTGTCCAAAATCAACTATACCCTGGGACTTCGGTAATTACAGTGGACAAAGACCAGCCAACATGGGCCCCAGACAGGACGGCCAAAGAGCAATTAGTGGTTCTGCCACTCATTTTCCGTATTTTGCTTCACCCTCACTGCAATAGGTATCATGTTTTCACTCCTGTCACTGAATGAGGAGACCCAAGGCCATGCAGCCCAGTAACATACCTGCATTTTTCTCTTCTGGACACACACTTTCATTCACACAAACAGGCAAGTTTAGAATTTCAACCCTGAAGTATCCTAGCAAGCTCTGGGTTGATAAACCAGGGCATAAACCATTCTGTGCATTTCTGAATTTACTGACCTGGGAAGAACCATTTGGAAACTGGTACTGGAGGAAAACCTCCCAACTCACCCTGCTGATAAGCTGTTCTCCTGTTTCTGAAGCTGTGATAAGTTTACAAAGTGCCTGAAGTGCAGGGTTAGGCAAGCCTGAAAAACATCAGCAGAAATGGGGCTTGTTCAGTATTTTGACTGCTAGAAATGCAACAACCTGAACAGAACACAAACTCAGCCAATTCCTAAGACCTCTACCCCACATCACTGAACAGTTCTGGAAGCAGCAGCTATTTCCAGAGAGCAAAAGGTTTTCCCACTTTGCATCTGATTATACATTTTCTGACTGAGAGCTGGGAGAAAGAAACTGTCACATCATGCTTCTCAGATACTGGACCCCGTAGTAAATGATTCCCATCTCAGAAAAATCTTCAGTAAACACTTACTTCTAGAACCTCTACTCTGTTAAATACTTGTATTTCATTGATGTAAAGCATCACCATTTCACAGGCTTGCATCAAGGAAAGGCAAGAAAGGTTGATGTCTGCTTGGACAGATGAGAACAGAGCCAACAGCTGGTCTGCTTCTTACCCAGCAGCGACTGTATGGTGGTGCTGCACTGCTGTAGACGGTCACCAGGGTCAGTGGTTGGGAAGAACACTGCGGCCGGGAGGCCACTGGCTGGAGGATCCAACCGAAATCCTACTGCAGTGAGTAGTGCCTGCCAGCCTGGAATGCCACCAACTTTATTCTCCACGCTTTGTTGGGAGGTATACATGGAGTTGTGCTGCCCATTCTGGATTCGCTGCAATGATTTCTCCACCTGTGGAGAAAATGCAGTATTAGTTTATTTTATAAGAGGTATTTACTCACTGCCTCTTTTTACAGAGTGAAGAGGCAGGAACAGCAGGTTGAGAGGCAGAAAACCCAATGTTGAACCTGACCTGTCATACACAGAAGGATGTTAGAGCCCTTGAAAACAGAGGCTGCAGTAACTCAGCACTCACAGCTGTCCAATCACTGTGACGAGTGTCAACAGTCTCTGGGATGCTGGGGAAAGCAATGCCCCAGGAAACTAAGTAACAGTTTAATTGTGATTGTTTCCTACAAGCCTGGCAGCTACGTTTCTCCCCAAAAGATGGCTCGCGTTCAGGTTCCAGTCTCTCACGTACACTGCTTATTACCAGGCAAGAGTCTGCAGCTATATGGTAAACAGTAAAGAGAGATATGTGTCCACAAAAGCCAGCAACTGGGATGACTAGCAATATTCACAGGTTTCTATCATCCCATGGATACTCCACATTCCGGTGGGAACACAGAAGGCACGTTGGAAAGGAAAGTATTAAAAGTCATGAGATATTATTCTAACCATCTGGTAGTTTGGCTTCAGTCCTGCTGCTCCCCACAACAGGCTACTGGCAAATATGGGGACAAAAGGGCCTCTTATCTTCCAAGTATGCAACAAGACAGCAGTCTCTGTGTTCTGCATGTCCATGACTGCAATGTTCATAGCTATTTTCCTGCAGAAACAATTAACCCCAGTGCCTACCTCATCTTTAAAGCAGAGACCCAATTCAACAGCTAATACAAACCAGATGGGTCTGGGGAGGATTTTGTCACAATACAATGTAAGACTTTGCTTACATTGCCTCTTTTCGGTCTGGACACTTCATCAGGTGTCCCAGCCTTTTCACACTGACCAAGATTTTTCACAAGAGCCTAGCTTATGGTAAGGGAGAAGGGTTGAAGGATTATATTCAAGTGAGTGGTTACACATCAGGGTGCTTCTCTTCCCATTCATAATTTACAGATGCATACCCACAGGTAACATCATCTCACAACCACATGGTCTGCAATGCCCCTCCCCGTGCCTGCTGGGTGCGGTCATGTTTCCTTTCTCTTACCAGATGTAGCAGGACACGCAGAGCATCTCGTGCCCTTTCAGGGTGCTGCAGAATCTCAGTCAGGGCCTGGCCTACCAGTGAAGAAGGGCTGTTCAGCTTCATATCACTCCCAATAAGCATAAAGCCTGCAGGATGGAAAGTAAGAGATGCTCAATCTCCTTTTGCTATAGAGAATGTTCAAAACAGAAGATGATATCCTCTGCCCTCACAGACTAATGGAATGATGGTTTACTGTGCCCTGCAAAGTGATTCTCTTTTCCCAGAGTAGCTGCCCATTCCCTGCTTGGTCCCACAGACTGAACTATCAGAAAGCTCCTAGATGCTTCTTAGTGTCCCCCTCTAGTAAATCAATAGTGTCTTCCTGTTCAAGCAAGTAGAAAAACACTGTATTGCAGTTAAACTTGTCCTAGGACACTCCACGTCTCCTCTACAGCAGTAGAAATCAATAGATGCTACACAGTGGTCACAGAAACAGAACTCAGAAAACTGAGAGCTTTCCCTGTCTCGATCAGAAACCTGTCTTGGCTTATGCACCATCTAAATGCCAGATTCTCCAAATGCCAGCACAAGGACCTCTGCCTGCCCCTTCTCATCCATCGCAGTGAGGTATGCAGCTGCTTGTCCTTGCTCTGGTGCTCTATCCGAGACTCACCATCAAGAGACAAAGGTGAAAGTCAGGGATTGCATGTAACTCACTTGCTTACATACCACAGAAGGGGCAGTACTAAGACAGGCTGAGCAGCTGGAAGCCTCTGCTTGGTGGTGATGCCAAGCACCCATGTCCATGCTCATTCTGTTTTGCCTGGGAAGCAGTCACTTTTTGTTTTTTTTCCTTTGGGACAGAAAAATCTTGGAAGGAAAATAAAACACAAACTGAACTGTGGACTGTAACCTAAACTCAGCTGCCATCTGGTATTGTCTGAATCATGTCCTAATGCTGGACTCAACAAGCCTAAACTCACTATGTCAGACTAACTCCAAGGGCTCCTTTCAACATGTTCTAGTGAGTTTTCCCGCTCTTCCAGCTACATACAGTTTACACCAGAGCCATACTCATAACAGTTTCCTGATCTAAAAAGCATGGTACTGCTGCCTGTGCGGGAAAAAAACAAAAAAATCCATTTGGGGAATGCCTGCAGCTTTCAGAAATCAGGACTTGTGCCAGGGAAAAAAATGCAGGTTATTTGTACATATCCCTGTAACAACACTGTTGAACTCCTAGACTCTGTCTTTCTGAATCTCAACTCATTCATCTAATTGAGAGAGAGCAAGCACCAGCACTCCACCCCAGAACTTACACTGCTAAGAAATTTCCAGCAGAGGCAAGGGAAACCTTTCTCTCAGAAAGACCAAAGAAGTTAGCCCTACAAGGTTTATGTCACAGAAATCATAGCTACTAGTTGCTGCTGCAACTTCCAAAAGTACTACTCTTGCCTCCTTGTTGGAGTTTCACTAAACTCTCAGTGAGAAGGTTCTGTAAACTTGCTCCAGCTAACTCCATCCCAAGTACACAGGGAACTTGACTCTATAGATGTCAAACATACAGAATGAGTAATTGTATTGCACATTACTTCTTTCCAGTCATTAGATCATTGTGATGAAACACACTTCACCTCATGATTGCTTTAAATTATACCAAATTCGTAACTCACTCACTATACACAGTGAAACACTGATGTATTCTACTGACGTGGAATATGGGTCTGAAACACAGTGGCTGAATTCTGGAAGAGTGCAGGGCACGTGCTACTCCCAGCTACCTGCTAGCACCGCTCCTTGCTTAACTCAAACAATGTGGCGTAAGAATGCTTCCTAGAAACCCCAACTTGTTTGTAAAAAAGCAGATTCCTCCTACCTGCCCAGTTGGACGGATGAGAGAACTGCTTGCTGCTCTGTACAGTTTTCATTGCTTCTCCAAGGGCTGCACTGGCTTTCATCCCATTTAGGAGTGAGGAATAGAAGGCATGCACAAACATTTTGGAAGCAGCCACAGGAACAGGCCAGAGTGACACTAGGACACACTGAGCCCCAGCAGCCAGGAATGCTCTTGTCAAGCCAATGACTCCATCAGCAGTGACTTTGCTGTTGGATTCTTGGTAAGAACCAAGAACCACTAATTTGACAGGAAGCCGCAGATCCAGGACATCAGCTGCTGTAAGCAGAAACTCCTGAAGAGGAGGGCAGTCTGAGATGCTCTCCACATCACTGGCATCATCCTGCATCCGAAGGGATTCCGGGATTGTATACGGGTTCCCAAAAGAACTCTTGCTGCTGGCTGGATTGCTGTCAGTGTTGGGTGTCAGGACCAAAGCAGACAATTTCCAAGAGACATGGGTTGCAAAATGGACACATTCTGCCTGAGTGAGGGCACTCATGACCCTCTCTTTTGTTGCTGCACTGCCAACTAAGGGCTGGCAGCCAAGTAACTCAGATACCATATATGCTTCCTCTTCTGCAGAGGGCATAGGTCCCCATAGCCACCTGTCCATAACTGCTGAAGGGAGCTTGGGATTTCCTATGACAGCTGCCATTGAGGTAGAACTGGAGTAAGCAGGACTACTCTTCCTTGCATGGGACTACAGAGAGAAAGAGAAAATGAGGTTCAAAGATCTGTTTGTTGTGGTGCTGGTAACAAAATATCCTGTTTCTTTGGCTCTAAACAGAAACCTGGTTGTCACAATTACAAAAAAACTTTGTGTTTCATTAGTTTCTTCCATTTAACTATTCCAAGGAACATCTCCCCTTGAGTCCAGTCAGGATTTCTATTCCCATGTCTTGGGTGAACAGATAGATTAGAATAGAAAGCAACAGACTTAACCCAGGCCCCTTCGAGGGCTGCAGCAGAGCTAAAAGCATGAAGAAGATTGTAGCTTCCCACCTTACGGGAATACTACTTGTAACCACTCACTAACTGGTCTCTTGCACCTGGATTTCAAGCATCAGTATCGGAACTGCCGGCAGAACGGTGCTGCATGCAACTGATTACTGGGGCCTGATACTGAACAGAAAAGCCTAATTCCCACATCAGTAATGCTGACAAGGTTCAGACCATTTTGCTGTTCCAGTGACTGTGTTTAACCCAGCGCAAGCCAAGACACGCAGCAGAACACTGCTCAGCAAGAGCAAATGTGACTTAGGGCCTTGTCAATGGAGACCTGGGCCTTAGAAACGCTGATGCCAAACACCAGCATGAAGATATTTCTGTAGGATTTTCCTGTGGTATTCGCTTTGCCTTGCAGTGTCAGTATCACGAGACACTAGTGGCCTTCTCCACACAGAAAACTAAAATGTAAGTAAGCATACCAGGAACATGATGGGACAGTCAGTTTGCCAAGGAAGCTCAGTATTGACCACAAACACCTATGTTTCTGCAGTCTGCCATGCAGTTCCACACCCCAGGACACGCTACGCTTTAGATGAGGATATCCAAATGATCCATTCCCCTTGTCCCTCCAGGCGTCCCTGCAGCTGTGATTTTGTGCTACAGGAACTACATCAGAATCTACTTCACAGCTGTGGTGCTCATCAGAACTGGGAGTGCCTCGGGAAGGTGGTACATTTGCGGTTTCTATTCTTGTGTCTGGCGTAGCAGGACAGAGCTGCTGCTGCTGCTATTCCAGCATGTATAGGAACCCACACCCCACAGGAGAGGTTCTACGAGAGAGAGGTTTTACAAGGCAATGTCAGACCTTGGAGCTGGGATTCAGCGACTGGATGGATGGCACTGCAATGAGGCTGAAGCGCTCATAGAGGTACTCATTAGAGGAACTGCCTTTCAGGAGAGCAAAAGGAATGAGGTACAGTTCTCCCTCCAGAACCAGTATCAGCTGGCGGTGGCGGCCAACAGGCCCACTGGAATGCATCAAACCCTGAAAAGAAAAGAGAGACAATCAGGTCAGCCCTTTCACTCCACCAGTGCCCCAGCCCACACTTTCCAAGCATCGGGCTCTAGTCTGACCCTCGTCACATTTGGAAATATCCACATCAGAATTATGCTCCGTGTGAACACAGATGTGGTGACAGGTGAACACACACTGGTGTTGCACGGATCTATACAGCTGAACCGTTGCTCACTTGTGCACAAATCACAGAATCACAGAATCACAGAATGGTAGGGGTTGGAAGGGCCCTCTGTGGGTCATCTAGACCAACCCCCCTGTCGAAGCAGGGTCACCTACAGCAGGCTGCACAGGACCTTGTCCAGGCGGGTCTTGAATATCTCCAGAGAA
>Ga0065711_1042742_pt1 | contig 15173 bp, 7 predicted proteins | sample Hoacrofraction12_FD_59098 | JGI IMG/M metagenome (GOLD analysis project Ga0065711, IMG submission 59098) | Hoatzin crop microbial communities from Cojedes, Venezuela - Epithelial fraction 12 v2 (version 2) | ecosystem: Host-associated > Birds > Digestive system > Esophagus > Crop | place... | reverse complement strand
AAAAAAAAAAAAAAAAAAAAAAAAAAAAAAAAGCTTCCCCTCATCCCTGAAACAACATTTCTAATTTTTGTGTTTTTCTGCCAGGAGTGCCTCAGTGTTTCTTGAGTTTAAAAACCTGTACCTGGGGCCTGAAAAGCTCAGCTTTCCTTTTTTTAAAAAAACTTTTCTTCACATAAATATAGGGAGAAATTGGACTTCAAAAGATAAGAAACCAAGTTACTGAACAGAAGAGAATCTAAACTTTCCTCATAATATTTTTGTAAAAACCATTTTGCTTTTATTGGATTAAAGTACTGCGACTACCACTCACTGTAAGGGTGAATTTAGCCTAGATAACTGGACCTACCAATTCACATAGGCAAAAGACAATAAACATGTTTTCAAGTTTAATGTATGGGGTTTTTTCATCTGATTAACCATCATTAAAACAATTGTGCCTGGTGTTAGTCTGCAGTGATTCTGTCCAACAGTGGTTTAACACTATAAAACACTTATTTGTGAATGTGAAAGCTTACATTTCAGAAGTTGAATTGTTGTCTCTGGGATGGAGGTGGGGGTCAGACCCACATTTTCAAGCATGACATGGAATAACTCTCTGATGCCACCATCAGTTAGTAACTCCAAGAAGATCCGCTGATGCTCTTTAACAACCTGCTCCACAGCCGTCCTTTCAAGCTTCTCCCCCAGCTCCCTGAGAGCTGAGAGACTAGAGGTCATGCTGGTTATTCTTGCACACCACCTGAATGTTTCCTAAACTTTATAGATTATTAGATTTCTAGGATTATCCTTTTCCTCGTGACTACTGCTTACTCTTTTTTTGGGAAGTGAACTCTTAATACTGAACATGATGTTATCTAATGGAAATATTGACTTCTTCCCCTCCCTCAAAATATAAATAAACTAGAGATCAACTCATGCAACAGGGAAATACCCTTAAGAAAAGGCTTCAACCACTTTTGTAGAAGAGTAACCAATTATGAGTTGTCAGTGCAGCTGCAATATGCCATAAAGCCCAGGTGTCCCATACGCTGCCCATTCAACGCCCATGGCCAGGGCCGAGGTGCAACGGCCAAAGAGTGGGACCAGCAGCTCTGCTCACCCAAGGCCAGTGGGACCAGCAGCTCCGCTCACCCAAGGCCCCCATCAGCCGCACGATGCGTTGGGCAATTGGGCCCTGAGCATGTGCACCCGGAAGCCAGCAATGGGCTCACGCAGAGTGGGACAGACCTTTACCTGTGCGTTAGCTTCACAGGCTTTATTGTATCTGAAATGTTAAGATGTACAGGTGCGTAACAGTCCCTTTCCTAAAAACAAACAAACAAACTGGAAGAGTTATTTCACAGCCTTTACTTAGAAATTCACAAATGTGACTGATCTCTTCAGAAAGAGCCTGGCTTCACAGTGGAGTTTTTAGATACATCATCAGCTTTCCTTATGCTTACACTCTTATTTCACAAATTATTTATCAGCCTTAATTTGTGGACGTCTGTACTTCATACAAATTGAAATATGTTTATTTCCTCAGACATATTAGAGACAAATGATTTGCTCTGGAAGAAGCAGGAAAATGGCTGGAGTATTTTCTTTACAATAGTTGCAGTAGGGATACGGAATTGTTACACAGAACAAAGCTCACAACATTTCGTCACACTTTTAGTAGTTGTTTCATTTCCCCGTGAAAGTTTGATATGTCACTAAGTGTCACTTAAGTCCTGAGATGTCACAGTGATTCAAATAGGAATTTACTGATAATTTTGCTATTTGTTGAAATGACTTCAAAAATTCTCATAGAGAACACGCTTTTCCATTTTTTTTTTCTTTTTTAGCACAAGGAAAATTGCAGTCGCTCATTTTGAGAGCTTAAGGTATCGTTCTCCAAAATGGTGGTTTCAATCTTTTTTTTACAAGCATGAATATATGCAACCCCAAAAGAGTAAAAGACAAAATTAGCAGTGATAATCTGAAGCATAAAGCATCTTTGAAAAGGAGCATAACAGAACTCCCACTGCAGACATCAATGTATTAGCTGCTGAATACTTTCATTCAGTAACAGTATTTAAACATGTACTTGACTTTATGCATGTGCAATGTTCCCCCCAGCAATACAGTGAAACAAGTGCTAAATTTAAAGCAAGTGCTTCAGTGCTATGGTTTTCAGACAATCAACTGCAGCGATTGTTTGGTGGAGCAACCAGATGGTACTACTAGAAATCTCAGAAAGCTTTTCTGTAAATACTATTTCTATTTTCAGAACAAATTAATTTCCACAACCAGAAATGAAGATGAGGCCTGTGTACTTTAATTGTTATAACCTACTGTAAGTAATACAAAAGAGATAACGTGCTATATACATTCTACCTCTATCAAACATAGTTGCTGAGTCAAAAGGACAATCAGTTCTTAATCCACTCAGCGTAGTGCTGTCATCCACAGCAACATAATAAAAAGACAAGAATTCTTCAGCTACACTTTGCTTCAGAGAAGAAAAGAAAAATGAACGAACACATAATTTTCTTATAATATCCATACCTTAAAACTATATAGTTAATTTGTTTTACTAATTGAAATATATAAAAAATATTACATTCAGCAAATGTTGTTTCTTCTCAAGTTCTATCATGTTTTCTTAAGGTTAGGTCAACAATAGTGGAACCCAAGAGGAAAGACAAATCACCTTTAAAAATAATAATCATGAATTGTAAGAAAACATGAGACAAAATATCAGTGAAGTCACTTAAAAAATATTCAGATGATTTTATAGTCTGTTTCCCAACAGCTGCATCTGGCTCTATTTCATACAAATGCAAGTCGGACATCTATAACCTCTGGGTTCTTAACAGATGTTGTCATGAAGTTGAACATTTTTACATAAGCAAAAGCTAAACAAATTAATTTCAGGCCACCCAATGTTTCCAAAAGGCAATTGCCTGGCACTGCCAGAGATTGTATTACTCCATGTAAAACCATATCCAGATGCTCTAGACATACTTTTCAAATTTTATTATTTGTGGCTTTAATTAAGGATTTCATCTGTCAGGTTTTCCTCTGACCAGTGGTGAGTAATGCCATCAAATACAGGGACTGAGGCTAGTTCTGCTGTGAGAGTGGGTGCAGCAGTGTTTGAAAGACGCCTGTATGAAAGTTGCTGCAAGCAGCTCCACCTTCGCTGCGCTGCTGAGCGCACGGGTTGGAGTCTGTAGCAGCCTACATGGGCTGGGAAGGAGACGAAATGAGTCTATGGCATAGAATAATCATTGCTGTACTATATGAAGGGGTGTGAATAGGATGGATACCAACCTCACTGGGTATCAGGACAAACATCGAAGGGTGCGTCATCCATGCAAAGTCTGGCATCTCACAGCTCTATGTTCTTACTGGGCTCACTGGTTCCAAGTTTCTTGTTGCCATTAGCCTAGAGAAAGAGCAAGAGCAACCATCTTTTCTAGGCTGGTTAAGATTCCCCAGTGGAGTTGTCGCTTTCCTTAGTAAAGTATGTCAGCTTTTTGGAAGTGGCTAATCCTTCAGTCTCCTCTTCCGGTTTCTGCTCTGAGAGGCAAATGCTTGGCAGTCTTGAAAATCTAGACTCTTCCTTAAGTACAGTGTGAAGTACACTCGTGTCAGAAAAAGCAGTACAGGACACTCTGAAGTTTTTAACTTTAGACAAACACGCCTTTAGTTTTAGAGTTCATCTATCACTAGCAACATTGTAGCAAGAACTGAGTATCTACCTGTAATTTAAATAACACCTCTCTGATACACTGCTGATAGAACCATGTGGCATTTCAGATTTGCTCAGAATTGAAACTGTCTGGTTCAGGAACTCTGAATTTCTTCTTACCCAGTATGAAAGCTATTAAATGCTTGATATCCTATAAAGCTATTGCTGTTAAATTCCCTTTATTTTTAATAACAGATTTTGTATCTATTGGAGAAAGGCTATCTCCACTACAACACTCATTCCATGTTGCACTTAAAAATGAACTAGCTTGGCATTATTTTTGATACAGGTTCATTACATGAATATTATAAAGTTGAAAAAAAACCCTCCACGGTGCAGAAAGACACTAATATTATGACACAGTGAAAAACATTGTGTTTCCTAATGAAAATCAATGCAGTCATGCATATTTTTTTGTTACCTCTAAAATGATTTATCATGTGGGACATTTGGTTGGTTGGTTGGTTGGTTGTGCTTAGTGGGAAAAAAAAACAAAACCAAGCTACTCCACTGTTACCACTGTCATCATCACCTGCACTGTTCTGGAACTTCATGCTGGGATCCACTGGACTGTGTAAATCAGCTGAATTTCAAATTGCAGGCAAAAGCCTCAGCTATGGTGAAGGCAGCCCAGGGTCTTAGTTACAGCAGGGTGAATACAGCTCAGCTATAAAATATAGCATTCCACATCTTTTTAAAATTTTAAATGGCTATGTAAGCTGCTAAAAAGAAAAGCCCTCTAGTAACAGAATATCTGTTTACATGAGACAACTTCTTCTGGAAACGATAAAGATGCCTATCTGTGCAGTGCCCAGGATAGCTTTTCATTCAGAACAAGACCAGTATCTATTTAAGACATTTCACTCAACTATAGATTCTGAAAAATCAAGTATCATACTGTAGGTTCTCCTTCACGCTCTGTAAAGGGGGCCTTACATGCAGGCTGCTTTAAAGCACAGTTTTACTTATGTCATCTGCCACAGAAAAACGCAGCAGGGCTGTTTGACCTTGCGAAAGCAAATTACACTGGCTTAGAAGCCCTTGGGTAGTATCTAACTGAAGTGGCATACATACCATGCTCAGAAACGTCCCAGAAACATTATCTAACTTCAGAATCCTAAATCATAGCACCTAAGAACTAAAATGTGAGTTAGGCAAAATTTGGGACCCCAAACACACAGAACTGTGATGCTGAATATCCTGCACGCCACTGCCTTCTACAAGTACAAATACCTAACCTTTCCAGAACTCTCCAGGTCTTCAAGTTCTACCTACCTCTCCATTTCTTTTCATGCCACAACAAAGTAACAGAAATTTCTTAAAAAAAAAAAAAAAAAAAAAGTAAAATAGCTGTTTAAAGTTGCGTGGGTTTCTGCTTCTTGTAGACCTTTCCTCATCAGCCTGATGGCAAGACCACTCAAGGTAGCCATCTAGCTTGTAGGCTAGATTTCATTGCTGCCTCTGTTTGAAAGTGCTCAGATTCCCTCTCCGTTAGATATTCTCAGACTACAGACAGATTAGAAACAGATTTTACACTTTTAAGACAAGTACTTTAAGTGGAAGCACACAATACAAAAGATGAGTAACATCCCCTTCACCACCCCCACTACCTCCTCTCCACTTTGCAAGGAATTCAGCATTGGCCCAGACTGTGCTCCAACCACAGCGCCAAAACAAGCTTCTCAGGACCTGGAGACTGGCACCTCTTCCACTATGTCTGCAGAGCGATGCCTGTCAAAGCAGACATATGTCTGTATCATTCGCTGGTAGCTAAGAGCCTAAATTTCACATCTGTCTTCCCTTAGGTGGAATTTACTGAGCCCAGACCTTGATCCTAGGAAAAACAGAAGAATCACATTTTGAATCTGGATATCTCCACTGCCTCGCCTATCTCTCTCTGGATCTAGCACCCTCATGCCTCAATTTCAATAGAAAGGTTGCAGGTGCCACAGCAACTACAGTCAAACCTCCCGTGGCTGGTCACCTGAACAGTGCTGCCTCCTCCGCTGACGGTACTGGGTGAATCTCCCCTGAGCAGCCAAGGAGCACCGACACCTAGTGAATCTCTTCGTGCTCACCTGGTGAATCCCACTGCATATGATTTAGCCCCGGGTTCTCAAAGATTCCATGCACATTATTTGCCAGACTGGAATCTCCAAAGGATGGCAAAAGCAAATCCTGCCTTTACATGGAGTCTTTATCCTTTGTGCAGACTGCAGGTAACCCAGAAGGAGAATGCTCCTGACTTCCAGGCCATCTGAAATTAGGTATTACAGTATCTTCCCAGGCAGAGCTGGACCTCAGCTGCCTGCAGTTTTCTCTTAGAGCTAATTGAATCCTGAAGATATAAAAGCTTATATGGCAAACTGACTAACCCTTACCATAGTGATTACTAATAGCTTAGACCCTCAAAATAACTTGCAAAAGTAATACATGTTAACCACACGTACCAAAATATAGTACTGTTAGTCAGTGTTCCAAGCATGTTCATTATCCTTTCCGTAGTGTGTGTGTGTTACAATGCTCCAAAAATTTATTTTTAAACAAGCCACAGAATGGAGGCTGAGATGACAAGAATCTGGGTTATAAGAAGAGTCTGGGTTAAAGCAAGAAAAGTTAAAATGGAAATTCTGAGATAGCTCCCATTGCCAATTCCACGTTTTATTTTGTTTATGAAACAATTAATTCAGTGACTGAAAAAAACCTGAAAGATTTTCGTGAAGAGTGAATGCCACTGAAGTTCTCGATTTCATATTTTTTTTCTCTAAACAGCTGTCAGAAACTGTCAGCCCTAAGACCCCATAAAAAATCCCACACATGAAAGTAAAGGATAAAGTAGCAGAGGCAGCTTTTCCCTAATGCGATAATTCCTCGCTTTGAAAAGGCATGCTACTGAAACAGCAGTTAGAAAACTGTTTTAAGAATCCACCTTCCAGTCATTAAGGCAGGCAGTCAAAGTCTGGGCAGGACCAGAGGCTTCGCTAGCAAACTTCGAAACTTTTTCACTGTAGAGTGAACTCCTGACTAATTGTAGACAACTACAGTTAGGTGAGACAAAGCACAAACTTGTTTATCATTTCCCCAGGAGAAACACTACCAAGTTCAAACATCTGTTCTACAAAGCATGGGATGTACACTGGAGATCTGGTCAAGAAAATTCTTGTGAGATACAAGGAAAAAGAGGTTCAAACCCCCCAAAAAACAGAGGTGTGGGTGTTCTGTTAAAATGAAACCTTTCACTAAAAGGCTTCTGGTTTTCTGAACAAGGTTTCAAAAGAAACAGTCAGCTTCTGGAAATGTGATATTCTCAATCAGAAAAACTGAGACATATATAAGACACTTAGAAGAAACACAGTTAGAAGTGAGATAAAATAATTCTCCTGGAAAAGTCTCATTTTCCTTCCTTCCTCCTCCAGATACATGTCAGGAAGAAAATTTTCTAATAGCCTATTGGAAAGGGAAACATTATTTTCAATGTCTTTTGCAACAGGCAGAGAAGGTGTTGTACCACTTAGGGTGTGCATTTTGTTCAGTCAACCATTACAAGGAGCACTGAGCTAACAGATGTGACAGTGAAGGGTCTTTATAACGTCAGTGTAATATAACTGCTTGATTTTTTGTAGATGGTTAGCAGCAATACAGCTGCATTGGACAATGTGAAATCATCTCTCAATATAATACGATACGGCAGGCCAAGTATCTGGCTTGATTCGCACCGGGGACTAGCACAGAGCATCTCCCTGCAGTGCAGCCATTCCCAATTGGACTGGTGAAGTCAAAGTTGTTTTTAAGTTCCTGAAGTGGTGGCAGAAACCCTGTGTTTTCTGAGAGTGTCAGCTCCTGGTACTTAAAGAATAGTGCATTGTAATCCAGAATTTAAATTAAACGTGTAACAGGAAGGGATTTTGGGGTTTTATTTATTTCTACATCTCAGTGGCAGTCAGCGTACAGGAAACATGATACAATGAGTTCAGCGTGTGGGGGGTAATCATGTAGTTAGGCGGTGATGTTTAATCTAGTGGAGGCCAGTAATCTCTGGATGCTGATGTGCAGTGTCATGCTGCCTGTTAGCATTTCCACATGGGTGATCTGTTCCTTTGCAGCATTAGAATCTGCATTTGATTTCTCACTCTCTTATCTGACTCCTCAGGGATTCAGTAAATCCAGCAGCAATTTATTTACAACTGCCATTCTCTCTGGGCTTTGACACATACACAGTCCACAGCTAAAGTGAGGCTTCTAAAGCAGTTACCCCTTGCAGCTGTCTGCCCTGCCCTTCTGGTGGAGATTGCCAGTTCCACCACAGCAAGCCTGAAAACCCAGGGAAGCAACTCCTGAATATCTCAGGCCTGTTTCTTAAGGTACATAGATCAACTCTGCATTTAATGCTTAGCTGAGAATGGCAGCATTACAGAAGCTGATTTGTCAGTCATGCAGCAATCTTTGTCAGAGGTGGGGCAACAACTCAGGCAGCACCCATCTGAGCCATCTGATTTTATTCTGCTTCTTCATGTGAACGAACCCTTGGACTTCATCAGTGTTGAGAAGTTAGTAAACAACAGTCCTTCCAAAAGCAATTGTTTCAGAAGCAACAGGGCTACTTCAGATGCTTTGCAAACTATTATTTTACTGAGTGCTTTGCAGACTCTCAGGTTTTGTTAGTTATGACTTTTTTTTTCAACTTTTTTCAAATTTTCGCAGCCACAGAAGAGGCAGAAATGCTGCGCATCCTCCTTTGAACCCCAATAAGAAGTGCATTAAGTCACCGTCTCTACATTGGAAAATCTCTCTCTTTCAGACACTTGGGTGCAATTATATAGCAAACTCAGAAGTATTGTATAGCAAATTATGTAGGCACTTCTTTATATATTTTTATTATACAGAGGGAATAATCAAAGTAGTTGTTGATTTTAAATGATAAACTTTTATTCTGAATATACTGTTTTTGCACAAGAATTAACACAACAGTTCTAGGATTATAAACTTTTTATAACATTATTGTACAAATTTTTACAAAAAATTATTTTTCCAGGCTTGTCAAGTTCCACAAAAGTGTCAAGAGAACACAAGAAAAGGGAGAAAGACCTGCTTGCCTTGTATCAAGCCAATCAAGCCTTTGTTTGCAGAAATGCACGCTGAGCATTTCAATAAAAATATCCCAGAAAGCATGATCCAGACATTCCATACAACACAAGAAGAGAAGACAGCTTTGTCAGATCACAATCGCAATTTCATGGCATCCGAACAAGACAGTATCCCTTTAGCCTCAGTGAAATTATTTCTTCACAACGATGTTTTTCTTTTAAACCATAAACAAGACAGATGCAAGTAGCTGGGAAGAGGGTGAGGCTAACTTTTCAAAACACTTGAATCGTTTTCAGACATTTTGTTTTAATCTTTTTACAGTAGTGTACAATGAGTATTAACAATATTAACATTGTGGTACGAAAAAAAAAGAAATCTGGCCTCTGTTAAAGGCTTGGATGTCTGATGAAGCTAGGGCAAAATTTATCCTAAGGAGGAGTTATTAAGGTTTCACCTTCAGCTGACATTCCAAAAATGTCCAAGTGCGTTGCAGTGCCTCATAGGCATTAATATACTTCTTAATAACCAGTGTGCTAGCGTCCAAATTGTTAGGACCGGTGGATCTGAGGTTTTGTCCTGAAATTAAGACATACTAAGAACATTTTCTGAGCTTAAGTATTAATAGGAACAAATGATCTTAATGTGTCTTCAGTGATACCGAAAAACTCTCAACCACAGCAAGTAACACTTGGGTTGCAAAGGTCACTTAAAAGGGATACTGCCTATTTGAACCCAGTAAGGCCAGTTTTTAAGTTAGTAAAAGGAATATTATAGGAAAACTTACAAATGGCAGCAACACTGTCTTTTTTGTCAAGTTAAGCAGTAAAGCTTCAAGCATTAGAAACATGAAAAAGATCATACTAAAGTCTTAAAGGTACAGGACCTAAAAATCTTGTCAATCAAACCTGCTATGTCATGTTAAAAACCTGTTACAAATATGGACCACAGTCAGTGTTTTGGCAGTAATGCTGGTTGTTTAAATGAAAAACTAGAAAGAAACCTTTCATGTTAAGTCCTCAGATCATGGTTTGCACAGTACCATGCTGTAACAACTTTCATGGTGGTTGTTTGTCAGACACGCAATAGACTGCATGACTTCTGTGTAAACTGAAACAGTCCCAACAGTTGCCTTAGTTCTATTTAAAGGATCTGAGCAAGTATTAACAGAGCTTTTTATCTGGCTTTAAAAAAAAAAAACTTTTTACAACTTATTGTCATTTGAAAATGTCTGAATTTCAAGCCTAGGATCAAGTTTCTTCTCTCACAGACAAAAGAAGATGACTAGTATGCATTATGTGAGAGTAAGGATACTTTTCTGCATTAGTTCTTACAAACCGGTATTCACATTTTGAGATAGCTAAAGTTCATATTGAATTTTCTATCTGTGTTTTGTAATTTGCAGATATCTAGGTAGTGCATTTCAAAAAATCTTGACCATCACTTGGATACAATGAAAATATACATTGCTTTCTGCAAATAAAGAAGCCAAAATTTCATTTTTTCATTTTTAAACTATTGAGTTCTATGGGGACAGTACTAAACCCTTCTGGAAGGGCCAGATCCTCAGTTTTCTATGGGTATAATGGATATAATGGCTGGAAGTCTCATTTTTACACAGAAACATGTTTCTTCAGGTCATATAGAGGGGCAGAAGAGAGGAACAAATGACATTTCCCTCCTTGGTTAACCGAAGAAGGTTAACGTGCCTGCACGGCATGGGCTTCTCCCTCCTTTTGTACTTGAGTACTCTAAGGGAAGTGGGATGAGAGCAAAAGCCACAGGTGTTTTCTGTGGCAGTATGGCTTTGTGCCATCTTTCTTTCTGCCTACAGACACTAATCAAATGTTTATTCATTAACTCAAAATATGGCCTACCAGAGTAAGCAAATTGTTCCTAACTGTTAAATAATCCAACTTTTCCATGAAGGATTTCTTTTGGGAGCTAAGTGAAAACTAGAGAGAACTTAATACACTGACAAAATTTCAAGAAATTAAAGGAGCACAATGCAAACTGACAAGTATTTTAAGTAAAAGCTATGAGTGTAGTAAGTATTGGCCTAATCCTACAAAACTTGTTCCTCCCATAATGTTTCAATTGACCATGTTACGGAAAAACACAGGATGCAGTCTCAGCATTAGAAAGACTCAAACCATTTTTTTTATCAGGTGGTAACTGGTGATAGGGTGAAGAGAAGTGCAGTAATATGACTGGAAGGAAGAGCTCCAAGATTATCTTCACATGTATTACCAAAATCAGCTCACCTTCCCTGAGGAGGACATGAAGTCATCCAACACCGTCAATTGTACTTTTAATACCATCACTTTACTAGAGATCATTTTATTTAAAAGCTAAATCTGATCACTGAACAAAACGTCAGGTTTTAATTTTTTCACTCACTGTGTTCCCAAACACGAGAAAATACATAGCTGGAGCTGAGGTACATGAGAAAAACAATGAACCAGCCATGGCTACAACTACAATAGACATCTGATCTTTTAAGCCATGCCACGGCTTTTGAGTAGCGTCTTCAGTTTTCATAGGATATTAACGCATGCCCAATTATTTCTTTAAGCTTTTGGCATGATCAAAATTGTATCAATCAACTGTCAGCATATACATACCAATGCTTTGCATTTTCTTATTTTTTTTAAAGAGCTAGTGTATTGTGCCATGTTAATATTTGCATATTGCAGTTGTTAGCAGAATTGTACAATACCAGCAGAGTTGCACATTCATTGGTTTAGCTGTCTTGCAATACTGTTTAGTTCTGAAAACTAGAAAAAAGCGCAAATCATATTTTGCATCAACACTATGCTACATTGTAATATTGTAATTTACTGCACCAATCTGTATCACCAATGAGGTTGTATAAAAACAACTTCGAAAATTATTATTCACAATCAAGTATCAATGTGCATACATATAGATTCAAGGCTCCCCATTTGTTTAGATTTTTTCTAATCTCGGCAACCAGGACATCTTGCTGTTAAATGTGCTATTTTCATTAATAAATAGCAACAGCAGAAGTTTTAATATTATGGGTGTTTTTATATGAAGGGAACAAAGGGGGAACCTGATAGGAACCTTAGAGAACATATACTTCCAAAAATAAATGTGTTAAATCTGATTTTTATATACTTAAAATATCTGTACACGTTTTCATGTGAGATCACTATTCTGTAAAAAAATCCAACTCAACCCTTTTGTTACGATAGCTAAATTTACCCTATTTTCTCAGCTTTTTCATTGCACAGTATATTCAGAGCTCTGTTTCATAATATAATTTTATATGATTCAATTGCAACACATTGCAATGTTCAGTTTCTCACACAATAAGAATCACTCAGTTACCTTTTCAATGGACTATACTCTACCATCAAAGAAAACAAACTGAAAAACAATAACATAGCATCATCATCATGCAAAATACCCTTGGAAACCAACGTTCAAATATCACAAAGACAATTTTTTATTCACAAGTGTTTTTCTTTGAGCCTTTGAAGGATTCTACTAGCTTTATATATAACTGCATTGTGAAAAGGAAGTCAATATTACATTGAAATTAACATTTTTCTGACAGAAGATGACACCAAGTTTAAGATGAGAATCACTTTTTAGTTAAGCTCTCAAGCACCTTTATATTTTTAAAAACAGAATTTTCCTTCCTTCTTTCCTTCCTTCAAACTAAAAATTTATCAACCTACTAAAACTTAGCTGGCTACGTGATTCATTTTGGAAGAATAAATCACTCATCATAAAGCATTTCAAACATGCTGAACTTCTGAAGACTAGCCAATATTTTCATTTTACCTAACTAGTCTGGACAAAACTGATGTTCAAAGCAGCCATCATGGTGCTAGTAATGTATATCGGGGAGTACATTTCCTGTTTTCTTATTTTTTTTTTTTTTTTTAATTAACTGTTCATCTAAAAGAATAGAAATCTTCAAGATATCCAAAGCTTAAAAGAAATGAAAATCATATACATAAGCTATTGTCAGGGGAGCCCTTTTACATGAAGTCATCAAGATTACAACAACAAACAAATAAATAAAAAAATCTTAGATTCCCCAATGGAGCACGTACAGAAGTCTGTTCAGATGGCATAGATGATGCAGCTTTCACACACGTTTAAGGATCCAACACTCCAACATGCAGCCACCGTGGGTGCCTTTACAAGTCTCACAACAAGTGATAACCAGACACGAGCACTGCTGTTCTGCTGCTGTCTGAATAGCTGACCCTTTTTCAAATGAAACTGAGGCTATCATTTTGGCCGGGTCTTGACTAAGTTACGCAGGTTTTGGTTTAGCAAGGTCATAACTGGCAGTGTCTGCTGCCAGATAACAGCCAAAGCAGGACCAACTGAATTCCTACCATAGACCACAGTGATGGACTCAGACCAGAGACACCACCGCAGTCGGCCGAATCTTCCTGTTGACAAGAAAACAAGAACTCATTTAACATTAATTACCATTAAATTTCCTGAGAAGTAATATACATTTCAGTCTTCAACATTTTGAACTATCCTTGAGGCATCCTTTTTGGTCTTACATATGTTATTTTGCCTGAAATAACAGCAAAATAGTTCCTGAAGTTTGTCTGATTTTTGATACAGAGTGGCATTACCACACTAACTATAAGCATGGGAGGGTTAAATACTTACAAGGCTTTCTGCAGTCACTTATGAACTAGAGGGGAGACTTACACAATCCAACATGAAATGCCATGGGTTATACCTGGGGGCCCCGTTAAACCACTCCTATATTCCTTAAAATTACATCAATTTGGAGATTTTGAGTACCAATTTGTTGCAAGGAAAATGGAAAAACAGATAACTTTTCAAGTTTAGAAAACAAATACCAGAATATGTTCGTGTCCATTTCATCAACATGATCACACGCTAAAACAATTGTTCCCTGCAGGCGAAGATACGATCAAACGGAATCAAAATGCTTTCTCTGTCTCTGATGCTGTATTCAAGTAGGAGAGCAAAATTTTCTATTGTATTTTTGTACGTGTTTGATGCAGTCTGTAGAGGAGACACGCTCCAGTTCGAGGGCTCTGTCTAAGCTGCACCGCTCTGTCATTTATGAGTGGCCACAACTATTCATTATACCACACAGCAGTCACACCTGTTTTCCCCATTCCTCTTATTTGTTCCCACTTTGTCTATAATGCATAACATCTTTCACATCATGGACTTACTCATTAGTGTGGCCGAAATACATTCGATACCGGTTCTGGAGCCTGCAATATGTTTACACTTTCTTGTTTCTCAGGACTGCTACAATCTATGTTCAGCTGTCTAAAACACCAGGACAATGTTCCAGCCATCCCCTGCACTGCTCTGTACACCGAGTCAGAGATTCATGGGTAGCTCCGAAAGCTGAAAATGTTTGGTCCTCCTCTTGTCTTCACTGTATTCTATACCCATAGAATAAAAAGACACTTTCCATTTTCCAAGAGATATCAGGCCTCCAAGGACAAGACAACAGTTTGGTGGGAAGGGACTTAGGTGTATCAGGAACTGGGGAAGTTTTGTGAACAGGAGGAACCTCTGCAGGGATGGAAAGACTGCACCCTAACTGTAACAGAGCCCGGCTGCCGGCATAGAAACTGAAAAGGCTTTAGAACACAGGAAAGTCAACGAGCATGGAACAGCTCCCGGTTCAGACTAACATGCCACTGAGGCAGACGTAACTAACAGTCAGCGTGCCTCAGAAAGGCTGGCAGTGGTTGGGGATAAAAAGTATAGTTGGGGTAAAGAAGGAAGGGTCATTAAAACACCTTTAAATTTATTCGCACATCCTTAAGCAAAACTTTCTAGTGCTGCTACACCAATGCTAGGAACATAAAATTACGATGGGGGAATGCAGACAAGTCATCAATGAAACATCACAAAAGAATACATATAGCAGAAATCTGGCGGAAGGAGAATAGTCAGTAGGAGAGAGCATTGTCAGGCAACCAACTTTATAAGAATGGTAGTGTGGGGCATACAGCAGAAGGGTAGTAAGTAAAGGGTAATACAAAGTGTAATAGCATAGAAATATTGCAGGAAAAGGAAAGTGTGCTGGAATCTCCTTGGGTAAGACATTTCAGAGTCTAATAATAAAAATGTAATACCAGAATTTCACTGCTGACCACCTGGTCAAAGTAACAATATCAATCATCAAATGTTATAGAATCATAGAATCATAGAAAGTTTTGGGTCGGAAGGGACACCTAGAGGTCATCTAGTCCAACCCCCCCGCAGCCAGCAGGGACACCACTAAATAGATCAGGTTGCTCAGAGCCCTGTCCAACCTGGTCTTGAATGTTTCCAGGGATGGGGCCTCCACTACCTCTCTGGGCAACCCATTCCAGTG
>Ga0065711_1042741_pt1 | contig 15173 bp, 14 predicted proteins | sample Hoacrofraction12_FD_59098 | JGI IMG/M metagenome (GOLD analysis project Ga0065711, IMG submission 59098) | Hoatzin crop microbial communities from Cojedes, Venezuela - Epithelial fraction 12 v2 (version 2) | ecosystem: Host-associated > Birds > Digestive system > Esophagus > Crop | place... | reverse complement strand
ACCTGAACATGAGGAAGAACTTCTTCCCTCTGAGGGTGACAGAGCACTGGAACAGGCTGCCCAGGGAGGTTGTGGAGTCTCCTTCTCTGGAGATATTCAAGACCTGCCTGGACACGGTCCTGTGCAGCCTGCTCTGGGTGACCCTGCTTGGGCAGGGGGTTGGACTGGATGACCCACAGAGGTCCCTTGCAATCCCTGCCATGCTGTGATTCTGTGAAGTTGGCTGAGCAAAAAATTCAGGCTTTGACCTGAGAGAGAACAATGTTACAAGGAACATGCTGCTTCCCCTCTCTCATCACGCATGGCAATGAGTGCGAAGCGTTTCAGGTGTTTTCATCCTGGTAGCTGTAGTTTGGGGGAAGGGGCTTGTCCGCAGGGATCAGCCCCGCTGCTGCCCCGGGGAAGCTGGATTTTCTGCTGCTGCAGCTGCATACGGGAGATTTTATATGAAACGACAATGGAAGCAAAAAGCAACTGCTTTATTTTTAATGAAGAGAGAGAGAAGACACCAGCCCTCCTCTAACGCCTCCTTTTGCTCAGAGCTTAGTCTCTGTTCCTTCAAATTACTGCGTGCCTCCAACACCAGGTTTTCCCTTCCGTGTGTGTTTATGTTTGCATTTAATACTGCTGCAAAGCACCCATCTGGCTGCCCTGGGCTGCAGCCTCCCCAGGTCAGTGGAGGACACTGGAAGGAGCAGTTTCTTCTGGGTTTGACCTGAACCAAACAACAGTTTTGACCTTCCTCCAAACCACAGGACTGTGGACAGATTTCCAGCTTACTAACATGTAGAAAATAATTCTGAACACCTGAGATGCCAGCCGGGGTGTAATTGGCTCCTACCCATCACCTGCACCCCTCCCTCCCCATCCAGAACTACCACCCACACCTAAATTCTTACTCCTTGGGTGTATCTAGCAGGTGTCTCTTCATTTTTTGCAGCTGATCAGCTTTTCCTGCTCTCTTTAAAGGGCCGCAGGGAGGCAGCAGTAGTGGTGTGGTTGTTCTGAGAAGGTGGGGGTGTTTGTGGGTTAAATGAACTGCTGTAGGAAACAAAATTGTTCCCCTCTGAGTTTTAGGGAAGAGCCTTGGGATTCTGGTCTGCCAGGGCAGTCAACGGCAGGGTGGGCTGGTGTGAGGATGGGAAGTGCGGGGTATGAGGGGTCTCTGTGCTCGCTGGCTGTGGACTGCTTCTCATGCTTCAGGACACAGCCTCTGCTGGTAGATGTGCTCCCAGGTGCGTTTGCTTTGTTCTCTATTTTTGTGGGATTATTTTGTGCAGAATGCTGCAAGCTTTAGCCACCTGCTGCTTTTTTCCCAGCTCTGCATGTAGCTTTTCTCTAAAGTATGGAGGGTTGTTTGCCTGTGGGCTCCAGCTCACTCAGAGCCAGGGCTGTTTGGCTGGGGCTCCTGCTCTGGTTTGCAGTGTCCCTGGGATGTAGGGGAAAGGGTCCTAAAGAGAAAACTGGACAAGCCAGGAGCTCTGCAGAGGGCAGCTAAGAAAGCTTCCCCAAGTGAACAAGCCCTTTAAAGTCTCTCCTATACTCTTCCTGGACTTGCTGTGTGCTGTCCTGTCTCAGTGGGAATGGAAGTGGAGCTCAGTGCTGGCCTGGAGGTGTCTCTTAGATCTGTAGTAGGGGAAAGCTTGAACTCTTTTTGTCTTTTTTTTTCTCCAGTAAAAGCATGTGTTTGCAGGAGTCCTCCCCACCTCCTCCTGTGCCCCTCCTCTCAGCTGAAACTGGGGCATCTTCCCCCTTACGCTGCACGCAGTCCCTGTGCCAGCTGAAAGCTGCCTTAGGTGCCCCTGTCTCCACCCTGCCCCTTCAGACCCCGTGCTGCTTCCAAACCCCCACCTGCTGCCCCAGTGCCAGCCTGCCAGGTCTCTCTGCCTCTCCATGCTGGCAGCTCGCCTTTTCCGGAGCGGGAGAGGACGAGGCACTTGCTCGGAGGGGCTTGCAATCTAGGTTAGGTAGGAAACGATGCCGAGAGCAGTGACATCAGGGAAGAGGGTGGGAGGCAGCTTGCAGATGACGAGTCTATGAGGTTGCCTCTCCGTGCAAGGTACGCGTTGCATTAGTAATGTGTTTGTAGCAAATAACGCTGGGCTAGCATGGGAATGTGGGTCACCGCTGGCAGAACTGTTGAAGGAAGAGGGAGCTGCAAGTGCTGAGAAGAAAACGTATGTTACCGAGGGATGTTTGGTGGGGGGAGATATAGCTCCAGTAACTGCTCCAGCTTGTAAGTAGCAGCTTTATGTTGTGTGAGCGGGTGCCTGCTGCCTGAGGGATGCCTTTGGACTGGGCGCTGGGTTGGAATGGTCTTTGAAGAGGGAGGTGTGGGGTGCAGAGTTTCTGTTCCTGGTGTGTAACAGTCACACCATGTCAGGAAACTCCTTGACTAGCTTGCTGATGCTCTCTGTGGCCCTGGCCATGCCTTGGGCATCCCTGCTGCCGCAGCAGGCCCAGGGAGGGATGCAGCCGGGCATGTATAACCAAGGATTCCAGCGGATTTTCATGACCTATTTCTGATTCTGTTGTTCAGTGTGCGTGCACTCAGGGAATCTTTGTGCTTTAGGGGGAGTAGGGTTTGTTAGTGATAAGGAAAAGCTTGAGAGATTTAAACCAGAAACTAACCTGGCTTTAAAGGTGGGCTTGGGTTGGAGAAGGTGGCTCTGAGCCTGAATAAAGTGATACGGGATAGGGATTTACTCATCCTAAAAATGTGCATGGTGCTTCTAGTGCAGAAAGAGATTCTTGCCTCAGAGCAAGTACATTTAATGAAATAGCTTTGTTAGAAAACACTGCCCTTGGTCAGCAGGGACTTGTTGAGTAGCTTCACTTCCAGCAAAGCCGCAGTGGAGCAGAATGGGGCTGGTGGAGGGAAGCATTAATGAGCTGCCAGGCTGTGGCCCTGGAAGAGCTGCACAGCCTTTGCTCAGCAGCGATGCTCCTGCCTAGCTGCAGGTTGTGGAGACCTTGCTAAAGCAGCCTTGTGCAAGCCCCTCAGAGCAAGCTGGGAACTTGTCCCGCATCCTGTTCTGCCAGCAAACACCTCCAAGCCAGATGGGTGTGTTTCTGTGGCTTGCCCATGTGCTCCTCAAGATGCCCAAGCTGCGACATGTCCACCTGTGCCTGAGCTGTTATTTTCCCCCTGAGCCTGGGATCAGAATGTTGTCAGTGGCAGCAAGCTGGCCCTGGGGCTGAAACCAAGCTTGTGGAGGTTCAGATTCGGAGGGAACAGGCTGCATCACCTGGTGGAGCCATATGTACGGAGTGGGAGCGAGGTGTTCAACTGCCTGGGTTTGGTTGGGTTGCTCTGGCGAGAGGTTCCTGGGCAGGGGGTGGGAGTCCCCACTCCTCTACCTGTTGCTGCCATTTGCACCTTGGGGCTTGTTCCACACATGCTGTTGTGCCCCTGGCCATCCCCTGTGCCGACCTCCTCCCTGGCACTGAGCCTTGAGCGAGCGCTGCCTGCTCTGAGGCAGCAGGGCTGACGTCCCGCTGCTGTGACCGTCATACCTGGCCGGTCCGTCTAGCAGCCTGGGGGACAGACGCAGCCCCCAGGCAGGCATTGGATGACCTTCAGTAGACCTCGGTGAGCCGGGGAGAGCCAGACTGTCAGGGAAATAAGGGCTATGCCCGGTGAGAGGCGGTGGGGATTGATTTGTCTGGGTCCTGCCTGCATGTTGTCCTTACTGGTGGGTGCCTGCTGGGACAAGCTCTCTTACCTGCTGCAGGGCACAGGACTGGACAAGGTCAGGGGCTCAGAGCAGCCTGATGTTGTAAGCTCATGCGCTGAATGGTTCGTGTGGCAAAATTCCTGTTTTCTCCCTGTCCATTCAGAAACTCTGGAACTGCAGCCTGGTTACTGGCTCCTTGTCAATCCGCAGGTCCCAGAACCGCCGGCAGTGCCCAGCTCAGTGGCTCTCTGGAGCGTGCAGGTCCTGCCCGCCAGATCCTAAAACCCGTGTGGGAAGGGCTCTGCAAACGAGCTTGTGTTTACTTCAAAGGCTCCTTTTTTAGGGGAGATGGGGGAATGTCTTTTTCTGTGAATGTTTTGATTCTTTCTCTTTCCCTCTAGCAGCAAAACTAGGGCTGAGCCAGGGAGTAAAATTGAGTCTTGGAATATTTTTGTTATCTGCTGCTAAGCAAAACAAGGAACTCCTCCACGCAGGTTGCTCTTCTCAGGCTCTTCTCTTGCTCAGCCCATGCCAGGAGGAGCAGGCTCAGGACTTTGCCTCTCTGTGAAGTGAGAGGTGATGGTGATGATGGGTGGTGGCAACAACCTGGGTTGCTGAGCAGCAGGGATGCTCCATGGTGGGAATCCCAGCTTCTGGCACTGGCTGCGTGTCCTTGGGCAAGTCACTTACTTGCTGCAACGAGTGTGTGCGCTGGCTTACCTCCTGCAGGGCCCTGAAAGGTTTCATTCATGTCCCTAATTACTCGCAGAGTCCTGAATGAAAGGGGTGGTGGATGTGCCAAGCGCGTGACGTGATGTGTCCCAGTACAACATAGTCGTTGTGAGCACTCTCCTTGTCCCTCCTGGGGACCCAGGGGTGGCTCAGGGAGCCTTGATGGTGGTGCTTCAGCTTGAGTTCCCTCTGCCATGGGAGAAGGTGCCTGTTTTGTGGCACTTAGGCCTGTCCTGTGAGCTATTGAGGGCTCCTGGCTGGGGTGGGAGGGGAGCTGTCCTGGTTCCTATAATTTCCTGGTTATTTTGGTATGTGGGTGGAAGGGGGAGGAGGGCAGCTGGGGAGAGAAGAGCAAGGTCAGTGAAGAACAAACGTGCCTCTGTGCGCTTGTGATCGCGCCGCCAGCTAATCGGCTTCGGCGTTCCAACTTTCCTCGCAGAACTCATCAAGCACGGCCGCGAGAGGATAGGACAAACCATCAAGGCCTCCGGCTCCCGGCTCTGCTCGTAGTGAGTACGAAAGCCCCCCGTGGGATGGGAGCCCTTTAAAAGCTCAGCCCGATGACCCCCGGGCTGGCTGGGCTGTGAATGGAGCTGGCTGGCACCAGGCAGATGTGGGCAGTCCCCGGGGACAGCCGCCAGCACCCGCTGCTGCCCGGCATCTCTGTCGTGGCCAGCTCGGCTGTGGAGGAGGGGGCTCGGGGATGGCCGTGGGTCTGTGCCCGGCTGCGCGTGGGGCTGGAGAGGGGGAGCACCCACAGGTGAGATCTGGGGGGGCTGGTGGGATCTTCGGGGCTTCCCTTTTTGGAAGGGGCAGGGCAGAGGGGGGCTGGAGGACAGGAGCCTCTGAGCCTCCCTGCAGTGTATGAGGGCTTGGTGGGGCTGAGGGGGAATGGACAAAGCTCTCCGGGGCAGCGGAGATGGGTACAGAGCTTTTTTTTTTCTGTCATCTCTAATTCTGGCTTTTGCAAGGAGTATGGGTGAACCCTTAAAACTAAGGGGAGAAATCCCTGGGGTGGCAGGACCTGTCCCTCCCCTGTGATGCTTGAGCAGGGGGGGTCTAAACCAACAAGTATTGTTCAAGTCCAACTTTGTCCAGCCCCAGCAGTGGCTGCACTGGGTAGATGAGAGCCCTCTGCTCACCAAGCCTGCCCCTCTTCCCCACAACGTCAACAGCCCCAAACTGCCCTGGTCTGCGCTGGCTGGGGGGAACAGCCCCTAGATGCGGGTGGCACAAGGTGGTCGGACCCACTGGGGGTCTCCTGGCCACCCTGCAGGGACACTCGCTGGGTTGCAGGGGGGTCCCGCAGCATCCCAGTGCGGTGGGGAGGGGGCTGTGTCTGCCTTGAAGGGGTAGGAGGGCTGCCACCTCACCTGGCCCTGCGGCTGTGTTGTTGCTAGAGCTGTGCTGGTCTTCATGTGTCAGTGCCCTGACTGGTTGCTGCCATTGCAAACCAAGGGCGAACTGTGGCATTTAATCTGCTCGTGCTTGTTCGATTCACTTGTGCACCCAGGAACCTTTGCCCCGCCCCCATCTCCTGTCAGCAGGCACCCACTGTCCCCTGCCTCCCCCAGCCCATGTGGACCCCCGTCCCTTGGGAGCGGCAGTGCTACCGAGGGGGTAGCTGGGGAACTCGGCTGAGGTCTCCTGCGATGGAGGAGAGCATGCCCTGGGGTCTGTGCTGGCAGGTTAATGGTGTGAAGATGTTTCTTTCTTGGATTTTGTTTTTCATATTGACTTGCTCTTCTTTACCCAAGTGCTGAACGAGTTGCTCTTTTAATGGATCGTTCCCGGAGCCCAGACAAAACCACCCAGGTGAGATCATGGCTCTGAGACAGCAAGTCCTCACCATTGGGATGAAGAGAAGGGCTGGTGCCTGTAGGAGAAAAGCAAGGAGGAGAGCCTGAGTTAGCTTGCTAGGAGTCTTACTGCTGTCTTGTCCCTGTGGATGATGCTGGGTGGAGTAAAAGGAGAGCTGAGAGGCCCTTATATGGCTTTTTGGGCAAGGCTTCCAGAGTCTGGGGAGGTGAAGATTCCTGGGGAGCAGGAAGAGGAGGAAGACTGTGTGTAGGCATGTACCCCCTTCTCATTGGGAAGAGGGCAGCTGTACCTCTGGTGCTGGGTGTGCATAAGGTCACTTCCAAGGCTCTGGACAGGGCAGTTTTGGGGCTTAATGGGAGTGGGCAGAGGGCTGCAGGGTTTGGGGGGGATGCTGATGTCCCGCTGCAGGAGTGCTCCTCTGTCTCAGAGCTGTGCACAGGGCTTCCTGCCTAGCACAGGCAGTGGGCAGTGCCTTGTTGTCTCAGTGCTGTGGTGAGCAGCTGAGCCACACAGTGCCCTTCTTCTGTGGTAGCATGGCAGGTCTTGAAAGCTTCAAATCAGGAGCCAAGCAGTCATAGTACCTTTTTTTTTTTCTGTGCAAGTATGGCATGAGGACTTCAGCACAGACTCTACCTTAGTACAGCCTCCAGCCTGGGGATGATACTGCTTTAATGCATAGCTCTGTTCTCCCTTTCCCCACCACCTAAAAGTTTGCCAAAGCATCCACTCTTTCCTCTGCTGATGGGTGTTTACCAATGGCTTTGTGCAAGCGATCCTTTATGGAGGAAAGGAAAGCACAACCTGCAGCAAGGTCCTTGTGACTAATGTTATTGTTATCCTCCCCAGCCTCCAACACCAACTGACACCATCAACCTCGGACCTTCTGCTAACCCAAAGTAAGCTCCCTTCAAACGCCAGGTAGGGTGCGGAGCATGCAGTGAACAGATCTGGCAGGGCAACGCAGTTGGTCCCTGTGTCTCACATGGGTGGTGTCTGCAAATGTCCTAACAGTTACATTACTTGGCCTTTAATACCACATGTATCACCAACTCAGCAGCTTTTGAGATGTTCAGCTATAGCTGGTCCCTGTTATCATGATAATTCTCTCCTGTCTCTGTCTGCAGCCTCTTGTCCCATCTCTTGAGAGGCATTAAGGGAAGATCTTCCTGATCACTGCTGCTCCCTGACTATCTTTCCCTCTAGAAATGGGGATAAACTGTGTCCCCTGTAAAGGTGCCATTTGGTCCCTGAGGGACGGCTCCTCCTCTCCTGGGTCCACTGACAGACGCAGTGCAAACTCCCTGCTTGTGACAGCTGGCTGGGAGCGAGGGTCACCCGGCCAGTGCCCTTTAATCCCTGTGACAAACACTCGTGTTTCCAAGAAGGACGCTGCTTTGATGGTAGTGTTGCTGTTGCATGTTTCTCTCCCAGAAACATTAACTTGCTTCATTCCTGTCCAACAGTGCCAAGCCAACAGACTTTGACTTCCTGAAGGTTATTGGCAAAGGAAGCTTTGGAAAAGTAAGTGGATTTGTACAGGTGGGTTGTAGCTCTTCAGGGACAGCTTGGAAAGAGACTTCCTCACTGAAGGAATTTCTAGCTGTGTCCTCTGTTTGCAACTCTCCTGAGGAGTTTGGCCTGAGTGGGACTGAGACCAGATGAGACCTGAGATATAATTTTCATAGTCCATTCTTTCTTTGAGCTGTCACGCAATCTAAGGACAGAAGCGTGAGGTGTTTTTATGCTCAGGGAGCTGATGGTGAGGAAGCAGTATTTGATTTAAAATAAGCCTCAGACTTGTTCATGTAGCAAGAGATCTCTAGACAAATCTGTGAGGTGTGAGATAAGAGATCCACTTTCAATGCGACTATCCCCAAATGCTACAAAACTACTTTCTATTGAGTGTGTAAGATGTATGTGGAGATGTTGTGTGCCTCTTCCTGGCAACAAGGAAGTGCTGGGAAGTCAGTGGGCTGGAGCTTGGTCTTTAAGACTTTGTACCTGACCATCTGAAGCTGTACTTTATGTATAATCACTCATAAGAGTATTGAGCTAACGAGGAAACACTAACCAAGTAGCAGAAGGTGAGAGACTCAAATCTATGAACAGGACTTTCTGTTGCAGGTTCTCCTGGCCAAACGCAAGTGTGATGGGACTTTTTATGCTGTGAAAGTCTTGCATAAGAAAACCATCCTAAAGAAAAAAGAGGTAGTGTATAAGCAGTCCTGGTAATGCGGCTGAGGTATCTTGTAGCTGAGGGAGCATTCGCATAGGCAAGTCACATGTTAAACATGGATTTCTTGGTGCCATGGGAAAATTGAGAAGAACTGAGATGAACTGGATTAGAGAGGAGAGTGGTTCCCTTTCTGGGGCTGGAGATGATCCCTTAGAAATCCTAGCTTCTACTTGTTTTCAGAACAGCAATGAGCCCATATGGCACACTGCACTGAACACTTGCCTGAAACTCTAATGCCTTGCCTACTTTTTGATAGCAAAACCACATCATGGCAGAGCGCAACGTGCTCCTGAAAAACGTCAAGCACCCCTTCCTTGTGGGACTCCATTACTCCTTCCAGACTTCGGAGAAGCTTTACTTTGTGCTTGACTACGTAAATGGGGGAGAGGTGAGTGCACATACAGGCTTTATTTTAATCCTCTGTGTGGTCCTTCCCAAACATGGTGCTATATTGCCTAAAACTCCTTCTTGTAAGACGACAATGATGTTGAAATGTAATGTTCTGTTGACTCCTGGCAAGGACCAGCTGGGAGTAGCTGGCATGCTACCTTGCCTGTAACTTGAGTGAAGATCTTGCTGGATACGACCTGTGCCAGCTGATTCCCAAGGCAAGGACACTAAGAAAAACATGTGCTAGGGGCACTTCAAAATCCTATGGAGAATATGGGAAATGCTGACGTTGGTGAGCTTTAGGCAAAACCAGCTCGTGGGCCAGATCTGGATTCCAGTCTAGTGCTTGGGGGATTCTGTTGCAGACTTCTTTTTCTGTCCTGGAGAAGCTCCTCTTTCTTCAGCTGTCTTTGTGCTGTCTGAAACTGGCTGGGAGATATTGTTAACCTGGATGTCTTGTCCAACCTAACCCCAACTCTTAGTGGGTTCAGCTCCATACATGTACCACTCTTCATGGCTGTGCTACAGCTATAATTGGCCTGTGGGTTGTAGCAAGCTAGAAAGCTTAACTAGATCAGCAGATGACCAGTTTTGGGGCAAGGAATTAAGTGAGGTGGTGACGTAAGAGGAGGGCAAATGAAACAATTTCTGGAAAGGTGTTTAGATTGCTGAAAGTCATTTGGTTTGGGCTGATTTGGTGCTGTTCACATGCTGCTTGTTGCAAGTCAATATTCACTTGAACAGCTGGCTTTCAGGCTTGCTCCAGATATCCTTCAGTTATTCAGAGAAGAAATGATGAAACTTATGATCCGTTTGTAGCTCTTCTTCCACTTGCAAAGGGAGCGCTGCTTCCGTGAACCCCGGGCCCGATTCTATGCTGCAGAAGTTGCCAGTGCAATTGGGTACCTGCATTCCTTAAACATCATCTACAGGTAAGGCACGTGTCCTGTCCTGCCAGGGAGAGCAAGGGCACCAAGGCTGCCCAGCCAGGCTGTGTGCTGTGCTGGGGAGGGAAAAGACTTTTTTTGGGGGCCGTGCAAAATGCAGGACTGGAGTAGCTGAAGAAGCTCCTACCCCAGACAAGACAATGTGCTGCTGGCATTTTACTCTGTGAGAGAGGTGCTGTCTGCACGGGACCTGATGGGCAATACATGTTCCCAGCCTGATAAAGGGAAGGAGAATGGTTGGATGAAAAAATCTAAAATAAACCTGGCACAAGAAGGAAGAAATTGCCTCAGTCCCAATTTATATATAGACATGCAGAGAAATGCAGGCTGAGATCTGATCCTGTGTGGGAGAAGTCTTTATATGCTTGCATACATTGTATGTTGATACCAAACAGTGATGGGAATCTGCACTTTGGGAAGGCCTTGGTGAACTAGATTGGGATGTTCTCCTAGCTCCTGTTCTTAGCTGATGCTGTTTCAGATCAGGCTTTTTCTAATAGCTGGACAAATCGGCTCAAACAGCACTTTTTGTCTTGCAGGGACTTAAAACCTGAGAACATCCTCCTGGATTGCCAGGTACATTCCCGGCTCACACTGCCCCTCCTTCCAGCTTTAAAAGCATTAGGACCATAAACAGAGGGCTACGGCTCTGCAAGCTGGGCTACAGCTCACTTCACTGCATGGATGTGTGTGTGTGCACCTCTGCATTTCTGTGCAGATCCTGCAAGAGGGAGCGAGCCTGCCCTCCGGAACTGTGGGCTTGGGGCCCTCTCAGCTCATTCCCAGGAGCTGGGACCTGGTTGGTGGGCAGCGATCAGGGATGTGAAGAGCAAGTCACTGCTGCTACTCTGGTGGTGACTGTTATCTAACTGGCTCTGGGATAAAGCAGTGCCAAAGCACGGCAGTGCTGGATCTCTTCATAGCTATGCAGTTGTAGACAAATTAAAAAAATGCAGACTCTACTTTATCTATAAGCTCCTGTACTTGTACTATGGGATGTCCAGAAGGTGAGTGAGGGGAAGCTGGTGAACAGTGGGGAACTACAAGATAAGGAAGATGCAACATGAAGGCCAATGCTTGAAAATCCTGTCTCTTCTCTAGAAAGAGTGGGCCAAGCTGAAATATCTCTCTCTTCTTTAGGGACATATAATATTGACAGACTTTGGACTCTGCAAAGAAGGAATGGAGCAAGAGGAGACAACAACTACTTTTTGTGGCACTCCTGAGGTACAGCATGTGCTGGGGTTTTGCTGCAACCTGAGGGCTGAAAGCCTTCAGAGACTTAACTGCTCCAGGTCTGTCTTGCGTGCGTGCTCAGCATCTCAAGATATGGGCTCTGTGAATTAGACCATCTCGGGCTGTCTGAGGTCATCAGCCTGAAGTTGGAGTTGAGATAAGGCCTTCCCTACTCAGCAGAGACAGTTTTACCTGTAACAGCTGATTAGTACTCTAAACATGCTGTGCTATTAGAGGCAGGGATCCCGGCACTCGGAAATGGCCAGTCTTGTGAAGCTGGGACTGCTGCAGGTGGCTGTGGAGACAACCTTGACCCTGGGAGCCTGTGAGCGGGCTGTTTACCTGCTCTGATACCCTGGAGCCGCAGAACAGGGAGCCTGCTGGTACCGACGTACCCAGGACCTCACTGTGCCCTGCACAGTCCTTGGGGCACAGGAGCTGCAAAACGCCCTGTGCAGAGGAGGGCAGCAGGCTCTCCTCAGGACTGCGAACACTGCTCAGAGGGAAGGAAATGCTTGTTCTCCAACACACCTCAGATAAGTTTTAGCAAAACTTACGGCTTCTTGGAGGTTGTTTTTTTTCCTGCTTCTTGTTGAGCTGGGGAATTTGGTAGCACTCAGGCCTAGGTAATACACGTGTCCTGCTGCCCTTCCTCAGACAGCTTGAAGAAGGGTCTGTGAGCAAGATACCGCTCAGTATTCAAGCTCGGTAGGAGCGGGCAGGAATTTCCTGGTGGTATCCCTCAGCTGTCAGTGGGGACCCACTTGTGCAATAGTACAGCACACACCATGCAGGAACATTTGAGCTTTGTTTTGTGGTTTTTGGTGTGCTGTGGGTTGTTTTTCCTGCCATAGGTAGGGAGCCTGATAATACATGGAGATAATCCTGTGTCAGACCAGGCTTGATGTGCCGCTTGCTCTGTGGGCTGCTTGAATTTTTGGCTATTGCTTGTCGGTGGTGGTTATTGGTGATTTTCATGCTTCGGACAGACTTACTGGGACTGAGAACTGCAGTTTTCTCAAAGCCACAGGAGCCTCTTAGAGGTGTAACGTGGCACTGCAGGACAGGTTTGCTGGTGAGTTGTGGTGGGTGGCAAATCCTTGTGCAAGTCCTCTGGAGGAAGAGAACCTTCTGTAGCCCAGAAAAACCACTTTGGGGGTTTTGGTAGCTGTCTTTCAAACCCATTGCTCTGAAGCAAGTGGGGAGTCTATCAAAGTATAGTAGGAACTGCATCTGTGTGCTTCCTAATGCGTTTGCTCAGCTTGAACTACAGCCAGGTTTGCATACTTACGAGGGCAAAGCCCTTCCTTTATCATTTGACTCCAAATATATACTTCTGATTCTTCCCAGTACCTGGCTCCTGAGGTGCTGAAGAAGCAGCCCTATGACAGGACAGTAGACTGGTGGTGCCTAGGAGCTGTCCTCTACGAAATGCTGTTTGGACTGGTATGTTTGGAAGCGGTCTGTTTTACTTTACATGGTGAAGAACTTATCTTCAAAAGCTGTGGTGCGAGGTTGGTCTGGTGTTCACATAGTATCTGACCCAGACAACAGAATCCTGAATTAGATGACCTGGCTCAATATGCCATTGCCCTTTTGCGCAGAGATATGGCAGGTCTCCCTCATCTGCACACTGCAGGACTCGTTTTGACCTGCAATGTGTGGTTCCTTATGGTAGCTCATGTTTTACCTGGCTGCTTCTCCTCTCTTTCAAATTAGCCTCCTTTTTACAGCCGGGATGTGTCTCAGATGTATGACAACATTCTGCACAAGCCACTCCAGATTCAAGGAAGCAAGACTGTGGCAGCTTGTGACATCCTCCAGGGACTTCTCCACAAGGACCAGAAGAGGAGGCTGGGTGCCAAGACAGACTTTGTAGGTTGCCTCCATTAGCATCAGGAGGGAGGGTGGATAGGAAACCTTTCTGTTCTGAGCCTTTCTTTCAAGACAACAGCACTGCCTTGGAGAAAGCCTTCCATGCATGTGGATGTCTCTCCAGCCCCCTAAAGGGGACATATGGGGTTGACTTGGATTTCCAAAGGGGAACACTATGCTTCAAGGTGTGGTAGCAAGCTAGGACACCAATATGTGTTGGTGTCATCTCCCTTCAAGGGATTACTGGACCGTGACCCTCATGTATTAAGCATTTGCTACGTGGGCCCTACACACATACGTGGTAGCTCCAAGTCTTGCTTCAACCACTTAATGTTATGAAACCAGCTGGCAGGTGCTGGAAAAGGAGGTTGGCAGAAGACTCACTTTTTTCCCCCCACTTTCTATGCAGCTTGAGATAAAGAGCCACATATTCTTCAGCCCAATAAACTGGGATGACTTGTACCACAAGAGGATCACTCCTCCCTTTAACCCCAATGTGGTAAGTGGGTATTTCTGTTGGTATCTGTTGCACGGTGGTACAGAAGGAATCCTCTCCAGACGTCTTATGCTGACACCAAGGGGTGCTGAAGCGCAGGTTAGGAACCGCAAACGCAGTGGTGAGGATGCTTTTGGAAGAGCAGCTGTGTTAGCGTGTCTGAACGCAAGCGGGTGGTTGGGGTCTGCTCACTTGAAGTGATTGTGTGCCTCTCTGCTCCTTGGCTTAGGCTGGTCCTGCTGATCTGCGACACTTTGACCCAGAGTTCACCCAAGAAGCGATCTCCACCTCCATCACCCACACGCCTGACCTAGCAGCCAGCAGCTCCAGTGCCTCAGATGCATTTTTAGGATTTTCTTATGCACCAGCTGAAGAGGGCATCTAGGTTTTACAAAGGCTTTGAGACGCCAGATTTTAACTGAATGGGTTTTATGTTTGGGGGTGTGGTGTTTTTGTTTTTTTTTTAAAGGATTGGTACTGTCCTTTTGCTTATGGTTTAAGGAAATTGGGACTAATACACTCACTGGCTGGGATGAAACAGAGCTCTTAACTTTTGCTGTTTGGTGGATTTCCCTCTAAATGACTGTTCCCCTGGCAAGGAAAGTGGAACACTGATTATTATTTTTCCCACCAGTGTGTCTTGTGCTACTTGGCAGAATCATATTCACTCTGTGGTTGTATTTATGGTTGAGGTTTGTGTGCCATTATTCACACCAACAGCCATGTTCCTCTCACTGGTCACTTTTTTTATGTGGAGCTAACTCTGCCCAGCTCTGGCCAACTGCTTTGCCTGCCCCCCCGCCCCCCCCCATAGAGGGAAACTCTTCACACTACCAAGAGCAGTGGCTTCCTTCTTTTAAGTGCACTGTGCTAGTGAAGCCACTCATCGTGGACTGAGCTGGGCTTGGAAACTGTTCATCAGTTCTTGCTCCAAAGGTAGCTGCAGGGCTGTAAATCCTTTCAAGGTGGGTGGATCGTCTCCGGTCCAGGAGTGGGATGCTGCTGAAGAAACAAGGGGGCTGTTATGGGGGAGCCACTGTGGTTTGTGTGGAAAACTCCAGGTAAAACGGGTGGGGAAGAGGTTGGCTTGGCTGGCGAAGTAAAAACAACCTGCTGGCCAAAGGCTGGGTGGGGTGGGGGGGTTCCTGCACAGCACCTGCTGGACTGGCCTGGGGCACAGCCACGCTGCTGCACTGAGCACGAGGGGAGCCCCAGCCTGCTCCCGCTGCAGAACAGTTATTTATTCTGCCTTAATTTAAATGCTGGTATGCTCACTGAATGTCACGTCCCACTTCTTTTTTTTGTTTTAAGTCGGTTTGTTCTGTGGCTGGGGGGAGGAGAAGGGGAGCTGAGAGCTTCTAACTGCACCACGGGGATAAACCAAGGCCTTTCTAGCCATTGTATGATGACGCTCACTCTGGAGCTATTTCTCTTTTAATTGAACTGTCTTGTACATGCTGAAGTCATAAATATGAGATGGTTTATATTAAAGTGAATATGTCCATGTGCTTCCATCGCTGGGCGGTGTAGGGGAGAGGGGTGGGGGGAGGATTCCTACTGTGCCCGAGAGCGGTGAGCACCAGCGCCCCGTGAAGAAAGTCCTAGAAACTTTTCTTTAATGTAAAGAAAAAAGCCTCTACTTTAGGCTAATAGACCTGGCATGCCTCCTTCAGGTTAACGGAACGATTCGATGGGGATCATTGCTCTTATCTAGGCCTCGGGCCCACGGATCTGTCCGGGAGGGGGGGGGGCCTGCCCGGTGC
>Ga0065711_1042738_pt1 | contig 15174 bp, 10 predicted proteins | sample Hoacrofraction12_FD_59098 | JGI IMG/M metagenome (GOLD analysis project Ga0065711, IMG submission 59098) | Hoatzin crop microbial communities from Cojedes, Venezuela - Epithelial fraction 12 v2 (version 2) | ecosystem: Host-associated > Birds > Digestive system > Esophagus > Crop | place... | reverse complement strand
CTGGAGTACTGTGTGCAGTTCTGGGCTCCCCACTTCAAGAAAGATGAGGAGCTACTGGAGAGAGTCCAGCGGAGGGCTACGAGGATGGTGAGGGGACTGGAACATCTCTCTACAAGGAGAGGCTGAGGCAGCTGGGCTTGTTTAGCCTGAAGAAGAGAAGGCGGCGAGGGGTCTTAATGTATACTTACAAATATCTGAAGGGTAGGTGTCAGGAGGATGGGGCCAAGCTCTTTTCAGTAGTGCCCAGAGACATGACAAGGGGCAATGGGCACAAACTGAAGCACAGGAAGTTCCAGCTGAACATGAGGAAGAACTTCTTCACTCTGAGGCTGACGGAGCACTGGAACAGGCTGCCCAGGGAGGTTGTGGAGTCTCCTTCTCTGGAAATATTCAAAACCTGCCTGGACGACGTCCTGTGCAGCCTGCTGTAGGTGACCCTGCTTCGGCAGGGGGGTTGGACTAGATGACCCACAGAGGTCCCTTCCAACCCCGAACATTCTGTGATTCTGTGATCCTGAATTTTCTAAATGTTGATCTGCTGACTGTAAACAGAAAGGTTGTCAAACCCCATTATTTTCAAGATAACCCCCTGCACTCATCACACTGGATCCCCTTCTCTTCTCCTAAATCACGACAGTACAGGATTAGCCTCCTTTGCTTTTCAAACCAGCCAGATGGCCAGAGAAGTAAAATTAAGATCATAAAATAGCAATCAAGGTTGAAGTTAGAAAAATTTTAGACCCAAAATACCCACAAATGTGTCAGTGGCCTGGTTAGAAGAGGTGGCTCTAAAGGAGAAAAGCTGCTGGGTATAAAGCATAGAGCGGTCAGCCCTGTAGCATTGTCCCGATGGCACCGTAGTTTAAGCAGCAAATACAGGTCTGTCTGTTGCATCACAACATACAAAGCACTGAAACCCAGTCTCCAGCCCACCATGCCAAGGCTGTGAAAGCAGATTTGGCAGGAGATGTTGGAGACAGGGAAGCAGCATGTCCTGCCTCCTCCCAGTCAAAAATCAAGATGCCGCTGCTGTCCTAAGGGGGACTTGGGTCAGCGATCAGAGATGCCACGTTAAGCTCCAAGGGACTGTAACCCTGGCTGATCTCTCCTGCTCTGAGAAGGTCTCAGCTCACTTGTGGGGGAGACGTTTGACACACTTATGGCCCCCTCCTAGCCCGTCATTGCATCTGTCCATTAAAGTTCGGGAAATTAAAAAGCCCTACTGAGCTTCGGTCTTTCCAGTCCCGGAGATGTTGTATCGGCTTTTCCAGTCTCACAGATTTCTGTCAGCAGAGTCACTTGTGTGTTCTACTGAAATTAAATGGGCAAGTTAAGAAAAAAACCCCAAACATATACAAGCTACGAAGGAAGTTCTTTGAAATAAAAAACAAAGTCTACAGAGGAAAATTTAATTTCATTATCTTAATCTGAAAGTGATAAATATTTATCTACCTGTTATTAAAAATACAGCTATTCTGACCCAAGAACATCAAACAACTCCAGTCTTCGCAAGTGAAATTGCTAAGAATATTCTCAATGCATGTTTTTATTAAAAAATATGAAGTACTGTGATGAAACTACAATTTTTTTTTAAAGTTTAACTGTTTTGGCTTGCTTCTTAAAAACTACTGGTTTCTAAGCAAGGTATCACCTCCACAAAATCAGAAGTCTTGCAGATTACATCCTAAATATGCGTTGAAAAGGAACGGTACAATAGCACTTGGACTAGAAAACTATGTTCTGTGATGGGTATACCGTGTAGAGAGGTAGGTAGCAAATGTTAAAAAGAAGGAAAACTGTTTCACAAATAAATTAGCGCCTCTTTTCTTTTTATCAGATAAATGACACATTACATAGTCTAAGAAAAAGGACATCAGAAGAAAAAAAAAACAAAAACAAACCTAAAGTTCCCCAGAACATTTAAATAGATCATTCTGGCAAAGTGCAGCAGGTTACAATTGCGTTCATCAATGGATCAGTGCAGGGATCCTACCATCTCCTCCCTGGGTCACCTGGACCCCCCAAAACCACTGAAATGCCACGGTTTGTTTCCACCTTACCACAGCATCCCAACAAAGAGAACAGTAGGGCTTTACAGGAAGATAACATTCAGAAAGTGATAGCTGGTACTCAAATAAATTGTTCTTTCTAAGCTCACATAATTAAAATCAAAACCAAAACAACTATAGGTCCTCCTGCAGCTGCAGATTGTTTAACAAACCTCCAATGTCTCAGAAAAACGAAGTAGCTTTTTTTTTTTCTCCCTACCTTACCTTTACCAAGGAAATATAGTTTACCACAAAGGTGAATTATACTGATCAGCCTCTACATTCTTCTAGTTTATGTCAAACATAAGAAATACTATAGGACACCTGGGCTACTAAGAGGACAAAATAAAATCAGTGATGTGGTCTATCTACGATTAAGGAAACGTGTGTAGCAAGTACACCAGGACACTCGGTGTATCACATTCCCTCTGTGCCAGCGTGGCTGCTAACCCTTTTGTTTTCTCCAGGTAACACAGTTTATGATTGCTCTGAAAACTTCAGTCATACTAAGATGCAGCTCTTCTTGGCTCAATTTTCTGTTCCTTTTAAACTATCATACAGTGCTCACACTTGCAGGTGTCAGCAGCAAGCCTACATGAGCCAAAGCACCAAACGCTTGAGAAAAAAAGATTTGTAACTAGGCGGTATTAACTAATCAGTTTGACTTCAACCTCAACTACAATGAAGTATTCTGCCAAAGGCTCATCTTTCATAGCTTATGTAAAAGATAATTGTCAGCAAAGAACATGGAGGTGTTACTCACATATATGAACATATACATATTTTTCATTCATTTTAAACCTAAAATGGCTATTTTCTAAACTTGACAGTGTTTATTAAATCCACACATCTTCTTACACATGTGGATGAAGTCCCTGTGATAAGATACTTACCAGGATGCTTCACAAGACCTGAATTTTACATCCTACATGTCTTGCTCATGCTTGATAGAATTGAGACATTCCCACACAGCAAAACTGAAATGTATGGTTTGGTACAAGCACAGACAAATTATGCTCATCTGTCACATGGATTGTGAAAAAATAAACCTCCTTCACCCTCAAGACAGCACATAAGCCAGGAGGGAGAACTTGAATAGTGCCTTTTTTTTAAATCAAAATAGAGATCAGTAGTGTAAATACCAAATTTCCTACAGTAAATATTTTCCCACTTTATAAACTTAAGTCCTTACTGATAGGAAGGATTAAGCACAAAGATACAGTATTTTCTAAGAAGACAGTGTATGATGGCTAATCAGAATTAATGAGAAGTCATCATGTTTTTATAAGACTGATCAGCTCTTGAAACTATAAAAAGCATTCCACCTTTGTGAAAAAGGATTTTCTCCTCTGCGAGCCAAGGCACTGGGATGACCCACAAGCAAATCAAATAGCTACATACAAGCAAACTGCAAATTGATGTGAGTAGATTAACAGGTGAAGTATTTTAACTTGCATTTATAGTGTATTCAGTGGTAAAACACTATCTTCTTCGTCTTAGTATTTCTGTTTCCTCAATCTGAAAGCTGCATTTATTTCCCACCCCTCCTAATTTTTAAGAACATTCATAAGAAGTTGCATTAGCTGAAGTGAGAAGCTCCTCAGCAGTACAAAGATGGGGCTGAAGCTCATCTGTATCCAATAAAAAGGAAAATTACTGTAGCCCCCCACCACGTGCTCTGAAACTGTGAAGACCATGAGGTTTCTTAGAGCTTTGCCTACATTACCCTCACAAGACCCTGCATAAATGGCCCAGCAAAGCCTTGAACTGAACATCGAAATAGAAGAAACTGCACTACCAGATCCCTTGCTCTCTAATCCTGCCTGAGCCACTGATGCATTTGTTTCAGGAGCTACTAGGGAGAGGTATATACAGATATAACATCCTCTAGTCTTGTCCATTGCTGCATTTAACAACACGAGTGACGTATTTTTTCTGCACTATTACCCTGTGGCCTGGAGTGTCTTTAAAAGGGTATCTCTACAAAAAGTAGTAAGATACATGATGATGATGATGTTGACAATCATTAAATTCCTAATGCACTCCCTACCATTTCAGGTCTGCAGTTGATTAGACATAGGGGATTTACTGTGTGACATTAGTTGAGATATTTCTATCATGCAAGAATTTCTCATAAATTGCCTGGAATTTCTAAAACTTTTGCCACAGCATAGAATAAGAATAAAACCACAACTCCACATCTTGCTAAAGAAGACAAGAATTCATCATTAAATACAGTGGTACAATCTGCTTCCATTCCAAGTATCTGCATAGTTTTCTGTAAACAAGAATGAAATGGTATATTTAATAAGATCTCTGTTAAACCCCTGATGTAATATCAATACTGTCGAACACTTCCCTTCCTCCAGCTATGGCCACGTTACAATAGCGAAACTCTGCTTGTGTAGTGTGCTGTGTACCAGCTGCAACTACTCAAGCAAGACAACGACCTTACCAAGCTCAAGCTCTGTGCTTTTAACTGCGGCAGATTATTGTCCATGTACCATCCACTGCTTTCTGGAGCTGAACGTTTCAGCTGCGCACCATTCATTTTCTCCCAGGCATGCTAGAAAACATTGACGCTTGCTCTTGATACTTTGTGCCACAAATTTATCTTAGAAATCATTCCATGAACAATTTGCAGAGGTCCCAGATACACCCCTAACATGCCAGTCACCCATGGCTCATTCACGTGATGGCATTCTGGTTCTGAAGAATTCCTTTGATCTCAAGCTGCAGGTTTACAGTTTGAAGTTGGAACACACGCAGCATCGAGAAATTTCAACACGTGACTACTATCCTCTTTAACGAGGCATTTACACTTTTTTTATTACTAGCTTGTACGCATGCTTTTTAATTTATTGCAGTATCAACTGTGTTTGTCTGAAAACAGTGCCTCAGTCTTTGAGTTTCCTCCATGCTATGCCTCCTGCCATCCTCTCTCCTGCTGTGCCTTCTTTGTTGCACAGTTTTCATGGAAATTTCCTAAGTCTCTCGTGACTTTACTAGCAGCCTTCTGCAAAGCAGAAAAAAGCAATTCCTGGTGCATATTTTAGGGTCTGATTAGTTGTAACAACAGTCATTCTTAATTGCTCTGTTTTGCATACAATGCACTAGTAGTCCCATTAAGCATCATTAAAATCCCCTCCAAACTAGCAATGCTGTGATGTTTTTATTTTTTAATCCAGCCAAATATTCAGAGGAGTTTTTTTCATTTTTTGCTAGATTTGATCTGCTAAAGTGGAAACTGTTTCACTTATTAAAAGAGCGGGAAACAGGAGATTTTCTGAAATTTCCAGAATCTCAGCAAATGCTTTATTTCCTGGTTTAATTAAACTGTTGGGCTTCACGGCAAGTTACACATTTTACCTCTCACTGCATTCTAATTACACTGCCTATTTTTTGTATCAGTGATATTTTTAGTTATAATATTCCCTATTCTGGTCTAGACCTCAAGTGAACTATCAAATAAGGTCGCTTTCACCAAGCCACAATAACTTCTTAAGCCCTTTTTCTTTCTTTGTAATAGACTGTACACAGTTTTGGTGTTGCAGTCTTCTTTTCCACAGTATTTCCAGAGTAAGAGCCCACACTTACTCTGCAGTTTCAGCCTCTGCTAGGGTTCCCAATAAACTAAGGTCCCAACAAAGTGAGTATGCATAAATTCCTGACATTTGCTACTCAATTATATTGCTTTTCTGATGGGGTTCTGACAGATTTTGAAATGAAGACAGGACGATTTCAATATTCCCAAAGTAATTTCTGTATTCTGTGGCATAGGCAAGCTCTGCCTTCGAGAAATAGCTCTTCCCCTTAGCATCCTGTTTCTCTGGCTCATTTCAAAGAATACACACCTATACCAATAAACTGCAATTTATAGGATGACAGTAATAATGCAATTAATCGAGGATGTCCAGACTTTTTCCTCTGAAGACAAAGAAGTCGTCTCCATTCTAAATCAGCAGGACTTTGGCTTTCATTCTGTGATTAGAAATACAGTCCTCTATGATTCAGACAACTAATCTCACTATTTGTTCAGAAAAGTGTCTGTCTAGCTAGACACTTATTTAAGAAGAAATGTTTTTTTATCCGAGTGAAAAATAATGATTTAACAGAGATTTCTAAGACTATTAAAGTTATAAGCTTCAAAAAGTGAGGCACAGCACACCTTTTAAAAAACCTTTCAGTATTACTTAAACCGTGACTATGATATATTTCTAATTCTCTAGTGAAGCTCAAATTAGACACGGGAAACAGCTCTTTTTGCTCGGGGAATTGCCTTTGTTTTCTTCTTAAAACACTCTAATGCAATGCAATCTGCTTGATTTTTCGCTGTTGATACGGGTTCTGTTTGCAGCACTGAGGACGAGGTGCTTACACAGGATAGCGCTGGGAAGCGAGTAAACCTCTGGGTCTCGAAAGTCTGGGGGAAAGAGAAATGAGGTCTCCCGGAGCAGAGACGTGGCATCGCAGGAAGAAGTCAGAAGACGGGCAAGTCAGGGGCTGGAGAGCGGGAGGTGAAAGCAGAGGCAGGACCCAAGCTAGGCACTGCAGCTTAATCTCGCCTGAGGCTGGCAGCATGCTCAGAGCTGGGGCTAGGGAAGGACTGGGGCTTGCAGGGCTCCAGTGGCATTGACGAAAGCACAGCGAGATGCTGGGATTAACCTAAGGAATTTCTTTTTTCTATTTTTAGTGAGGCTGATGAGTTTACGATAGAATAGGCAGGGCAGATTTACAGAAGAGTGGGGGCAGGAAATGTGAGAGGTTTTAGGTAGATTTATTTTAAGAAAGCAATGGAATATCCGAAAGGAAATGTCAAGGAAAGAGCTGGATATACAAGACTGGAAGGGAAAGCTGTGAGTGATTTGCAAGTCTAGTAACTAAAAATAAAATGGATTAAGCCTTTTGACTAGGGAGATGGGGGAAGAAGAGGGAAGCCCAGAGCACGGTGCGATGGGCTGCAGTCGAGCTGGGCTGCAGCGCTGCCGGAGCAAGGGCTTCTCCGGGGGCCGTCTCCTGCCAGCCCGCAGCACAGCCCAGGGACGGCTCCGACGAGGAGAAGCACTGACCAATGCACTCTTCTGCACGTGGGGTTTTAAACAAAGAACCGGTTAGTGTAGTGTCACGAAGTCATGTCTACTAAAAAAAAAAAGGAAACATGCTAATTGCCTGTTTATGTGTAAAACAGCAAAGCCCGCAGTCAGCAGAGCACTCCTCCACCCCCTGCCCTGCCCTGATCCTGTGGCCATCTTCTCCAAGTCCTGCAAAAGGAAGAGGACACCGTCCACCTTTAAAATGCATCTTATTCCTCTCCAGGAAAACCTCCTTCCTTAAAGGTATTTGAACATCTCATGAAACTGTGGAGCAGCAAAGGCAATGCAGTGCTCCGCTCTCTCACTCTCAGGGATTATAAGCAGCTACCACAGTCTGACCTACTGAGAGACGGCTTTGCCTTCTGCCTCTGCTGCCCTGCTCTTCGGGTCAGAAAAACCCCACATCTGTTAGACTGTCCTCAGAGCTGATGAGTCAGAAAATGTACCAGCCATACTTGTCTCCTCATATTGAAAATATATACCTTGAAAAAAATGACAGTAATGACAAGATGTCCCAGACTTCATCCAGGAAGGATTTCAGCACTTCACCATGTCAGCTGCATTACAGATTTATAAAAATAATCACAATAGCCTCTGTTGCCATGTTTTAAAATTTTTTATAGAAAAACAAAGCACACATTTCATCTTGACTTTCCTGGGTAAATTAAAGCTTGCAGAGAAGCAGCAGTTCACAGGACAAAAGGCAACATGGGTATGGAGGGCCGTATGCCTACATTTACCACTGGATTAACGGCTTTGTAAGTCAGCAGTCACCCCTCTGCTATACCAACCCAGTATGGTAACTGAAGACTTAAATGTTTATTAAATATGCATTCAACCAAATGTTGAAATAAAGGAATAAATGCAGTTGTAGCATAACAGCATACACAGATATTTCATACCAAGCATATTTAATAGATTTGCAAAAAGTGAAGGTCAGAATAAAATATCCAGTTTTGGGGAAGCAGAAAGAATGTAAGAACACGGAGTTAATATCAGGCATCTTTAATTAAAAAGAAACAAAAGCACTCATTTAATCATGTTTCACAACATATCTCCCAGACAGCAAACTACACCACCACAGGTATAGGAAATCCAGAAAAACATTTAACAAAATTTTTTGCAAGTAGGTTAAAATTGCAGTTATAAGACTTCCATTAAACTAGCAGAAAAGGAATGACTCTAGTGATCATTTTCTTAATAAAACATGTCTTTAGTTCTCATATATTAGCTAATGAATTTGGACTCAAGAAATGTTGCTTCATACAAAGACTACAGTGAACTGCATAAAAATCTGTCTTACGGTTTTCCAGTCACATTAGTTATGGTTATAACTCAGATGAGAGTTACAATTTCAATTTTAAATAAGTTTTAAAGGGAAAAAACCTGTCTAATCAACTCCTTATTAGTTACATAAAATGTAATTCAGGTAGTATCTTAAGGTTTTCGCATGCATTGATTTAAAACCATTGCTGTAGCTTTCTGTGCCTTTCTCCTACAAAGCAGAGATTTGGTTGTACCAGATCCATGTCTACATCTATAGGGAAGTTGACTCATGTAACTCGTTTCCCCATAACGCTGGCAAAGATGGGGGAAGTACGCCTGGCACCTATCACTATACATTTCTCCCTTTCGCATGCGTGTATAGATCATCGTCTAGGAATGTGGGAAAGCTGTGTGAAAGGTGTGATGGCTGGGATTAGACTTTGTCAACAATCATCCTTCCTTCATCAGGCTGTGCCAGCAGCAATGGCATCAGGCATCCTGCCGTGAGTGCGGAAGAGGAAAATGTGCCCTGTTCATCTACTTGATGCCTGGTACTTACTCGCTGGCTCTGGCAGCTCCCCACAGCAAATATTTTTTTACATGGAAGAACCAGGATTCCCAGAAGCACTTGGAGGCACAGCCCGAGCAGGAGACTTCCCGGTCTCATGTGGCACGCAGACATGACTGAACATGAGCTCAGTGCATGAGACAACAGCAGAAGCAGGGAAATGTTTACTCTGTATCACAATCCATCACAACAGTGGTCTTTGGAGTGCAGCCCTTCCTGAAGACTGTACCAAGCAGTTCAGCACAGGCAGGAGTTCAGATAGCAATAACTGGCAACGCCTTACACTGTTGCAGCTCAAGCAATTGAAGTGAAAGAAGATCAACTTGTGATTTGGCAAATTCACAGCACAGCCACTGGGCTTCTTCTCAAGATGCACCCCGCACACTCACAGACTAGGCAGTAGCTGGTGGACATGTGTGCACCTCTGGGCTTGGCAGGACACCAAGAGCTGACTAGCGACGGAGCAAGCGAGACTCAAATACAGCCAGGAAAATGCAGAAAACACATTTCTAAACAAGAAGAGAGAGCTTGTGGGTAAATGCTGCTGAAAGAAACCTGGGATGTGAACAAAGGACCCACTGACTATTTGATTCCTCCTGTGCTAGCAGAGATGAGACTGAAAATAAACTAGACTGTAGTGTCAAGTAGCAGACCCCGTCAGTTTCTCTTCTCAACAAGAAAAAAAAATAAAGGCTCCAGCTGTTTTAATTAAAAAGAGACACAACAGTTATCATGTCTGAAGTTATTCAGAAGAAAGCAGTGAAATTCATCCATCAAAATCGACTGCATCTCTGACTCCAGTGGGTGTTCTACTGCAGTTAGGAGGCATAAAATACTATGCTTAGAAAGCTGATACTGCCATACGACCACCTTCTCGAGACCTTTCTCTGTTATTGTCGTTACTCAGTTCCCTCAAGCTCCCTTTAAGGATAGAAGTCCGGTGTTTCTAGCGCTGGAGCTCCAGGTGGCTTTGGCAGGGTGCTCCCTGGGGCAGAGCGCCTGTGGCCTCGGCTGGGAAATGCCCCTCAGCCAAGCAAAGCAGAAGCACAAGATGGATTAGGAGCAAAGAGGAGGCTAAAGCTCTGAAATCATCGGATACATACTACCTGCTACTTGCTCAAATACAGCGTACACAAGTATTAGTCCTGAGCACGACTGGCACGATGGCAGCAGGAGCCTTGAAATGGTGGGAGAGGAACACAAATACCTCCTTCACAGAAACTGGCAACCAACATCCAGAGCAGGACCGAGTCCCACAGGCTGGCTCTCCAACCTGTATAGCCAACTAAAGGCAAAATACAGCACCAAAATAAATTTGGCGTAATTTTATGGTGATTTTTTATGAGTAGCTGCTTAACTGGTCTTTTATCTCACCTGGAAAGGCAGATTATTCTGTAAACCTCACGTGACACTGGGACAAGAGAACCTGTGTTTCCAATGACACGAGAGCATTAACCGCACTAACATGAAAATGCTGAGGCAAACGGCATTGGCCACCTCCAAAGACACCTTTTTTGCACACAAACTAAAGAACATAAAATGCGAGAACTGTAAGTGCAACCTGAAAACAAGTTGGGTTGGAGGTTTCTAGACTGTAATTAGCAATACAGCTGTTGTTCTGCAAAACCAGAAAACCCCAGTTTGCTTGAGTGCTATCTCTCCTACAGCTTCCAAATGCCCTAACACCACATCACAGCTCATGCAACACGCCATGGATTCCCTCGGCTTAAAAAGGGGAATCCCTCAGCCCTTCCTCCTAAAAACACCCCCAGTGTCTTCCCATCATCTCTAAATTACCCTGAACAACACTCTCGCTACCACTGTAGCAATATTTGCTACCTATCACACAGAGTTTGCAGAAAGATTAAAAAGAAAGAGGCGCTGGTGCTTACACCAAAGCTACTCACGTGCTGATCAATCAGGTGTTCATCATCACAGGGAAAGGATAAAGCAGAATTTCTTTCTGCCTCTTCGTCAGCTGGGACATAAATGCACTCACCCATCTCTCCTCAATCGCCCATTTACAAAGAACATATCAGAACTTTATATTCTAAATATTTCTATGCCTCTATCCAACTTCGTTAAAATTGATCAAAGGGTTAAAAACTGCGGAGGGCTGGGGAGGGCGGCAGCTGCCCAACACAGCTGCAGGCAAACTGCACATTGCACAAGCCTCGGACACCCTGCCTGCAGTTCTGAAGAGTCATTTCTTAAGCATCAGAAATCCTCAGCTAATCGCAACAGCCCCGGCTCCGCTGAAGGAAAGGGAGTTGACCAGTTCAGATCAGCTCATGAACTGCCTCAGCGCCTCTAAAGACATCTTTATTCCCAGAAAAAGGAATAAAGAGCAATACCCAGCTGAAAGTTTCATCTTTCTTCACATAAACGTCGTCTGTGGAAATGCTTCCAGTTCTTCATTTTTGAAGCATGTAAGCCATGAAGCAGCTCCCCACAGATCTTGCCTATCAGCGGTGTACATAAGCTTTAAGAGTTCCAGGAAAAAAAAATATGGTTTTTCTTTCCTTTGTGCTTCATTAAACTTCAGCTTTAACCAGGAGAAAAGACCATTTTGGGTAATATTGGTCAATATGGCCACTAGCTGGTGAATTTTTCTGAGATTAGCTACCAGTAAAGCAAGCAGCCATGAGGGTATAGTTGATACAGAGAACTTGATACGCATGCCGGAAGGAAACCACGTGAACTGTCAGGAGATGTCTACAACCAGTGCTGGTACCAGCAGGTGCACAAGCCAGGGCTGACATTTAACTGTACACTGCTGAAAGAGGTGGTTTGAGAGTGAAGCTGCAGCCACACAGAAGAGAAGAGATGGGATTCAGTTTTCTGCACAGGGTGGCTGTGGAAAAGCCACATGGAAGAAGATTTGCCTTGCTGAACTATAACCATCCAAAAGTTGGCATTTGCTCTGAATTTGCTGCCTGCGCTTCCTCCCTGGAGAAGGAGCACAGGGAACGGCACTGCCAGCAAGTGCCCCCTTCCTGTCACCCCAGTGTGGAAGACAGGCAGAGAGCCATTACAGCTATTAGAAGCAAAGTATTCAAACAAATTTGAAACTTCCCATTTTTAGCTCTTCTACTTTCCAGGTCCAACTGAATTGTTATAGCTCTAAACAGTCTTTAAAAGCCAGAGTAGTTCACAATTTGAACCTATTTTATTCTAAGATACTACTCTTTTGAAATCTATACATAGGATTTTACGTGAATTAAATCTTTATTCCATTCTCTGGTGACATAATACAAAATTATTTTAGCTCAGTCTGACCTTCATGCAGTTCCCTTTCTCTCAAAAAGAAACAATATTCATGTAAAGTCAAAAAGTGAAATGGAAAAAAAAATCTATCAAAACTTGGAAGTGTCGAAGACTCTAAAGCTACTTCAGACTATGCTACTGCTATGTGTCCTTACAGGGAACATGTAACAATTACCGTGTCTGGAAATCTACAAAAATACCAGAAAGGAGAAAAGATATTAACATGGTACAGAAACTGCCAGGTCAGCTAAAAAAAAACCAACAAACCTAACACAGAAGATTCGGGAAATATAAAGGTTAACACTTTAAGCAACTGATTTACGCAGAAATCAAAGCAAAAACTGTTAAAAAATTTTACTTGAGGCAAGAAAACAAACTGCACTGCTTAAAACAAAATATAACCATCTCAAATTGTAATTTTAATGATTTTTCAATGAATTTCATGTATTTGGTCCTAGGCCAATAGCTATTAAATGGTTTGAGGAGATTATATTGAAAGTACAGAATGGTATTTAAACTTTAATCATTCTTGAAGTACTACATGGAATTATCAAAATCCTAATTAACAGGGATAACTTTTGTCCACCAGCTACGTCCAAGGGTCACAGTGATATCATGATGAAGTGCTATTAGATCATCACTGAAAAAAAATGCTTAGACAGCATAGTAATATCTTGCTTTCATGGAACCAATGGACCATGGCAGAAATAGTGGCAGTACTTCTCACTATATGACACAAACTCTATATTCTAGAATTCATATTTCAGAATGCTTGCTTCAGCTTTAAGATCATATCACCAGAGCTGTAAGATTAGTTACAATCTGGTAAACATGGACACGGTTTTTATGGCTACACAATGCACCATGGCTTTAAGACTCCCAGTACACAGTTACAAAAAATTCTACACGTGCATACAGACAAGCCAGTTGAGTTGGCTTATCCCCATGTCAAATGTATTTGGTGGACTAATCTGAGACTAATTCTATCAGGGCCCAAAAGGATATTAAACGAAGTCTCCATGGTTCAAAATATAATGTTCACTCAAAACACAATCTATGGAATTTATTTTAAATAAAACTCATTAATTTGTTTCTCACACAATCTGCATATCTGTTATTTTGCTGTCCTTTTTGTCAGATTTTATGTGCATCATACAATATAAAATCTGCAATAACCAATCTGCTATGGAAGACAGTTTAGGAAAGGCCCTATCCCCCATGGTTATCTGTAGGTTAGATGTGATGGCCCAGAAGTCCTCTCCTAGCCTTACGTTCCTGCAGAACACTGGTGTAACAAGAAGAGCTGAACACAACAGCTGACCAGAACAGAGGGCATCAGCAAAGGCTCCAGCATTTCCCAGCTGAAAAAACCAGCATTTCACCGCAGGTTGTACAGCAAACACACAGGCTACTACCAGAGGAAATCAAATATTTGAAGAAACAGCGAGTAATGCATTTCAGTCACGCGTGAAGGGAAATCAATGAATAAGAATTGTACAATACCACCATGAACCTGTCCTTAAGAGACATAAAACAGTTTATTCTGAATGGAATAGAGTCAGCAAACACAGAAGTGGATTTTTTTTTTTTTGCAAAGGTGGAGGAAGCATAGTCAATTTTCCAAGAATTATAAAAGAACGATTAAAAAACACTAGAAGAAGGAGTAGGCCCGGATTCTTCTGTGAAAGAATCCTCTTTAGTTTACTTTTAAAAGACAAAAAATTAAAACAGAGGCACTTTGTTTTCGGTCACAGACTGATATTCCAATCATTCCGAGGCTGGAAAAATGAGAGATAAGAGGTTCAAATAATGCAAATAACTCCTATTCAAATGTGACAGGGATGTCTGATGTTCACAACCGCAATCTGAGAGTGGTTAATCACATAACAGAGCTTGTCTATACAGAGCTCTTTGAGAAACACTGAGATTGTTCAAGTGCACAAATCCTGCTGATCAGAAGCAAGGCAAGCTAGTTTGTTATTTAAACTCTGCCAGAGTTAAGAGGAGGAGCAGCAGTTGATTTTAGTTTCTAATGAATACTTGGTGCTTCCTTCTTGACCACAGGTTAAAGTTCTGGAAAAATGGAATAATGAGGAAAAATAGATTCCATCTGATGAAGAGGGGAAAGCATCCTTGGATATCAACCTGACAATCTAAGAAGTCTGTTTTGAACTAGTTTTGATGGGTATAGTGACAAAAGCCCATATGGAAGTGAAAACGAGCAAAAAACTACAGGTCAAGCAGTAAGACTGGAATTTGCAGTTTGGAGACCAGAAATCAGCCTAGGCCACAGGAGACTGGGAAGAGTAGGACACCAGACCAAACTTTAAGAGGCTGGGTGTCTGCAGAACACAGGCAGATGGCTGTGCGACCATAGCTCCCTCTAGCACATATGCCAGCCCTGTCTGATTATACATTGTGGATCATCTCTCCCACCAAACACACTCTATGCAGGCATATGTAGACCATGCCCTTCTACAATAGCACACTGTCTGCAGCCCACTTCTACTCACAAGTCGGATGAAGCCCATGAGTAGAAGAAATTGGCCTTTCAGGTCCCACACAGGGGGGCTATGCAAACCAGGAGACAGGCTGAGCAAGCGCACACTGGCATTTTATCCATAACACTACTACATATCCAAGCTAGAAACTGCCTTTTCCTGTTTCTCTCCTTCTTTATCTACATATAGTATTGGCGGCATGCGGGTTTAGTTCAATCCATATTTCTGCTGAGCAGAAATATTGGAGCAGGGAGACCAGCAGGTCCAGGGTTAACAGGCTAGAACATCAACTTCACAGAATCACAGAATGTTCAGGGTTGGAAGGGACCTCTGTGGGTCATCTAGTCCAACCCCCCTGCCGAAGCAGGGTCACCTACAGCAGGCTGCACAGGACCGTGTCCAGGCGGGTCTTGAATATCTCCAGAGAAGGA
>Ga0065711_1042737_pt1 | contig 15175 bp, 6 predicted proteins | sample Hoacrofraction12_FD_59098 | JGI IMG/M metagenome (GOLD analysis project Ga0065711, IMG submission 59098) | Hoatzin crop microbial communities from Cojedes, Venezuela - Epithelial fraction 12 v2 (version 2) | ecosystem: Host-associated > Birds > Digestive system > Esophagus > Crop | place... | reverse complement strand
ATGGGCACAAACTGAAGCACAGGAAGTTCCATCTGAACATGAGGAAGAATTTCTTCCCTCTGAGGGTGACGGAGCACTGGAACAGGCTGCCCAGGGAGGTTGTGGAGTCTCCTTCTCTGGGGATGTTCAAGACCCGCCTGGACAAGGTCCTGTGCAGCCTACTGTAGGTGACCCTGCGTCAGCAGGGGTTTGGACTGGCTGACCCACAGAGGTCCCTTCCAACCCCTACCATGCTGTGATGCTGTGATTCTGTAACCACACACAGCATTTTTTTCTGTTCCATTCTGTTTTCTTATGGCTTTATTCAGCAGTGCAGTTGGTTTTATGAGTACCCTATTTAGCTTGTGTCTCATATTTCAGACCAAAATTGTCCATTGGACAACACATCCATCTATTGAGGGTCTATGCTCTATTTGTGAATGCTGTTTCTATGATCTTAGTTGTATTACTTACCTCAGTTAATACCATATTGTAGATCTACTCCTTCATATGAATTGAGGTTCCTTGGATCTTCCCTCGTATGTCATATTTTTAAGATCTCTGGCCATTCTTGTTGATGTCCTCTGGTCTCGTCTCTTGTCTACATGTTTTGCATGCATTACTGCAAGGTGCAGTAATGGAAGTGTTGCAATATCTCCTGTTTTTCACTATTAGTGCAAATATGGCTTATGTCTACCAAAGCAGGAAGGGAAAAAAGACAAATAGAGATTTTCTATGTTAATTGTTTCCATGCCTCATTTATCTTTCAAAGACGTTGCTTGTTCTTGAGTGATTAACTAGCACATATGTGGAGTACCAGCAAACCTAAGCGAATGTGTTTTTCTCCACTGTCTCAGAAAGCGGAAGAAAAAATGGACGGGTCATCCTTGGTTTTTCTCAGTATGGTGCTGTTAAATGGTTTTGAATGGTTTCAAAACCAAGCTTAGGATAATTCCTGCCTTCTAAGCATTATTCATGGTTGCTTGTCATGAACATAAGGGCATGACTCTGCAATGTGATGTAAAACTCCCATGCTGTATTGAACTCTTGGCTGCTTTTCTGCCTCAGTTACAAGAGTTTCGATGGTAGCCTACCCTTAGGAAACTGAGTTGTTTGGGGTCTGATAAAGGGATGTATCCAGTTTTAGCCTAACTCAAGTTGTCTTCAGCAGCATTCTGTTACACATGTCTTCCTAGTATTTTCAGGAGACAAAAGACAGCTTAAATTGCATGGAGGGATAACTGCCTCCTTGTCCCAAGACCCTTCTTGATGTTTTCCTCCCAAAGAAAAAACAGTTTAAACTTTGGATTTTAACCTGTCATTCTAAAGGAACACACCATGGGAAGGTTTGACTTATTTCTATAATCTCACGTTCTTCATGGATTTAAGGGAATTACTTACAAGTGTTCATAGGTGTCCTGTTTCTTGGTCTTAGCTGAGGCTGGGTTGATTTCCCCCTCCCTCTCCAGCACTACACTGTTCAATGTTGAAAGGTTACTGCTATGTTTGATAAATTCCAGTCTTCTGTATTAAACTTCTTTTTACAAATTCCCTAAGAGTTTTCAAAGGTTAAGCCATCACTGACTATTCTTTTGCATACATTTCAATTATCTGCTGTTCTTCTACAGCCCCTTATAAAATTCAGTATCACATTCCCTACATCATCATTTAACATTTGTTTTATAAGACTTCTGGTTATGTCATTTTTTGTACTGGCGAGTGGTATAAAGCATCCTGCAGCTCAGAGTCACCTGGAGCAAGGACACCTTCTTGTGTGAAACATGCCTCAGGTCAGGCAGAGCTTGTTTTCCTCCAGTATTGTCAAGAGGCGGTGGTGCTGCTGAGCTGCCCTGCTGGGTTTCCTTGGAGAACGGCGCGGGCTTTCTGGGTTGGCCTTCAGCAGCCAGACTCTTGCAGCATGAACGAGTGCATCAGTCTCCAGACAGGTGCAACTGAATGTCCATCATTTCTGTTGTTCCTCTTCATATTTTAGTACACTCTTTGACTATAGTAGTAGTGCATTGACCTTCTCTTACGTTTGCAGCTTTCCTGCACAGGTTACCGTAGGTTACTGTAACAGCCTGTGTTTGCATTCCCATAGTGTGCTTTGTTCCACCGCTCTCTTCCTCTTACCAGCTGATTCCTATTTCTTTATTTTCTTTTTAATGATATTTGCATAAATACATGGGTGTTTTATTGTTACTTTCCTTCCTCACCAACTCGCAACTGCTCCAGATTTATTTTTAGTATTTCACCTTATCTCTTCCTTGCATTTGTTTGTGGTTTAAGTACTTTCTGCTTATTGTTTCTTTTTATAGCTTCCTGTAAAAAAAAAATTAAAATCTTAAACATAAATATGGGTTTGAAAACAAGGGAGAGGGTTGTTTTACTGGGTATAACTGTGACCAGCGTGTTAGTTTTATATTTCAGACACACACACCTAATCTAACCTAACCTAACCTGTCATGTTTGAGTTTTTTTTCTACAAACCAACCAACTTGCCAAGTACCTTTTTATACAATATTATTATAACAGCTCATAAAGAAACCAAAATCTGGTACACAGAAGTTTTTCCACATTTGGAGAAAGGAGCTCTGCGCATTCTTGTTCTTCTTGCAGCATATATCATTGCAGTTTCAGCTGCTTGTGAGCTCTCATGTACAAGACAGTGCCTGTGGAGTAACAAAGAGAATTGGCTGCACACATGCTGCAAGCAGTGTTTGGCTCCAGCATATGGCAATTGAGCTCAAGGTTGCTACGCAGCTACATTGCTGCACAGTTCCTGCAGCTTCTTATTTCAACCTGCAGCTGGGAGACAAGGTACTGGGCGTGTCCTAGGTAAACACACTTTGCTCAAACTCTGCAAAATGCTTTAGAGTTTTTCTGATAATTTTATATAAATCTCCCTGAAGTGAATACTGATATTCTTCTTTTGTAACTGTATATTTTGAAAAAACATTCAAGAGTTCAGTACAGCTGCTAAGACTCGTAGAAGTCATACATCACACTGCAGTTGTGCCCTTATGATCGTGATAAACAAATACAAAAATTGCTTAGAAGACAGGAATAACCCTAAGTTTGGTTTTGCAACTGTTCAACAATAACTCTTTTGCAGCACCATACAGAGAAAAACAAGGATGACTTGTCCATCTAATATCTTCTGCCTTCTATGATCCCTTCCCTGAATAGGATAGCAGATTTTGATTGTAGTGAAAAAAGAACAACGCAATTCTTTCATTTCTTGGGGAAAAATGTGCAGTAAACAAATGTAAGTGTTCTTGTAGTCAGTGACACAGTTCCCATTCACCTCCTGCAGCAATCTGTTTAGGTCTCTTCCAGTCCAGAGAAGATAAGCCTGTGAATTTTGGTAAAAGATAAGCTGTGTTTTTTAGTGCTTTATCCAGAGCTGCTCAGACAGCATCTTAAAACACTGCTGCAAAAAGACTTAGTACCAAAGCGGGCATCACCAGCAGTGCCAATGCCGTCAGCAATGAAGCCAGTGGCAACAGCTCCACTGCCAAAGCCTGGTACATGGTAATTTTTTCCAAATGCAAAGGTGAGCAATGAAGGTGGACTTGGCCCCACAAGGGCAGAACAAGTAAGGCACAGGGTGTGAACTGCAGCTGGGAGAGGACAGCCTGCTGCCGAGAGGCTGCCGCAGCACTGCCAAGAGCTCTGACCTAGCTGCACACATGTACCAACTGGCCTCTGTGCCCCAGGAGTGTCTGCTTTAAGAGTCTCTCATCTCTGTCTTCCAACAAAGCCCTCTTTCTAGGAGAGCTACAGAAGAATCTAGATTTTGCAACAGCAATTATGTCATCTCAAGTCACTTGGTATTTTCACAGCTTCAATTCAGATGAGATCATTATCCAAATGATGAGTCGGTCCAGTTAAATTTTTGGCATGCTCTGACTGTGCTGCAGATCTCCCAGCCTCCACCAAAAAGCTTTAAGAGTTCCACTCTGTTGCTGCTGTGCCATCCTCACAGCTCAGAGAATACACAGACAAAAGTCGTTGCAGGAGCAAGGACTCATATTCTTGGTTCAACCTGTTTGTGTTTTGTTTTATAAATTGGAAAGTTCTGTTTTACCCCAGTGCAGAAAATATAGTGTACACCACTGAGTGTATTTTTGGAATTTATCCTATGCAAAACACCGAACTGATCTGTCCACTCTTACTGTAGACAATGAAGTAAAATTTAAAAGAAAAACAGTACTTCTAAAGAAATAACACCTTACTTTCTTTAAGATACCATTCACTGAACACAGATTAATTAATTTTATGTCCAGTTTCATGTAGAATTGTATTCCCTGTCATACAGATAAGAAAGGGAATCTTGCTGTGCCATTTTGGTGCAATAGGTGCCAAACTGATGATCTCCTGTGTGTATTGCAAACATTACTCTTCCAACAGAGCTTGGAGACTGGCAGGGTACTGGATGTGCATGTAAGCTGCTGTGTTGCCATTTTGATTTATTCAATGGGTTGTTCAATTGTAACAGATTTTTTTTTTTCTTAATGCTTTGCGATGATGGTAATTTTTGAAGTTCAGCTTTTTATATAAGTATTTTTATGAGTTAACACTAAATAAAATAAGAACTTTGGTGTCCCCTAATCATTTCTCTGCTATAATGAGAAATAGACAAATCTCCTGATTCAGATTTTATGCAGGAAGACTGAAAAGTGATTTTGTAAGAAGAGAAGATTTCCAAGCTTTTTGTACTATATATACAAAGATAAAACTTTCACTGTGTCAAATAGCAAGACTTCACTCATTATCAGACATCTGAAGCTTAGTAATGGGTAGCAGTCATTGGAAACCATTTCAGTACATGAAGGAATACTTCATTAGAAACAAAACAAAACCCTGCTGGCAAAGGAATTATAGTGCTGCAGAGATCATAGTGTTGGTCTTTTGCGCTCTACCTGCATGTTTTTGCTGACTGTACATTTAGGTAGTCTATTTTGATTTTTTCTTTCTTTTCTCTTCCTTGTTGCTTTGGATCAATCTCTTAACTTTGTTACTCAACAGTGAGAGAACATAAGGCTAAGCGTCTTGAAAAAGAAACAAAAAAGACAAAATACTGGTTTGCTCAGTATATTCCATTTTAGGCTCAAGTGGTTTTGATTGATTGCTTTATCTAAAGTGTTAATTCCACAGTCTTAACATAATCAAGTAGACAAAGACTGGCAGGAAAGCATGCTCTGCCTACCTGAGATAGAGCTAAATGTGCAGCTACATGAACTAGGAGATGTGTTCCAGGACATAACTGAGATATGCGTTTGAGGAAAATACTGTGAACAGGAATATGTGCAAATGGTGGAATTGTGCACAACTTAAGCTGTGACACTGAAAGACCTTTGTGGATTCATGAGAGAAGATTGAGTAAAGTTCTCATAAATGTTTAAATAAATGTGGTCTGCATGACCATATTTTCCTTCCATTTTATAAATGCTGTTAATGATTTATTCAGATCTGCTTAATTTTGTCGCTGATTAAATTAGTTGATTTTCTAGGAGGGCACTTACTAGGAAATTAAAGATAAAATTTATAATTTCCAACCATGTATTTTAAAGAACCAGCTAATGCTAATAATTGACGTTATCAATTTACAAAATACAGTGCATTGTTTAGCATTGTTTTGAAACAGCAAGTTGCATTATGGACAGTTAATGAAACTGTTTCTTGTACTGTGCACATACACTGTATTTTCAGTTTTGCACTGAGTTTCTGTATTTATATAGAGCTTGAAATGCAATAAGGAGATCTACTAGGTAATCTTACATGTAAAGATCACTTTCAGAATCCAGTTAAATGTTTGAAACTTACAAAGCAGACATATATTCTCAAAGCTGATATTATGCAGGGACTTTTTCTTAGTAACAGATGTCTGTCTAGGCATTGGGAGATCTTCAGATATGCAGGTTTGATTTTGATTTATTTGTATTTCCTAAGAGGAAGACATAATCAAGAACTTTCCACCTTTTGGCAATAGTACAATCAGATGCTACGTCTTACATTGGTTTGTAGACTGCATTTGCTTTCAAAAGGATTCATGTCAGTGAAAGCTTTAAAAAGAAAACTCACCAACTCAATACATAAAAAGACTACCTGTCCTGAAGGAAGTCCACTCCCTATACCCTCTTGGGACCTGCTGAATATCTGCTGTTGTCCTATAGCTTTATTCCCTGCAATAAGGTATGCATGTGGGCAGAATCATCCCCTGTGGGTGTTATGACTGAAGTTATGTTCTTCTTTGAAGTACAAATAGAGAAAGCTACTTGTAGAGGTAATACTGTTTCTTTGCAGGTGAATTTGTATTTCCTGATACGATGGACAAGCTGTTGTGGCATATTGTTATGGGAATTATCTATTTCAACAGTGAACACTGTGAGAAAAAATGACAGTTTAATAACAAAACTATTTCTCAGTGACCAGGAAAATCAAAGTACTGTTGGAGATATGATCATTTCATTTGGTATCATTTGTCCATGGCCATACTTGGTGGAGGAGGAGTAGCACCTTTGCTGGCATGTCAGGTCTGGAGATTCAAAGTGACAGAAGAATAGCTGAGGCTTTGACATTTGAAGGTTCAAACAGGTTCCTGTTTGAAGGATGAGAAGTGATGACACTGAGAAGTATATAAGGCCCCAACGTTTTAGGGTTTGTAATAGCAGCATTCAGCTTCAGTTCCCAGTGTTGCTGCAGACTTCGTTTGTGAGGGAGAAACGTCTCATCTGGAAGACTGGGATGGTTAATAATGCCTTCTTCCTTTCATTTTTCCTAGCTATGTAGATGACAGGAAGGTGTAGCACTACCTTACCTATATGAATATCCCCACACAGGTCCAGTTTTAGCTTGCTCCATTAAGTGCTGCTGTGACACAAATCGTAGGTTATCAGTGGCAGACAGATGATAGAGCATTTTCAAGTAGAACTGAGAAAGATGCAGAGGGTTTTTCCCTCTAGCCCTTTTCAGCTTTTAAAAAATGTTATTAGTTACTCATTTTCACAGTCCTTGCATTTTAAGGACGGAAAAGGACTGTTATCAATATCTAGTCCGGCAAGTCAAAATGCATAAAACAAGCCAGAATTTTGTACATGGCTCAGCTTGTAGAAGTATGTCCAAACTTGGCTTTAGACTCCTGTTGCTAAAAGTAATCATCTGTTTCTTTTTGTTTCTTGCTCTAAAATGGGGTTTCCAGAATTTAAATTATTAGTCCAGATTTTTCCAAGCTCTTTGCAGTGAGCTTCTATTTTAAATTTTAGAGATCCCAACTGAACACAGCATTCCTGTAATTATTAATTAATGAAATATGTAGTATCAGAAACATCTCATTTCAGTTCTTCTCTCTTGGCCATGGTTAGATAGTTCGCCATTAATAAGGGTTAAAGCTCACAATCAGTAGATGTTTGCAGAGATGTTTTACGTCTGTGTTTCTCGGAGTACACTGCCTTTTTTCAGGATTTCAAGCACTTTTTTCAAGTTTAGCGTTCTACTCAGTGCCCAGGTATTTCAGATGTCTACACACCTTTTCAGTATGGAAACCTGGCAGCTCTGATCCGTCACGACCCTTTTCGATTAGCTTGAGTCACTACTGGTTCTTCTCAGCTCCAGTACAATGAAAAGTCAGTGTTTGTTTGATAAAGGTGTTCCTGTCATGTACACAAGTTTGTGTGCGTTACAATGCTGAGCTGCTCATCTGCGTTAATTATTCTTGAAGGATGTTTCACTTTCAGGTTGAATTAAGAGGAACATAAATGAATACCTACATTTTGAAATGTGATGGGCTCTCCATCTCATCTGTCACTGGTATCGTAGCCAGGTAGTTTGCTTGAGCTGTATGGCCTGGATCCAAAGTGCATCTGGTTCTGCTGAAAGTGCATCATTTCTGCACAGTGGGAACCTTACCTATCATGAAGCTGGGGAACAGTCAATACCTATGAGGCAACTTGCTAACTGGTGGTTTTCTGGAGGGACTGATGTAGAAGATTGTTTACAGGCATGTGCGGTGAGTAATAGTGCAAACACCTCTGAGTCCTTCCTGCTCACAAAGAGCAGTCCTTGGATCTACAGCCTTAGGTCTTAGCAGAAGAATGACACGCCCTGGGCTGTTCAGACAGGCTGGAGATCCATAACCTTTTGTGTCACTTTGCTAACACAGCCACAACTGGGAAAGGAAGTACTGCAATGGTTTCCTTTTGAGAATTAACTGAAGTGGTCTTTCGTTCATACAAGGAACCAAGGCTGTTTGCAGGGTTGCCTACGTTGCCTAAAGGTGAATGAGGGGCCAGAGATGGTGTCCCATGTTGGCCTAACTTCAACAGACACCTCCAATAGGTGCCTTTCCTTGAGCTTTCTTGTCCAAAGCAGCTTCCCTTCCCTTTAGTTTGATATACTGTTCCTTCCTAAACAGTCCTCAAAAATTTGATCGGCTGTGTTTGCAAGGCTTTTCCTGTCTTAGTATTGTCTTTTTAGTAAGCAATTCTCCGGAGTTTGCTGAGAAGTGGCGTAACTGAGTCATTCTTTCCTTTCCTGTCTGTTTTTCTCACCAGTCTCGTATTAAACAATAACCAGTGTATTAGTATAATAAATATCTTATTACAATATTCATAAATTATTAAGAGCCGTTCCAAATCTGTCATGATGAACTCATGGGAGTGAATTGCTTTTTACAACAAGCACAGATTCCAAGTTTTTTTGGGCTGATGCTCTGGCTCACGCAGACACTATTAACTATTTAAACAGCCAAAGCCTAGCTTCCTTTTAAGGTAAAAATCCTTATTATAAAAATAGCAAGGATTTGTTTGCTACCAAATATTAGTAGTACTTTCCTTCTGACTTCCCATTTTCCTTCTAACCACTCTTTCTCCCTCACGAAACTCCTTTAGAAGCTGTAGTTAAGAGTTGTTGTAAGAAGGAATTGCAACACAATGAATATCTGAATCCGTTTGACAGATGTGATAATGTAGGTAATGAAGAAAGGGGGGCTTCAGATGAGACTCTGGAAGATTAAGACTTCAGTGAGCTAGTGAGGAGTAGGAGGAGGAGTAGGAAAGGAAACTCATGATTCCACTCCCAGTTGGTAAATTCCTGAGCAGTTAGGCTATCACTAGTTGTAGCCAAGATTGCTCCCTTAGTGATGATTTTTGATGCAATGTGTAATTTTCTCATGAGACAGCAACAGTAGAAATACTACACATTAGCTTTTCTTAGCCTTGTAGGCTTTAATAAATTCTGGAATTGCAAAAGATCTCAAGTAAGTTTTCAAAACACAACGTAATAGCTGTAGCTTTAAGGAATTTTGTAAGTCAGTAAATACAAAGCAATGGAACAAATGTCCTCCTTGAGAATCTGAGGGTCAGAGGAGATGCTGGAAATCCGAGTTAGCTTGTTCTCTTCTTAGTGGGGGGGCAATAAACAAAGTTTTGTCTGGATGAGGGAAGAGGGAAATGAATCCTGCGCTTAAACCTCCCCTGCAGTTGGTCTGAAAATTTGGAAACTCTCATTCTTCTAGTGATTTTTCAGTGATGTGTTGGCCCCATTAAGTCAGTGGGAGTTTTGCTGCGGCTTTTAATGAGGTCAGAAAGAGACTATTACATTTCAGCTGGTTGGTTTTTTTTAAGTTGGAAATAAGTGTTTTATTTGTTTCTTTTACAGTGGTGTATTCTAGAAACAAATCTACCTGTAATTAGATGGCATTTTCCATAACATGACAGGAAGAAGTCCACTTGCAAGATGGGATAGAACAACCATCTCACGCTGCCTCAGGAGAACAGCAGTCGCCGTCAGCATTTTTTTTGGTTGTTTATGTATTTATTTTCTTACCTGTGGACATACGTAGAAGTTGGGTATTTGGGCACATGATGGATAGTTTAATTTAAGATTTTCCATTTATAAGCTGTGACTTTGGTAGGAAAAGGCTGAAGTAAACAGGGCATAATTCAAATGAAAGGCAGACAAATAAAGATTTGATTAGGATACTTCAGTGAGTTTTAACTATTTTGCAAAATATTTTAGTTACATTTCACATCTTACATTGTGCCAACAGGATCAAGACATGATGCTTTATAAGTCTACATTCCTTCTACTACCAGTGAAATGCGTCTGTCCATGATCAGAGCAAGGCACGTTTCCAACAGCCTGTCACACTAATGCACTTATTAATATGCCTGTTCAGGTTTATAACAGTTAAATATTCATGAGATATGCAAATGTTTGTTGTTCTTTAATTCACAAGTGACGACTAATCAAAGCTTTGCTTTCTGTTCTTCAAGAAAAAGCTCTGCTCTGGAATGTTGTTTCAGTAGGCAATAATTTGATGAAAATATGAAGGTGGATGGAGGGGGAGGGAATCCTTTGCTTGTTCTCTGCTGTTGGTCTGAAGCTGTGCAACCACTTCAGCTTTAAAGCACCTTCTCATCTTTTATGTGACCCTGAATATTTTTGATTACTTTGAAATGTGTTGCATTTAAAAAACAAAACAAAGACACATTGTAGTATCCAAATGTCCTTCCTTCTTCTTGGTGCAGGTGCTTCCCGTGGTGAGTATGCACTGCTTACCAGAAACCAGTGCCAGCAGAGCTCCCTGTGGTCTGCAGAGATTACTCCAAACCTCTGGGGACAGCTTGTCTTTCCTTAAGTACTAATCATTGTCCCTGTTTTCTTGTGACAGGGCCATGTGATGAACATGTAGCTTTTCTTACATTTGCAAGTCATCTGTAGGTGTGTGGGGATAGAAATGCAGAGGTGCACCTTTAGCAAAGTGGATTGGTGTGCATGGTGGTATCTCCTGAGAAATGCTGCTTGGTGTCTGGTCCACTACTTTGAAGACTGGGTGGAAGTTGGCAGGAGCCTGCCCTCTCCCCCTGGGCAGCAGCTCCTGGAAAAATGCACCTCCTGTGAAGGGACCAGGTGGGGGGAGAAGTTTATTTGCTCACGTTTATTACTCCCCCAGAGAACGAATAATCTCTAATGCTCATCCCGCATTGTCTAAGTGTTGTCCCTGCTGCCTCCATGGTTTCGTGGTTGCCTCAATCTGCCAAGCAGGGTGAGCTCACTGTTGACTAGCTGGCTTGTCCAGCAACACTTAAGGATGGAAGCTGCATAAAGTCAGAGCTCATGTTGACCTGGGTGGGGGTCAGCTTGAGGTAATTGAGCCTTAGTGTGTGAGCCTCTGTGTTTGTTTTAAATAGCAAGTCTGCAAACATCAACATAAATAGGAGCCATTTCCACTCTCATAGTTCAAAGCATTTTCACAGTGTTTGTAACTTCTAATGAGCAATGTTTCAGAGAAAGCAGAACCCATGCCTCCCAAGATTTGCACATTTTGGGTTATGGGATGCTCAAGCTTGTGTATTGTAAATAAGATTTAGAAACTCCTGCGTGTAGTTGTGCTTTGGACTGTAGCAAGCTTAGGAAGAAAATGTCGAATTGTGACTGGATTTATTTTATAAATTGGGATCGTTTCAGCAGTCTGTGTGGCCTTCCATTCAGCTGTTTGTTTGAGCCAAGCCAAAAGCCACTTATCTAAAGATGATTTATTCTCACTCTTGAACTGACAGAACCAGGCTGGGAAGGATGAAAGCTGAATTGTAGGGTCTACTCTGAGCACCCTTCTTCAATGAAACCATAAGGGGAGCATGAAGGACTGGTCATAACATTGTTCTGGAAGGTACTTGTTGGTCTCTTGGATGTTGCTTGTAGCACACCTTTTTAAAATAAACAACCGTGGTATGTGATTGACTCAAATTTGAACTTTGCAGCTGTTCCTTCCTATCTGCCTGGTGTGCCAAAGCAAAACCCTGCAGCTCAACATCTCTAAAATCAAATCTTTAATTCGAATATTCTAATTTGGATCAGCTTCTGAGTTTCTGGATTTGACGGTGTAAGCAAAATGGAGGTATGTGTGTTTGTTTATTTAGTTCAGAAAAATAGATGTTATTTGTTTACTTAGAATGATAGAATCATAGAATCATTTATGTTGGAAAAGACCTTTAAGATCGTCAAGTCCAACCATTAACCTAACACTGCCAAGTCCACCACTCAACCATGTTCTTAAAGTGCCATGTCTACACGTCTTTTAAGTACCTCCAGGAATGGTGACTCAACCACTTCCCTGGGCAGCCTATTCCCATGCTTGATAACCCTTTCAGTGAAGAAATTTTTCCTAATATCCAATATAAACCTCCCCTGGCGCAACTGGAGGCCATTTGCTCCTGTCGTATGGCTTTTTACTTCGGAGAAGAGACAGACACCCACCTTGCTACAGCCTCCTTTCAGGTAGTTGCAGAGAGCAATGAGGTCTCCCCTCAGCCTCCTCTTCTCCAGACTAAACAGCGCCAGTTCCCTCAGCCGCTCCTCATAAGACTTGTGCTCTAGACCCTTCACTAGCTACTTAGCATATAGCAATGTTGTATAGTAAAAGGCAACAGCTGAATAGTCTTGAGTTAAAGATGTGAAAGTATAACTTGAGGCAGAGTATCTGGCTGTCAAAATTACATCTAAAGAGGAAGAAAGTTTTAGGGATACTTTAAGATAGTTTGTTTTGTTAGATTAAAACAACTGAAAGATTTCTGCATTCAAGAATGTAGTTTTAGTCTCTCTGAATGCTGTGAGAATCTGATGTTCTCACTAACATCTTTTCACTGTGTTCGACTTCACTTAGTGCAGAGCCTGACCATGAGCATGGTTCAGGGAGCAGAGTAAATGAGGCTGAAGGTGTAGTTTCGACCTGTCCAAGAGCTGTGCTCTTCAGCCACGGAACGGTAGGCAATATGGTGAGGTGGGGTGGCACTGCCGAGACCTTCATGATGGGGAGCTGCCATGGTGTACGGCTCACACGGGTGCTTGTGGTGCGGGGCTGTTTCCTTCCTGGGGCACCAGCTTGCTCAGCACAGGTGGCCTCCTTCCACGCCTGTACAACCAAATCCAGTAGTAAAAATAGGGGGAGGCCCAAATGACTAAGGAGGAGCCTACTTTTTGTAGTCTGCTTCCTCAGTGAGAATTGTTTTGAATGAGTTAATACCAGAGAGGTTAAAGGAACCATTGTATATTTTGAATTTGGGCTGTCAAAGCAAATATTTTGACAGTCGGTCAGAAGTGGATATTGAGTGGTGTGCTGTGAAGAACACAGTTCTGTCATGGAAAAAACTTGTCACGGGATGGGAAACTGAGAGGGGGAATAAACAGCCAGTTTTCAGCCTTGCAAAGGCCTAGCTTGAGTTTCTGTTGAGCAAAAATGGAAGAAAAGGGCTGAGCAGAGTACTGGAGAGAAACTTCATGAAGCATGGTTATTTAGCACTGTCGGTATCTGGAAAGGCTTCAAGGTATGGCACAAACATGCTGTTGGAGTCATGTGAGAATTGGTTAGGTTCATTTGGAAACTCAGGGTGTGGTGTATTGGAAGGAAAAGCTTAATTCCGTAAGTGAGACTGAACTGTGACTTCTCTCCAGTACTTGATTTGTAGCCTTTCCTTGCTAAGTCTCACAAAGAAGAGGTGCCCCTGCCCCTCCTCTGGTCTGTGTGCCATCCTGCTTTATCTATTTCTGTCCATCTACTCATGAACAGGAATTGCAGGAGAGTGGCCCCTGCCGCTTGTCTGGTATTGCCATCCTACTTCAGATGTTTCTGTCCCGTCTGCTCACAAAAAGGAGTTGTAGGTGAGTGGCATTCCCATTTGTGAGGGCATCACTAGTGCAAGAGTAAATTTATGCAGACGTTCTCCCATGAATAGGAGGACATTGCTCTGGAGATATATTTTGTACCAGAATAAAGTACTCATTACCTGAGAAAAGCCCAATTGTGAAGGTTTCATTGGAAAGCAAAGTATATTTTGTTGAACTGTAGTTATCAATAATATTTACTAATCTGTAGGTGCTGTGAAGTTTCCCAGTGTTGCAAAAAGGGGAGGTACATGATCCAGGGAAATCCTGAGATTTGACATGACCTCCATTCCAATTTTAGACAGGGTGTTTTGCTAATGCAGTGACTGTTCTGGAGATACTGTGTCTTAAATGTTACTGTAATTTATTCTTACAATTGCATTTCAAATGGAAAAGAACCCTATGGTTTGGTCATTTCTTCTGATTCTAATATGGCATCGCTTCGTTGTTATCAGTGCCATGTTTTTGTGGCTGCCAGTGTTCACCTAGAATTTCCACCTACTTAAGTAAATACGAACTTTGTTCTCACCTGTGTTTGGCAAACAGTATTTTATGTTCAGCAGGTACAGAGTAAACAGTAAAAGCTATGATGGGTGTTCAACTCTCATGGCCCTTGCACCTGGGTTAAAATCTGGATTCGCAAAGAGGAGTTTACATGGGTGTGGCGCTTGCACAGAAATACAGATTCTAGACTTTTTTTTAACTTCTCTTAGAAAATAACAGCATTTTCTGTTAAATTCTCTTTAGTCGTGCAGATGACATCAGAACAATGTAGGTTTGCAGTCGATACTTCCTACATTCCAGTTGTTATTTAAAGTGGAAATACTGAGAGAATTAACTTTTTTTTGGCAGGCTGACACTTCAGCTCTCTGTTATTACAAAGGGTGTATTCGAGTCATCAGTATGTCGGGTTGCTTGAAAACTTCATGCCTTCCCTCAAAAAATGGAAAATGAGCTGTACTGTTATCTCAGTATGGCTAAAAGCACAATTAAATATGTTTTGTCTTTTTTTAAGGCAACGCCTTAACCTCGAACTAAGGGAGACAAAATCAAGTTGTTAGCAGAGCTGCTTAAGTCCGTGTATCTGCTAGTACCAGAGAAGCCTGCAGATCTAGATGAGAAAGAGTAATGCAGACAAAATCTTGCAGATAATTCACTACAACTAGTATAGGAGGGAGTAGAAATTTCTGGATTAAATTCTCAGTGTATTGAAGTTGTGGGTGGCTGTTTTTGTTTTGCATTCAGTGGGACTTGGATTCAACCACTGGGCTCAGAACTCCTAAGGAATTAAACACCAGCCCCAGGACAAAGTTAAAAAATATCGGGGATGACTGCTTTTCTGGCATCTGCTGACCCCTTTGTGTTTGGCAGCAGCACAGCAGTGAGGAGGTCCAGATCTGGTTCTCGACTCTTTTGCCTCCAGTTCAATGTCAGTATTTTGGTTTTTGTGAGGAAAACTTGGAAGTGCTATGTTCTCATCACGGAGGGGGTAACGTCAGGGCATTTCCTGCTCCCACCACCACCCCCCACC
>Ga0065711_1042736_pt1 | contig 15175 bp, 10 predicted proteins | sample Hoacrofraction12_FD_59098 | JGI IMG/M metagenome (GOLD analysis project Ga0065711, IMG submission 59098) | Hoatzin crop microbial communities from Cojedes, Venezuela - Epithelial fraction 12 v2 (version 2) | ecosystem: Host-associated > Birds > Digestive system > Esophagus > Crop | place... | reverse complement strand
CGAGGGGACCTAATATATGCTTATAAATATCTGAAGGGTGGGTGTCAGGAGGATGGGGCCAAGCTCTTTTCAGTAGTGCCCAGTGACAGGACAAGGGGCAATGGGCACAAACTGAAGCACAGGAAGTTCCCTCTGAACATGAGGAAGAACTTCTTCACTCTGAGGGTGACGGAGCCCTGGAACAGGCTGCCCAGGGAGGTTGTGGATTCTCCTTTGGAGATAAAGACTCGCCTGGACAAGGGCCTATGCAGCCTGCTGTAGGTGACCCTGCTTCGGCAGGAGGGTTGGACTAGATGACCCACAGAGGTCCCTTCCAACCTCTACCATTCTGTGATTCTGTGATCTGTGATTCTGTGTCCCTATAATAATGTGTCTCTTGACAGAGTGACAATGGCCCATGATGATGAGACACCACTGCTACTTCTAATGGATGCCCACTCTGAACTGCACCTGCCCTCTGTTTCTGGTGAGGCTTAGAGCTGCCTTGCAGATGCTGTATCAACCTGGGCATTGTCAGAGCACAGCTCACAAAATTCCTGCGGGCAACACGGCTTGCTGCGCTGGCAAATTCTCATTGCTTTTCAAGATTAAACTCCGATTCTCACTGTGGCCTTTCCTTGGTGATTTGGCTCAGCTCCTAGTCAGATTCTGATCTTTTATCAGCACCTCAGCCTCTGAGGATTGCATGGTTGTGACTAGTCTGAGGTTGCACATTCAAAGCCTCCATTACCACCTTTTTTCTCTGTTCTCATTTTTCTGTATTTATTTTTTCATGTGAAGTAAATGATTCTTTACATTTCCACAACGCAGATGAATATTTTTTCTCCACCAGTTAGCTGGACAGTATTAAATGCCCTGTTCTTCTATATCAGTGACAGCCAGAAATAAAACTACCTCTTGACTATTTTGTGATAAGACTTACACACAGTAAAGACCAGTGGCTGAATTTTCTCCAGTTTTAAATCTTCTCCTCTGTATATCCAGGAGCTTATAACTGGTACTTCTTCACCTTTTTTTTCCTCTTCAGTGTTTTCTTCTTTTGTTTCCTTCCCAAGTCCAGGAATTCAGGAGTCTCCCAAATTTAACAGAAACCTGTATCTGCCTTGGGGCCTTGCATAATGTGAAGAGCAACCATCGCCAGTGCCACACACTACTGTACCTTAATTGTCAGTTCCCTGGAGTCTGCAAGGCCCGTGTACCTGGATTCCAGAGCCAAAGCACATCGGAGGTGAATCATTCAGCCTCCTGGCCAGCCCATCTAAGACTTACACACACACACATCCCCCTGAAACTAGCATTTCAGATCTCAGAAGTGATGCATCTTCCGGCTTCCAGAAGCCTCCTTAGTGAAGCACAGAAGACCAGAGAAGTCCCAGGGCACTTAACAGTTCCCAGCTCTTAGCTCTCACTTGAGCGCTGAGCATCTGTGGACCAGGAACTCAGGCATTTCAAAGCACCACCTACCAAAATCCAACAGGTTTCTACTAGGAGCTGCCCAGATTATATGGCGATTTCTTTCTGATGGAACAACGATCTCCCAGAGAAGTACTAACTTTGGTCACTTGGGAAAACGCTGCATTAGAGAATTTGTTACTAGACCTTCTTCTAACCAGTAATTCTTCCTTTTGTGCTCTGTTCTCACTTCTTCCTCCTCTGACTCTGTCATATATGCTTGCTTTTAGCATCCGAGGTCCCCTCTAACAGTAGACAAAGTAGGGTCTCAATGGCCCAACAGATTGCTGGACATCAAATTAGGCATGGCCCAAGAAGCCAACTTCTGCTTTGTATTTCTCTGCATCCATAGCCTTCCTGCTTCACAGGGGAGGTCAGAGTCCATGTGCTGGCAGGAGCATGGGGTAGCACAGGGACTTGTCCCCCCTACAACCCTCTCAGTCCCAGATGATTCCTCCAGGCCTCCTGAAACCTGTCATGATTTTTCCAGCGTCTCTCGTTACTAACCTGAAATACTCACTGATGTTCCCAACCCTATACAGTGTCTTCAAATGCCCCATGATTTTGCTCCACAAAATCCATCCTTCTGACACAGCAAAGTTTGCTTTTGCCTGTACTTGTACAAACCAAAAGATGCTCCTTGCAAGTTTTCAGTGGCACAGCAACCATGTGGATGTGTCATAGTGGATGGAGCATCTGTATGTCATTATAAGATTTACACCCATTATAAGATAACACCCCAGATAGCCCCCCTCAAAACACTACAGTAGGATGCTATCCAGAGCAATATCTTAGCTGAAGCACTTACATCAGACCTTTTTCATTTTCTTTTTTCGAGCCCGGCTGTGAACTTGGAACTGAACATAATAACGATCATTTCAATGTCACTGCACACATGCACAGTTCTGCCTGAACATGCTGCAATGCAGAGCCCACACTCACAGCACATATAGCACAGAGTCACTCAGTGCTCAGATCTGCGGCTCCCACACAAAGACCAACACATCTGGCCTCAGCCGTAGTGCTGTCAGGATGGGGAGCTCACAGCCTGACCCCTTCAAGCCTGTACCTGTAGACACTGCTGAATATAAAACAACACTGAAGAGTTAAACATTCATAATGTGTGATGCCAAACAGCTCGTAAAGGTGCTGAGCATCCTGAAGTCAGAGTGACCCTTGTGAAGTTTGAGAAATGCACTTTCTTACCCTCATGAGTCTCTTTTATTATTTTTAACTGAGAACTATAATAGTTACTAACTAGAAATCCTGTGGGATGTGCTGGGATGAAATCTCACCTGTTTTTTTGTGCTTCTTGTGCCACCCACTGGAACTGGCTGAAAACCCAAGTGAAAAGAAAACATTCAGGAGATTTCATATCCAGCATATTTTAAAGTTTAATGAATTAATATAACAACAGCTTGCAATACGCTCCAACAGTTTTAGTCAGTTCTCATTAATTCAAGATACCAGAAAAGAAGAACCCAAGTTTGCTAATCTCCTGACCAAATGCCTGCAAGCCACTAGAACAGTTTGCGTTTCAGGAGAAAGGCAAACTCCGTTCAATGATATATTTGTATTGATGAATTTGCCACACATTAATGACATTGTACAGGGCACAGAGAATATCTCATCTAACATAGTCCATCCACCTCCAGTCACTGGCAGGTGAGAAAGCTAAACTGAAGTAGGTGTGGAGAAGCTGTTAATCTTACTTAAGGAAAAAGGAGCTTACTAGACTATGAAACTACAAGAACCTGTCTTGTTTAGTCAGGTAAAATGAAGTCCGAGTGAGAATGTTTCTCTCTCCAAATACTTCATGGGCATATATTCCAAGGGGGTACAGCCTCTAGGATGGTGTTCACAGTGATTAATAAGTGACTGTAAAACTAATCAGGAATTAATTTAAGCTGAATACTCAGTACAGTTTAAGAGCATCGAAGCAGTGAGCAAAGCCCTCCGGTAGGATAGATAATGGCAGACAACTTTACAACAGACCTTGAACCATTTCTGAAAGCCATTGTATGATGGGACTGTTTGCAATAGCAAGTATCACATGTAGGGACACAGCCTCACATTTCCGTCTTTTTACTGAGGAGGCGTATCCATCTTCTAGCAAGACTGCAAAGAGCAAGAAGAGCTCAGTGTGACAGCATCATTAAGAAAAGAGCATTTGGGTTTGTTTGTGGGGTTTTTTTACCTTAAAAATAATATGGGACAAAATACAACAAAACCTGCACTTGAAACTCTCTTTAGTGCCACCCCCAAAAGGCCATTTTGAGTAACTAGCCATTTAAATTACCCACTAGGTTTCCAACACAATTTTATTTGACCTTTTAATGAAAGAATAACATGTATAAGGCAAATTATTTCAGCTGATCACCTGGGTGACTGCTTAAAGCAGCCCTCTGTATAACCTAACCAGCCCATTGTCTGAAGCGTAATGTTAAGCTTTGTCTTTCATAAATGTATGCCTCAAGTGCATTTTCTGATTCTGAAGCTTGTCTTTTTGCCCAGTCTGACTGCATAAGTTTTTTAGTGAACACACAAGGTAAGATGTTTCAAATACCTAATAAGGAAAAGAAGTACCCCCAGAGATTTCAAAAAAAAAAGTGTTACTGATTACTGAACGTATATGTCTTCTTTTATTTCTAGAAACTATAAGGAACTCCATAAAGTTCCTTAGTTTCCAAACATAACATACCAGATATTGCTGGAAACCATAGCTGTTCTTCTCCTGTTCTGCAAAAGCATTAGGACTTTAATAAACCTTTTTCCAGTTCTTTTACTGTTGTACAGTCAAGAAAGGCTTTGTGTGCGTATGTGTTTATTATGAAATGTGAACAAAACAGAACCCTGATTCTGTGATTCTGTGAAAAGGGAAATGGTTCTGTAAAAAGAAGACTTCATCATAGAAAAATACAGCCAAAGAAGCCACATTTTCCCTTGTGCCAGAAAACATGCCACTCTTTTTAACCAGATGGGGAGCAGGAAGCCCCTGCCTAAGGTGCATAAGACAAAAATGCAGGGACTCCAGAGCTTCCAGTGCCATCCCAGCCACAGCTGCCCTAACTCCAGCATAGGGGCCGTGATGTAATGGCCACTGACATCCACCAGAACCTTTCCCTTCGTTTCTGGCTACCCACTCAGGCAAGTGGTACGGAAACGACTGAGCTATGGCAGGAGGCTCATCAGCACAGAAGACAAAACTGCCACAGGAGCCAAACTTACCTTTGAAATAAGGACTTCCCACACACCACTTTCCATATCAAAAATAAGATTATTTTCTCACCTGAATTTTCCTTCAGAGAGTTCTTTGAGTGTATTAGCATATCCACCACGATACAGAGACACCAGACAGAGCCAGTCTCTGTGGCCAGGAAGTATCTCCACTTTGTAAATGTTTGACAACAACAATAAACTTCAGAAAGAGGGATCATCTAGATTTACTGACTATAATTAAACTTCAGGGCAAGTGCTCTGGCACATTTGTCATGATCCCCCATCATCTAAACAAAGGGTCGTACTGGTTGAACAGCACTGAATCTTTGTCTACTTTAACTTGCAGTGTGCCACAAAGATCTGGCAACCAAACAGGTGGCACTGAGGACCTGATATCCACATTGTATATGTTTATGGGAGTATTTGTATGGACAAGCATCAGCATTGTCTTGTAGATTGAGCACCCCTGAGCATGTGGAGATCATCCCTGCACCAGTGGAAACCAGGAATCTGTGTCCTGGAACTGCTCTCAGGGGCAAACCACAACACAGCAAGGCAGAAATTCAGATTTGCTTCAGAAATGCTCCGCTGAAACAAAATTAAATGCTAACGTAAGCTCTTTCCTCTCTCCTTGCTGTCTTGTCCTCAACCCCAAAACAACTGAACTGCTCTTGTTGTAAAAATTTATTCATTAGCAGCAGCAAATTTCACTGGCTGAACTGAAAGCCTGATTGCATTCATACCAGTCCACATCCACATGCAGGTTTGTCTTCTCAGCTGAAGGTGTTTAAGGTAATGACCCCCACAACGGGAAAACAGGGAAAACCCAGAAGGACTAGAATCTTAAAGTCCTTGTTGCACAATAGGCCTGTCCCTGTGAGTTAATCTTAGCAGGATTAATTTCATTTAACACCTAGCCATGCCACTGCTGCCAAATAAGGTAAGAATGTATATAAATTCAACTGAAGAAAATGTGGGAGCACACTCTACATGTGACTCACCCATCATGCATAATTAGAGGTATTAGGCTAAAAAACGTTATTTTGAAATACGGAAAATAAATGTAAAAACATTTTTAAAACCTTCAGCTGAGAATTGTTATAAAAAAATGAAGAAAGAGGAGGAGGGGAAAAGATTCTATTGTTTGTTTCAAGCTCCTGGCAAAAGACAAAATCGATTAATTCACCTCAATCTGTTTTCAGCCTATTTGTTTCAGCACTGCAGGTCAGCAACCTCTCTCCCTCAGAGGTGAGCCCCGAAGATTCCTCAGGAGCTTTTCTGATAAAAGGTTGTCCCACGCAGTGGAGAAGCTCTGTTAGCTCCCACATGCGACGGTGCAATCACACAATATTCTGTGTTTTCTTCACATGCACAAGATCTTGTACTACTGAGACAAGGCACAGGTGCCAGTACCTCAAGATTGAAAAAAAGCACATAACTCTTTGCCTCAAGCAGCCTAGAAATAGTAATAATAATAACTACAACAATTATTATTATTATTAATATTGTTGTTGTTGTTGTTGTTAAATTCAACCCTAACTGCCAATTAAAAGGAATTGCAGAAACAGTTTAGTAATTATTTAAGAAATACAATTACATTGCTTACTCTGACACTTCAGCTTTGTTTAAGAGGGTCCAACAGGACCTTGGAAAGTGCTGTAGCGACCTTCAAGAATGGTATATTTCAAATTAGTTTCAGCAGAGCTTAGGGCCAGGAAACTGCAGGTTTATGTTGAGTGACTTGAAAAGCCAGAGAGCCTTGCCAGGAGGGAGACCATGAGTTCACCTACCAACACATGCACCTGCCAAGAATAACAGAAATAATAATAAAAATAAAAATGCAAAAACATGAAAGTTCTTTCATGTCTTGACACAGGCTTCGGTAAAATTTCAAACAGAGGGGCTCTATCACGAAGTCTTCCCACTGAGCAACATTTATAGTTATTACTTTCTTGCTGCTGGCAGAAAGCCTTTATAGACGTTTTGAGAATACATCCAATATAGGAAGTGGCCTGTTGTTTTTTCTTTCTTCCAGCTGCATTATTGATATTTCAGGAGAGTAATTGAACTTCTCAGCACCAACTTGTTTTCTACATGAACTACTATCCCCTGTAGATACACATGTTTTCAGGGCATATGCTAAAGTAACTATAAATCCTACGCCTAAATGGCACTTGTATTTTATCAGCCTTTGTAGCAGAAAAAATGGTATCCTAGCTGTAAAACATCTGACAGCGTTTAAATTGCACTGTTTCATCTCTTTCTCACATGTACGCACACTCTCACACACATTTCATTAAAGTCTTTCTTTAAAAAATATGTTCAAAAAACCACATTATTGTCACCGAATATTTGTTCCACTCCACCCAGGCCGACTGTTTTCCTCATTTTGTTGTGAACACATCATATCGTAAGCAACATTAATACTCAAACAGTTGTTGATAATAAAGAAACAAAACCAATAATGTGAAAAAAAAAATCATGGTGGAAAACACAGTCCGGCGGATCACAAAGAAACGTGACTCCACTCTCAGCACACAGCACACAGCAAGTCTCCCCTGCTGTTTCAGACTCCAGTGGGTGTTGGACAGGGTCAGTGGGCTCTCTGCTAAGCCCTGCTCCCTGTCTTGGCTTCTGCAGGCGCCCAGGCTGTCTCACCAGCTTCCTCCAGTGTGCACACAGACAGGACAAGTGAGGGACAAAGGTCCCATCAGGTAAGTAATGACACATTCACACCCAGCTTTCTGCCCCAGACACTATATATTTAAAATGAAAAAGTCATAGGAGTAGTTTCCCTACTGCTAGTTAGAGAATGGAAATCCTTCCCTTGGAAGCTCGCATGGCAAATTAAAAGGGGGGTTTCTGTTGGAAAGCAGAAGTTTGAAACTTTCCAGTTACGTTGGTCTGCTACATGACACGGCTGAGGTACAGCAGGATGCGATATCACAACATGGTGCCTTAATTTCAGTCCTCTCTGTGGACCCAGAGGCCCCAGCCACAGACATGGTGACAGGGAATCGTGCCCTGCAGCAAATCAGTAGACTACATGCGGCAAAGGAATGAGACACCATACCAGTAATGCATGCCTTGGCTGGGTTACCTCCACTAGGCACATTATAGTGGTACTGACACATGCAGTGTCTTCAGCCCCCATCTCTCCAGAGTCCTGGTAGCAGACAGGCTGTCAACAAAATGGAACAACCACAGAGCAGAGCGTTTGGCATCTGCCAGATTATGGCAGACTCTATAATCTCATCTTTACTCACTCCACATTATCTTCGGTCCTGCTTTTCTAAAGCTTTCAGCAAAAGACAAGTGATAATAACACATTTAAGATTGCATCCTGCCAATTGAATTTTTTGCTCAGGCCATTCCATTTAAGTTGTTGGGAAAGGGTTGTGGTTTCCTGAACCCAGTGACAATGGGTAACACGGAAGAAGAGAAATTTTCAAAGCTTATGACTGTTTTCCAAAGCTTTAAATCTACAAACTATGGCAGGACATTGGCGTTTTTATGTGTGTTGTGCAGAAGCAGAATATGAAAACCTGGTGCTATCAAATGGGAGCGGTGAAGAGGGACTTCCGCATGGTGGAAGGAAAACTGGAAAACACAGAGTCACCTAGGGGCTGCAGGGCAAGGATGCTTCTGAGTAGCCAGAGTTTGAGCTGGCCTGAGCTATAAGGAGCCCGAGTGATTTCTGATCTCGATGGGGATGGTTTCAGGGAGCAGGCTGTAGTGCTGAAAAACGGAGGTAACTGCTGATGGAGACTTGTTACTTTCTTAGGAAGTGGAGGGATTGTGCTCATGTGCTTAAAGAGAAGGGGAAGGATGTGAGAGATGAGTGGGGAAGAGGATTCCTTGGGAGAAAGTATGCAAGAAAAGGAAGATCACTGAGAAGGTTTAATAGAAAGAAGAAGGAGCTACTAAAGCAAAAAAATACTGATTTTCTTCCATACTTTAAAGGGCCTCAACTTTTCCAGCTACAAGAAATATACATAAAAACTGAGAAAAATTGTTTTTCAACACTTCGCTAACACTTCTTCTCTCCTCCCCAAGAACATGCCATACCACTAACCGCAGTGCTGTGCTCCTTCTATTTAAAAGTGAAATTTATCTTCAGTGAAGAAATCACAGAAGAGTTCCTCGTGCAATCCAACCAGATATTGTAGGTCTAGTAAGTGCCAAAGGAAAACTGTAGTATGGAACCATCTTACCCAGCATGATCATTTTGAGGATTAATTAAGCAATATTTTCATGTTAGTTTGAAAACAGGAATCTGCTATTAGGTTGATAATTCCAAATGTATGCATTTAAATAAATGTCACAATTTTTACAAATCAGAAAGCTTGACAGTTTCAATTGGATAATCATACATCAATTTTTAGAATTCTAACTAAAAAAACACCACACACACACAAAATACAATTGTTCAGAAGTGTTGGCCAGAATGCTTAATATATATACTCCATTTATTATCCGTGGATTTTTTAAAGGATACAATTTTGTGCTTGATTTTATTTAATTTTCATGGACTGATGCTAAGCACTTACGGAAAACAAATATTCAAAAGCAAACCAAAAACCTTTATAAATCTTATTTTCACTCTACACATGCAAAGGATGAGTTTGCACACCTGTCCACTCCTGGAGTGATCTGGCCAAGTTAGAGTTCAGCAAGCAAGTCAGAAAAATAAATACTAAAGAAAGAGACAGCAGAAATATTTAATAACAAACATAAGAACATTCTGGACTACTCTTGGACTTACTGTGAGCAAACAATGAGGCTAAATACTTTTAATTAATTATTCATTCTGAATTACACATTCACCTGTTGTAGAAATCTACTGTGACCAGTAATCTCTTTCCTTGAAGTAAACTGACACCTTGCTAAGTGGGTTTCCTCTGTAGTGAAGACCTGACCTTGTATGTGCTAAGGATTGTGGTAGTCAGAGAAAAAGCGCAATTAAGTGTTGCGATTCACTCAACCAGTCTCTTTAGCACCTGCCAGGAAGCATAAATACAGAAAGCACACGCAGATTTTCTTGGTGGGGGAAAAAAAAAAATGTTCAAGGAGAAAACACAAATATAAGAAGTTGGGAGTACCCAGTCCCATTTCCATCATAGACACCGAGAGCAAAGAACATGAAGCCTGCCTAAATCCCCCTAAATCTCGAGGACTACAATCATGCAGCCCTGAAGGCTCAGCCTAGAGCATACCCAGAGCACTAGGGGAGCTCTTGCACCCTGCACACCTTTCTTGCACACCCTTCCCATCTTCGGGACGTCCTACCCACATGATCAGTGTGCTGGAAACATGCTGGAAGCAAGTGGTACACGCCAGCCAGCTAAGCAGGCTTCAGCAAGGGGTTATCACCCTCTCTTTTCCACAGAAGGAGTGAGAAAACCTGAGACAAGATTATATTTTTGTTTGCTTTTGAAAGATTTGATCTAGTTAAACATCACCCAAACCCAGGATGGCCTTTGTTCCTCCTTTGCAAGAGCCTGGTGTCTGAGCTGTGCTTGGATTATTAATACTTCCTGGCTAAAACACACTCAGGCCAGCACATCCAAGAGACCAGAGCAGCAGACAGGAATCCACGTCAGGTGAGACAAGTACATTCCAGCCAATACATCTGCTGCTACCCGCATGGTATGTCACCAGAAGTCCTGCATATCCATGTACCTTACCTGCTTTTTCAGGCTATAACAGACACCAGCAGCAGAATTGAACCCTGCACACTGGGTAGAACCTCAGAAATCATCAAATGTGAGCAAAACCCAAAAATACCAAATAGAAATTCTTGGTCAAGGCCAACCACAGACTTCCATAACATAAGTCATAGTATTACTTTGAGTTATCAGTCACCTCTGTCTTTTATAGTCCAAAAAGAGGAAGGTTGTTTGTAACATGTTTGTGGCAGCCAAAAGTCATATTTCCTTTGGCTAGTAGAATGGACACCATACTTGTTAAGGAAGTAAATACTTAAATCACATCATGATGACAGTTTTGAGGATCAACATACTGCAGGATCTGAAGCCGAACCCATGAGCTTCCTTGTTTCTCTATAACATCTTCCAATGATTAAATTTTAGGGGAAAGTCACTTTCCCTTTAAGGTGATCTGAAAGTTATTGAGGCCCACTGCAAACTCTCTTCTATATTAAAAGAAAAAAAGCACTGATGTTTCATTAGGTTAAACAAGGTGTAAAGGAGAGCAGAGTCAATTCCTTGGTTTTGTGAGTGTCAGACAAATTCACACTTGAGAGGCATGAAATTAATGATTAATTAGTTCATTCACTCATTCCTTACACAGGAAAGAAGGTACCTATGTCCCTGTAGCACACAGTGTAATGAAACAACTCCTGCTCTAACTCTATGCTACAATACAGTCCCAAGGACCGCCCAGGGACTCATTGCCTCCATACCTCTCCAAGGACTCTTAAACTAAGCTGCTATACATGTACATATGAGAATTGCCAATACATATGCCATGAAAACATGAGAGCTGCTACTCGACATTGGCATCAGTTGAGACTGGCAAAAAAGAAAAAGCTGAAGGAAAACCCTTACACATCGAAAGGATGGTTGTATCTACTCTACATCTACCAAACATGCGAAGAAAATGCTGCTATTTTACTAAGTTGCTATAAATCTGCCAAGGTTTCTGCAGAATGCCATTGCCCATTTTCACATCCAGGCTTACTGGGATAGCAGAGAACTATAATGCTTGTTTGGGAGATATTTGCAACTGTCTACAAACAGTGTTTTTTAGAGGCTGAGAAGTGTCAGCTTGCATATTTTCCTGTGCTGATTTAGGGGGCAATCTCTCCTGGGAAATCGGGTTTATTCTTCTCCACAAAAGAAGGGAATCCTGTGCTGGGGTAATGATTTTAAGTATTTTTCTAAAATGCTCTTGCTCCTTCCCACCCAGCCTTTCTTCTTTTCAATCTTTCTGTAACTGTATAGCACTCAATCTGAAAAAACTCTGCGTGTGAAACAGGACCTTTCAGCTATGGCATAATTTAGCTACTTTGAACTGCTGCTGCTTGTTGGTTTTTTTTCTTAAATTTCATGTCCAAGAAAACAAGGGTGTGTTTGTTGGCTTTTCCTTTGCGTGAAGATGTGTTGTGTGTAGTTACACACTTCAGTTAAATTTTTCATGTGATGCTTTAAGGTGGGTGACTCAGAAGTTGTTTAGAACACACCTTCTAATGAATTTTTAAAAAGAACTCCCACCATGTATTGATGTCAGCGCCAGAACTCTGCCATCCAGCAACCTGCATAAAGTCACCAGTTGCAGGCCCTGGATGTAAGCTGCTGCTTACTTTTCCTGATAGCTCTTGGGAGTCTCTACAGCACTAACCTCGTATTGCCTCCTGCCAGTGTGTTTCCTCCCAGGCTCAGAGTAAGTAGCAGTATTCAAATTTCTGACTGTTTAGGAGAAGCCTGACTCGAATAAGCTTGATTCTACAAGCTTTCCATATTTTCATGAGAGCATATCTAATTGTGTACATTACTTCATAAATGAGCAAAATATTGTAATTAACGTCATAGAGAACTTGTCACTTTGAAGAAAGTATTTCCTTCTCTTAGTATTTGACACTAAAGTTTGACACTGAAAATTTACTTTCTTGGCAAGACAGTGGTTTGAATACATATTCCACATCTGGAGAAACAAAACAGAGATACTTTTTCAAAGTATTTTTTGTTGAACTGACAGCCCCTTAAAAGTTTATCAGAACATAGGAAGTTAGCAAATAACAGAGAAGATTAATTTCTAAGCCAAATACATGCAATGGAAAAGTAATACCTAGAGCAGATTTACTACTTCCACACAGGATTTTTGTCTCATAAGAGTGTATTTACTTCTACTTTTCTACAAGCAAACTCACCGTAATGAGTATCCTCATTATTACCATGAGGCATGTCCTCTATCATTTTCACAGTATAAAAAAATCAAACCACAATATCATTTGGTTATATGTTTTAACAGCACTGACATGTAATAGAACCTTTTCTAAAATATTTTCTGTCCAGTATCCCTGTCAATATCTTGCTGACATGTTACACATCCCTCCATTTGAATAAAATGTCCTGAGACTTCTGGATCTTCCATGAATCTCCTTCATTCACATGAAACATTTTGTTTTCTACCATTTTGAGCACCACTCCAGCCACACCTCCAGGCTCTTTCTTTTGCCCAACCCTAATCCGAACACAAACCCAAACCCTGCTTTCCCGCTCAGGCTTGGACTAAGACCCCACCTCCAACTCACACCACAAATGTCCTCTGAGCACACATCTCTTGGTTGCCCTAATTTTCCTGTGGATCCCCTTTTCCAACCCCATTCCAACCACATCTCCAGGCTCTCTCTTTCACTGAACCCTAACTTTAACCTAAACTCTACTTTCCAGCTCAGGTTGATTTTGGCATGTGACTCATAAGGGTCTAGCTGGCATTCAACAATTCACCCATTTGGTATTGAATTTATGTTTAGTAATTTGGCAATAAATATTCATCATGTCTCAGTTTTGGCTTCCCTTCTAGGGGGTCATGTTTATTCAACTTCAGAGCTGAGAAAAATATTTACTACCATATCATTAATTATGAACAAAGCTCTGGCTTAACTTGAACATAAATAAAACTCAGGCTTGACCATCTGTGAAATTCTGTCAATGGGCATTATGTCAAGCAAGGATCCTTTAGACTAGCTATTCTTGGAGACTTCTATTGTGGCTGCAGTTCTTAAAGCATTTTAAAATACACAGCAGCATATTAACCACAGGCCAGAACCTCTAGCAGAGGTACGTCAATTTATACTGCATATTTTGTTCTAATTTTTCCAAGGAGAAGTTACAGAGAAACTTCAGAAACTCAAAGGTCATGTAATAATTAAGATGTGGCAGTATTCACAGACCTCTGAAGGGGAATAAGAAATAATGAAGTGAGACTATGAAAGGCATTATTTAGCCTTGAAAAGCTGTCATTGTTTCTAAGGTAAGAATGTGACTTCTGGTACCTATATTGCAGTAGAAGAATCAAGGGAGAAACAAAATACACATTTGTCGACTTAACGTAGGTAAAAATCAGCTTCATTGAAAAGATACAAACTTCTAACTTTGAGGGGGAGAGGGAGTGGCTTGGTCATTGCAAACTTCAAAAGCATATTAGGAAAATTATTGAAACTGACATAATTTGTCCCTGAAATCTCAGGCCTCTTTTTTTTACTATTTTTGACAGCAAAGTCACCGACATTTGATAGGCTGGCATTTTGCATGAATTATATATAGTGTTTCACAGATCCTCAAGGACAGAATGTTTGCTAAAATTAAAAAAAAAAAATCATTTACTGGTATCTTGGCTAAACTAATGCTTGCATGGGGAATGAAATCTTCCAGACAGGACACTCAGCCGTGGTTGAGTGTTGGCAGAAGCCTCCATTGCGAAGGTCCCTGCTGCAACATATTCAGCTGGATCAGAAGAGACTCCCCAAACCACTTCATTCCTACTGATATATCTAACTCCACATAAAACATCTCTTAAATATTTTAACTATGTACAAATACTGTCCTACATGACCATTTTTGCAGAAATTATTTTCATTGACAATTTAAAAATATGTTATCTGTGTAGCATTTGATCACTTCTGCAGTTGGAACTACCTAGATGAGTCTTCGGCACACTCCACCCAGGATGTTAATCAGCACATTTAAGCATAAAAATTGGACAACACACAACAGGAGCTGTCTCAGAGAATCTCAAGAACTATCTAAAATTCTCACCTGGTCGGGCTCATGTAGCAGTAAAATACTAAGTTATGAAGATTTGCTGGTTTCAAGCTGGCCCACTGTCTCAAGCTAGTCTGTATCTCTTCTATGCAAAGACTAGCTGGAATGCTCCTGGACCATGAGAGGAATTAATCAATTAAGTGTGCTGGGTGTGCATGTAAGCACAGCCCTGACACCCAGCTGCACTACAATTGTAACTAAAGAGCAAACTTGATTTTCAGATTTATGATTCGCCCATAATCTAAGTCCCATAAGTCTTGCCACAATAAATGCTCTATTATTATCAGCAGCCTTTTTCACAACTCTCCAAGTGCTGTTTCCTTTCTGTAACCTAAAGGTGAAAGAATCCTCTCAAATTCAAGTGCTTTGCTGAATGTACGTGTTTTCACTTGTTAGTTTTCCATTTTCTAGTATTAGCTAACTAGTCCAATGTCCCAGATTGCTCTTTTTCTTACTTAGTAGAATTCACTTTTTTTTATGATCACATAATACAGCTATATTACTTCTTCATAGGCTATTTTATGTGGCATTACATGTCCTTACAACTCTTAATTTGCCTTCTGTCATGGATGGCTACAGACTCTACGAAAGACAGGCCAACAAGGAGAGGTGGTGGAGTTGCTCTATATGTGAGGGAGCAACTGGAATGCATTGAGCTTTGCCTGGGGGCAGATGAAGAAGGAGTTGAGAGCTTATGGGTTAGAATTAAGGGACAG
>Ga0065711_1042734_pt1 | contig 15175 bp, 8 predicted proteins | sample Hoacrofraction12_FD_59098 | JGI IMG/M metagenome (GOLD analysis project Ga0065711, IMG submission 59098) | Hoatzin crop microbial communities from Cojedes, Venezuela - Epithelial fraction 12 v2 (version 2) | ecosystem: Host-associated > Birds > Digestive system > Esophagus > Crop | place... | reverse complement strand
GTGGCGCTTTTGTTGCCGGCGGCAGCCGAAACCAAAACACTGTTAAACTTGCTGTCTCTGGGAAGTGGATTAAGTGTAAGGAGAGCCTGATTTACACAAGGAGACCATAACAGGCTCAAAGCCAGTTTGCAGTAGTAGGGGAAAAAATTGACTTCTCAGTGGGGGTCAGAAAAAAAGCAAGAGAAAATGTGCCTGCTGAGGCCAGGATTTAGGACTCATTCACAGAGCACAAAAAGAAACTGGAAACTCCAAGACCTGTGCAGCTGAACTTTGTAACTCCAAGATTCAATACCTTTTTCTGTTCTGAAGCTGAAGATTTCCCAGCAGATGCTGCAAATTCTGCCAATTTTTGTAGTGGTTTTGTGAGGTGGGCAGATGTGCCCATTATAAAACCATCGGCTTTTACATAGCATTTCAGTACAGCTGAGTTACTAACCACATGTCTGTTCCCCTATTTCTATTCCCACTTATTTTCTTCTTTGTGGTGGATGAAGCACAAACACAGAGACCCAGCAATTAAATGGCCATTCACAAAGCCTGGAACTGAAGCACATCTTTCCAACAGGGGCATCTGTGCCTGCATTCATGTTAGAACTAGATCCTTCACCGTTTCTTTTTCAGTGGTTTCACAGTCACCTCAGGGCTTATTTCACAGCCCAGCTGCTCTTTAGTTCCCTTTGAGTAACTTCTTTTGCCAAAGAATTTCCTCTGTCCTACAGTTAAAAAGCTCCAGAGGACAGTCCCAATTAGCGCGCTTGTGTGGTAAGCTCCAAGCGGTCAAGGGAGACATGTCTTTAAACACGTACACCTACCTGGGAACTATGGGAAGACTATCTCCATGCCAATAATACACGCTCGCAGCACCAGACATGTCCGTCGGGTGGTAGCAAGAGCAGGATGTGGGGTGAAGGCAGGGAGCATTGGGGCAGTGGGGCAGGACAGGTCAGGGAGCTCCCCCCACAGCCCCATCCCGCCACAGCCAGAGGTGGCAAGAAAAGCTGGGCGAGGAAAATCGACCAGGGCCTGCCGCAGCCCTGGTAGAGCCAGGCATGCCCAAGGGGATGGGATGGTTGCACGGCCAAGAATGGGAGGGGTGGGATCAGCTCGGGTGATGGGCAGCACAGACACGGCTGCAGTGTGGCTCATGCTGGGAGCCAGCTCCAGGACGGAGCTGCAGTGCAGCTCATGAGCTAAGCGGTGGTCTTCAGAGGAGGCTTCTCACAGCTCAGGCTGCAGCAACACCTGGTGTGCTCAAGGGCCCGTGCACACACCACCTTCAAGACCCCTGGGCAAAGAGTCCATTGACTATATAGGTATATATACAACTGAGTACAGCAGGACCCAGCTGGGCATCGCTTTTAGCCATTATGACAGGATAAACGTTAAAAAACCACCGTGATACACATTTGAACTGCATGTGTATATTCAACAATTAACAGAGAATGGGTGATTCCAAGATTCACACAGCTTCCTACAGTATTAAGGCCAGATGTTAAGTGCACTATCTAGTACCACCAGTAAGGAACAACAAAGCTTATAGAATAGTATATCCTTTGAAGCTCCCTCTTTGCTTAGTAGATCTGTCATCCATGTCCTTAATCTCACAGCTCCCATCTTAAGCAACTACAAAAATGAAAGGAAGGGAGCTTTTGAGACAGCAGCAGTCTACCTTGAAGCAAAAGACATTCTTTTAAAATGCTGCATGTATTTTTCAATGTAATCAAACACAGAGTAATTAGATATTCAGTTAAGCTGCTCAAGAAACTCCAGGAAATATGACATGAAAAAGAAAAAATAAGTGAGAAAGTCACAAACTCGGATTTGCTGATATGATTTTTGGTATCTCTGTCTGGTATTGTAGTACATCTGTCTGAGTAAATGCAGAGAAAGCCAAGCTCCATTTGTCTGCATTCAGATGCCTTGACATCCACCACATGTTGCCCAAAAGCCACAGGCATGCATAGTACATACGGCTGCACATCAGTTTGCACATCAGAGCTGAGCACATCGGTTTGCCACCAAGCCAATGTGGTAATACAGCCTCCTGGCCAGTGCTGCCTCATGTCCCATCAGCCCTGCCCAGGCCTGAGAAGACCTGCCCAGTCCTGCCCTCCCCTAAGGCGATTTATCATTGTGTAGAAAGCCACCACAACTCTTTATCTTTCTTAGTTTCTCAAGCTATGATTAGACGATTTATTCCCCTTGTACTGACCTTCTGCTTTTGAGTGAATTTTGCCTCTGTTGCTATATAGGGAAAGTCTTTTCCATATGTAACAGGTTTTCATTAATCCTTTTTACCGCAGTGTCCTTTCAAAATCACAGGCCCCAGCATATCTCCAGTTAACACCTGGTGACAGCTGTTTTAAAATCTTGGGATGTTTCAGTATGCAGGAGTTGGCTGGCCAAAGAGGACAAAGATACTGGCATTACGGCACAAATAAAGGCGGCAGGTCAGGTCAGAGATGGATGAGGACTGCGTCCTTCAGGCCAGGCAGGGAAGGAAAGAAGAGGGCACACAGGCAGAGCAAAATTGAGGGGCAGATGGGGAATAAGCGATAGGAAGACAGGGGTAAAGGATGGATGATCCTGAAGTTCTTAAAAACTTGCATATTTCTTGAGGCTTAGCAGTATTCAGCCAGCAGCAGGAGCTCACTTTATTTAAAAGGGCTCTATCTTGGTGTTACAGAAATAGACTGGTCTCTGACTGGCACTACATTAATCACTTTCATTACTGCTATTATAAGAAAACTAACCTCTGTAGACATATAGCATATGGCTATAGAGATGTAGAATATGGCTCTAGCAAAACATGATCAGGGACTACCAAAATAGCTAATATTCTAACAGCATTGGAGCCGTTCCTGTATTTATCCGTTCCGCTTAACTCTGTGCCCTGCTCCTCAGAAAACCGGCCTTTGCCACCTCTTGACACGACAGATGTATGGCAAGACCTGCTCCCTGGTGACACAGCATTGCATATAATACCAGGTGCAGAACGCGAGATGATCTCAAGCAGTTACTTAGTTATCTTCGCTTGCTCAAAGTCTTTAAATGAACAAAGACGATGCTAATTAACTGGAGGCAATTAATTGCTGGTATCTGAAGAAATTAAAAATGTAAAAAATGAAATAATTACTTTGGATATGGTCATATCTTTTTCGACTTCTTCTAGAAGAACTTTCTACTGTTCTTGTCAATAATTCTTACTGAGTTACACATTGACGTCAGGTGGGGGATTCAGATTGGTGTGAAGGCACTCACACTTAGGCATTCACACGAAAATGTCTAAACTCTATTTTTGGTTAGTGGATGCTAAGGATCTCCTGAGGAAGAGCTCATTTGGACACCTGCCTGGGATTCAGATGCCTAAATACAGACACCTCATGTCATTTGGGTGCCATGGAGCCCCCAGCCCGGCCCCTGCATCATGCTCCGGGCATTGCAGAATGCATCCTGGCCCCTCTGACACTGGCCTGCCCCAGGCAGATGTCTGGGGGAACTTTGGGCATCTCATAGGGCCCTCAGAGCTACCTGGGGGCAACCAATGACTGTCCTTCATGGCCTTGCAGCTGTCCTGGCTCTCACGCTGGGTTGACTGGATCTCCTTCGTCAGGAAGGACTGCTTAGACTCTCATGTGCTTGCTGACATGTAGACACTGAAGCTCAGGTGTCTTAATTCCACCTTTGGGAGAGGCCTTGTTAGGAAATATGCGGTATGCAGACAGTGTTTGTATCCTATCTCACTTTTTATCTCTAATCATTTACTAGTTTTCAGATGAGAACAATACCTGATTTCTGACACTGTTCCTCCGTAACACAATTGTTAAATTATTTAATTCTATTTATTAAATTGTTAAGTTAGCGTTTAATCACTACAGTTACACCATGCCTTCTCCTTACATTTTTTGTTCTAAACAGCTACTGAATAAACTACATTTTAAAAAAAGAAACACAAAAAGCAAATGCAGAAATTATTTTGACTATCTAAAATAACTTTTTGTATCTGTTGCCATGAATATATAGTGTGGTTTTGTGCTTAAAAATGCATACAAACAACATTCTGGAAGGTAGCTGAAGTTCCAGTTACATAAATCAGGTCATTTACTGGACCTTTATGAAATCCACTAACTTTTTATTTAATTAAATTTGTCTTTGCACACAATTTATTTGCATTTATGAGTGCATTTGTTTTATGTGTCTCTATTAAGGTTTCAGTTTAGATCAGAAGCCAAATCTCCCAGTTTTTCTCAACTACCATGCCTTTGTTTGCACTGGGGATCAGTCTCAGGGTGCAAGGATTGGATTCCCTTCAGGTGAAACTAAACTGGTAGATGAGCTTCAGGAATGCACCTACTGCCCTGCAACTCCTAACACTCCTTCAGTCCCTGGGATCAGAGTAGAGCTAGTCTGAGCTTAAATTAGTCTGGAATCAGGTACAATGTGTACATCAGATCCTCAGCACCAAATGGATCCCCCTGCAGATCCAGTCCTGATGAGCTGCAGTACTTGCTAAGGCTCAGAGAGCTAGAGCATTAGATCCTTAAATCAGCAGAAACCTCTTCATGTTTTAGTAGCGCCCAGCAATGCAAACAAATTTGCCCAAAATACACTGTCTGTAGTATCTGTACTCTTTGAAGTGTATTGGTCAATTTGGATTGCCTGTCTGAAATACTTCTATAGCATCTTTTAATATGAGGCCATCCTTCGTGAATTTTTCTGTCAAAATATGTGGTAGATTTGAAATTGCTTTTAGTGACTTTTTTCATTTAAGGAATCAAGCTGTGCCTGAGGACGCTTTCCCCATCCTTCCCAAAAGCAGACACACGGGTTCCACACAACAAGCTGCTGTCCAAACTACAAGATTATTTTTCTTGATTATTTGTATATGTAGAAGATTACCCTGTATTTTTCTTTTACTTTTTTTTTTATACTGTGTAAAGGACCATATATGATGCTGCCTAACTGTTAGGGACAGGACAAAGCATTATGATGAGGAGGATATGTGATGATGATGCGACTATTATGGAATTTCAGCTGCACCTCCAACATATCTTATCCTAGACCCTGTCAGAGACAGGATACCAGACGAGATGAATCACTCCTCTGATCCAGCACGACAATTTCTGTCAGTCAAAAGGAAACCTTTATAAGGCAGCAATGTTAGAAGTTTTAAAAATGCTTGCAAATGAACTCTTACTTGCTGAATCCTGGATCTTAGTGGAATCTGTGTTATGGTACCATGGCTGAACGCACGCTTACTTCCCAGTCCTGATCTTCTGTCGATGTCTTCTGATTTCAATTCTTTTCCAGGTTTCCTTCAACATACCTTAATTTCGCTGTTTCTTTATTTCTTTGTGTGTGCACTGTGTATCCCCACACACATGAATCTCTGTGATTTTAAATTACCATCTTTCTTCTTCAAGTAATATGGTCACATTCAATACTGATACATACTACATTCTTTTCAGAGGATTAATCTGACCTCCAGATGGCCAATCTCTTTGTCACTCAAAGATATTTGACACTCATTTTGCTTCTGGATTCTCCTTTGCTACTTCCAAGTCTAAAGATGTAGACATCCACACACAAAAATAGGTATTTATGTACATATGCATGTGTGTGTGCACACTTACATACACATACACAAACACACCCCCTTTCTTCCTACACATTGATCTCCTGACATCTGCAAAACATTGCTTTGCTGTATATCTATTCAGGTGTGCCTCCATTTGTTCTCTGAAAACTCTCTCTCCAACTCTCAGCTACATGATTTTTTGCAACTTCTTGCATCTCTATAGCAAATGGTTTCCTAGTCTGAGCTTTATCACTCTTCCGTCTGTCCATGGACACCACTCACTGTGACGGCTTTTCCTCTTGATCTACACTCTCATTGTATGTTTCAAAATCAGTAGATGGAGACTGTGCACATGATGGGGGAATCACAAAATTAGCATTTGGAGAATCATTTAATTGCTGTTTTTCAACAGTTGTGGTGAAACAGGGAACTACAAAAGTATCAAAGGGAGACCTTCCAAAGAACAAAATACAGGTTTATCCAAGTGTTACCGTACAGGAAATCAGCAGCATGCACAGTAGTGAATCAAGCAAACAAAGATGAATATATTATATGAATCACGAAATATTAATGAATGAATAATGCATAGCATCTTGACAGCTTTTTTGGCAGAACTATAAACTACCTGGTTGATGAACAGGATATAAATACAAGACTTGGATTTTAATAGGGCATTTGAAACATTCTGAAATACTCTTAAATTCAGTGGTTTGGAGATACTCAGGGTATCATGCTTTATCTACCTGTAATATCACACTGAGATGCCTGGTGTGGTATTTCCACTTCCCTTCCCTTCCACACTGTGTTCACAAAGGGGATGCGTGTTAGTATTATGAAGAAAAGTATTACTTTTGCTCAGGGATGGGACAGCAATCTCTTCTCTTAAAAACTGGCCTGAGAGATATCTATTACTTACAATTTCACTTTCAAGGCTGCAGAATCCACTGTCAAAGCATCACTGAAGGTCAGCAAGTGCAGGAAAGAATTGTTAATTAACTTCAGTTCCAGAAGAGGAGCATAGCAGGGAAACCTGTTGACAAACCACATAGCCTGTCTTCTTGACTAAGGCTCTGGAGAGAGACTTAGGAAATTGAAAAAGAGCAGCAAACTGAGCCAAATCTGCCATTTGTAATGTGGGGATCATTACGCGACTTGACCTCTTAAAATCCAGACAATAATCAACTCCTTGGTTCACAGGAGGAGCCCACCAAGGAGAAACACAAACACCTAAGGCAATGCACTAAGGAGCCTGGTGATACTGCCTAGAAACACCAAAGGAGATACACGTGGGAAAAATGCAGAAGACCATATTTAATGAATCTTAAAGTGTAGCATGGACATTCTGTGGAGGAAGAAAACAGAGAGGTAGCAATGCTGAAAAAGATCTAAGGAGTATAGACATGAAGAAAGATCAGAACTGGGATTGTGGTATTCAGTAACAACAAAAAATAAACCAAAACTAATAGCCAGTGCAATCTGCAGCTCTTCTATCAGATGCTCCACGGTGTGCAGCCTGTAAAATAGAGTTTGGGAGCAGGGAGGCATCAGGACTGCCATTGGTCCCATGAGCTTACCAAAGTGACCTGGGAAATGGAAAGGGTTGGGTGGTCCTTTCTGATAGCATATTCTTTAAAGCACACCCCAAGTACCTCCATATGGCTACCTCCATGCCAGGGTGAATTGGAAGGAGTTCAGACAAAAGCAAGACAAATGACAAAGAGCTGGAGGGAATGACTTCAAAGGAAAGATTAAATGAGCTAAAATATGCGTAGCATGGCTAAGGAACAACTGTAGGTCAGGAGACAGGGAATATACAGTAACTGCCAGCCATTCTTAGAAGTGTAAACGTATAGCTCCCTTGTTGACAGTAAATAGTGAGGAGGAAGAGTTCATCATCTCATTAATATTCTTTTGCTTCTATTTTTGCTTGGTGCACACTAGCTTTACCATATCATCACAGACTGCCAGCAGCACGAAAGAGACAAGCACTGAAAAAAAGCCCTCTCCCTACCAATGCACTTTGAGTTCTATTTTATAATTCATTTGATTGCCTCCTCTCCTTTCTTACCGCTCTAGGCCAGGCTCATCATTACATGGGGCTAAGGAACCAGCTGTCTCTGAAGCCGAGAACATTGCAATAGGGCATGTTCAAAATAATTCATGAACATTTCCAGTATTGCTACGGGTTTCTCCTTTTATGCCTTGTTATTGCAGGACCAAACAGCCTTGGACTTCCCTGGACTCACATCATTACAATGAAATAAAATCACAGTTTCTGAGCATGAGATTTCCTCCTCCCCTCTGTTGTTTTTTTTTTTTCTCTCGTGTCTTCAGATGACATGCAGAGACATCTGAAAACACACACACAAGTCTCACCTCTCACGGGGAATATGCCTTGCCCTGGCATCATTTCCCTCTTTAGGCAGATTTTGGCTAATCAGGGAGGGCAGAGACTCTAACTGTGCTCTCCGGCAGTGCAGAATTCATGCCTAGGACAGTGCTTGCTGTATTATTCTCCCTTATCTTCAAATCCTGATTTTTCAACACCCACCTTTGTAATGGTTTTTTTTTTTTCTGTTTTGGTGATTACTAATGATGGCTTGTTTTTTCCAGGAAATATTTTTACTTGTAAGTCTTTTGAGGATGTAACTCCCACTATACCTTTTCTTCCCTCTTACTCACTGGTGTAATTTATATAGCTCCTTCAGAAGTCAACACCTCGACAGCCTTTAATCATACAAGGGAATGCTCAGCACTGGGGGAACTTATCTTGGAGCGTGAAAGAGTGATGTTCTTTCAAGCAATAATATTAACCCTTATTGATACGAAAGAGAAAGAGTAGATTTGCTAACAAGTGTTTTAAAAGTATGAGTTAAGAGCATCTCATCCTTTATATTCAGTAGCCGTCTAGAATCATAGAATCATTTGACCAAGAACTGGAAGAAATGAAAGAAATTTCAGTGAATTAGAGAAAATACAGATCTGCAAAACTCACATACTGGGAGATGCTTCATCTGCTTTACACTCTACTCTTTTCATTATGAAAGAGCTCCCTACACTACTATGCTTTCTTTTTCAGGTCATAAATTCATTTCCATTCACAATGCAAAAAAAGGAGTAAAATAAACCAGGACATGAAAAACTACATTTGAAACCAAAATAAGCCCGTGGAACCTATGACAGTTTGAAAATTCTTAAAGTGAACAGCTTTCACAAGAGTTAGCAGCTGGAGTGGTATGAGAAAGTTCATGGGAATGTGTTGATTTTGATGAAACTTTCCCATATAAAACGGTTCAGAGTAAGCTACTGTGAGAGTGGAATGCTGCATTTTACATTTTGGCAAAGTAAAGAATTCTGGTTCTCGTTTTTTGTATAGAAACCTCTTTGTGATATGTGTTTATACTTCCATGCAATATTATGCATGTATAATAATCAAAATTATATTTCACATTGTGATTTTTTATATTGTCAAAACTGGAGGATTCAAAGATATTAAAGGTGTAGTGATTAGAATATTGCATGGGAATTTCTGAATTTTTCATTGTATTTAGAAGTGAAAATAGTTGGAATTCTATTTCTTTACAGGATCTGGCAAAACATTTTTTTTCCTTCTTCTTGCTTTCCTGTTGAGCAAGCAATCAAATTTTAAAAGGATAATATTTTTCCAACCTTTTGCTATAGCTAACAATTCTACTTACAGACAGCAGTCTGAAAAGTTACAGTATAATTGATGTAGCATGAAGTGAATGAAGAGGGCAAGGTTGATACGCAGATATTAGCATAATCCGCTCCTTGCATTCCAGAGAAGTTTACATTCTTTCCCAGCATGTCATTTCCTTATAGAAAAATGCTTCTACCTTCATAGCACAGTCCTCTCTTGGATGCACATACGACAGCTTTCACACCCTGAAAGACAGTCTGTAGTCTTCCCTGCTGTCATAGTCTGGATATTTGGAGGAGAAAAAGACAAATGCCCAAGTATATATATATACATTTTTTGCACACAGAGCAGCCAGCCAACAGCAACCTCTGTATGCAGCTGTTTCTACAGACATAGTATGTATTTTTACATCAACTCAGAACCAAGGGCATGAATAAACCTTGTAGCTTCCTAATAACATGTAAACATGCTCAGATCAGTTTTGCATTAGATTACTGATTCTCATTTATTTTACTGCCTGAAAACATTTGAGAGTGGCTCAGAGCAGAACATTTTCTTGGTTTTAATTTATTTAATTGTTTGAATAAGCAGACATGAAAAGAAAAGGGCAAATGAGTTTGTTCACTGAAGGGATGAATGCACTACTGGCTTTCCAGTGGGGCATTCGAATTTTCTCTCCGCAGAACTCGTGCTTGTGCAATTACAAAATTGCAGAATAAAGTCTAAGGTTTAGAAAACACCTTATTTGGGCTCATGATTAAGCTTTCAGGTGCTCTTTATTAACACAACCGTTTTCCATATCTGACCATGCACTTGTGAGATGAACCAGTTTCAAAACACCTAGTTTGCCTGTGTGGCACCCAGAAGTAAGCAGTCAACAGCAAGGTGCTCTGCTGCTGGTTCACATAGTCTCTGCATTCAGCATGGGCATCAGTGTGTGAAGGAGAAGGGACAGAGGGATATGAAAAAGGAGTAAAGAAGTCAAAGCAGAAAAATACTTCATTAGCGTGCGGTGGGGTTTCTCCCTCAGTGTCTCTGCTGGATCCCTCCCCAAAGATTACATAGTCAGGCAGAAAGCTCAGCACCACTTCTCCGTACCTCCAGCTGTACTCATACGGCACATATAGGTACTGCAGTCATGCTTGGCTATTTGCTAGCTAGACATGTCAGAGGAGATCCTATAGGATCTCCTTCCTGACAGCTGCTTTTCAGAAACAGAGCCAGTCTTAATAACAGAAGCCAGCAGATGCAGTAGTTGCTCAGCACATCTGAAATGAGGCCACTTGCATTTAAGAGCTTATAAAGTGATTTAGCTTTCTAGTTTCAGGACCTAAATTTGGGGGATAAAGTCTAATTGATCACATGGTTTTCATTTTCAACCTCTCTGTAGATGTGCAGATCTTTAATTTTCAGTGCTGTGTATACACACGACAATCTATGTATAAATCAGTGAAATGATCTTCCTATATATAAATTCAGCGTTCCCTGATCAGTGTATGTACATAGATATGCACAAAAAAAACCTACCCCAAATGCTAGTGCAGCTTCGTGTATTTCCCTGTTTTTTTACTCAGCAGTAGTTGTTGGTGTTTTCTTTATGCAGTCATACTGCTTTGGCAGTACGTAGCTGTCATGGTTCTGTCTCACAGGTTTCTATACATCAGAGACCAGCTTTAAAACTGTTTTGACAGGTTAAAAGCTGGGATTTTTCCAGGGACAGGATGGAGAGAAGCAGGAATGTGAGAAGTAAAAAAGAATATTCCTTGACACCCCCTAATCTCCCCAGTGCAGATGGCACTGTCTTTTTCAAGTAGTTTCTGTGCACAACAGTCATTGCAAAAGCATGAAAGTCTGAATGCTGAAAATAGTCTTCTTGGGAGACACATATGTATCTGTATGTGCATTTAGCCAATTTGCACCGCCGTGCATGCACAACAGACAAATGGGCAAGACTTACCTCTCCTCTTCTTCCTCCCCCAACCATTCACTAAAATTAATTGCTCCCCAGCATGCTGTAGGCTGCATTGTCAATTATTGTCTCTGTCTTCTGCACCTGAGGCATCACATTGGTTTAGAAAACAGCCTGCAAACAGATGGAGAGCTGCTGGAGATGAATCTGCAGGTATGTGAAAAAATGGATACAGACTCAGATGGTCTATTAATTTTCAATAATGTTCTGGAAAAAAAGGACATCTCTACATGGGTTTAGGAGTAATTTGTTTCCAAAAAAGAGTTACAAGAGCCAATTACTTTTATGATTTCATCACCATTATTTATGTTTAAGGAATATTTATGAAAAATATTCCATTCATCACCACACCAGCCTCGTAGTTTCTTAGATAACCCTGCCCCTTGGTAGCCAGGTGTACCTGCACCATGCCTGATGGTACCAAGACTGGGTGACTTGCAGCCTAGACCGACATGGCAGCTTGAATCGGACGCCACATGCAGCCTCTTATCTGCTGCCTTAACGCCACTGGCTCATCCACGCCATCTACCCTAACAGTCTGCTTCTGCCATCGTGTTGTCACAGAGAGCCACAGCAGACTGGGGCAAAGCCGCTTGTTACATGCCCAGCCTGTCTCCAGCCCACTCGCATGAGGCAACGTCCTGATGCAGTCCCCACGATAACGCTCCCCTCTTTGATCCAGCCTGGCAATTAGCAAGAAGTCACTGCAGTAGTCGACACCAACTGGTTTTTCATCTTCAGAGGCTGTGGATCAAAGCTAGTACAGCCCTAACGACAAGGCAGGTATGCCTCTAATGGTGCTCAGTGCTGTCCTGTCCTGCAGAGGAAGGCACTGCAAAGGCAGACAGCACACAGGCATCCAGACATACCTCCTGCGCACTGTGCCTGCTTCAAACTGGGTAAAAGGGTTTCCCTTTCGTAAGTACTTCTGTGTGGCTGTTTTCTGTGTAAAAGTACCCAAGAGAGGTACCTGAAAACCAGAAGTTATTCTAATAGAGCCATTTTACCCTATTCTAAGGGAAAACTATTGCTGCACACAGGGAACAGTCGCATTTTCTAAAATGGGAAAAAAGCCTTTCAGACTTGGCTGGAAGTTCAGCTCTGCACATGAGCCAAACTACTTTAGAAAGGCAAAGGAAAAGTTAACAATAGATTTATCATATCCAAAGAGATCCATATATTTTAGCGAAGAAGAAAGAAAAAGTGAGTTAATTATACCATGACCAGATCTCTGATCCATATACGAGTGAGGAAGAGCAGGCAATACTCATAACACAGAGGCCACCCCTTCTTTTCCAGTGTTCCATTCCATGGTATCATGCATGTTTTGTGAAGCAGAGTCTACTTGGTAGAGATTTGTACACAATTAGTCATGTGTTATAGACAATTTGTCATGCTGTTACATGACTGTGTAAAGGGAAGTCTGGAACTTAAACACAGTGTAATTTCACCCAGTATCCAAATGCTGAATATTAGTATTTTGCAACCCAGCAGAGATTTTCAATATCTGCCATCACTTTGTGAAATGCTTGATGTATGCAGAAACAACTAAATGCATAATGCATTGTCTAAGCTACCATACATTTAGCTTAGAATACTAAATCTACTGTCTCTCGCTCTTAAAAAACACATCAAATATAATACTTCTGACACTAGGGTCAGCCTGTCATTATCACCTGCCCAGGTTAATAAACAGTATATTGTTGCATGACCTTGGAATTCCTATTCAGGGATTGGAAGTGAAGTATTCTCAACTTGCCTTTTCTCCCATTCTGCAGAGAGCACAAAATGTGAAAATTTAAAGCCAGTAGGGCTGGATACTTCTGCAGTTCTCCCTCTCACTAAAATTGACTCTGCAGGAGCACTATCAAGGCCCCAGGCACTCCATCTGCCCCACAGGCAAGAGGTTGAGGCAAAGGTGGTCCTTGGGGAACCAGCTTCCCCCCCATGCTGCAGAGAATGAGACGTGTAACCGGCCAGTGGTGGTGCTTAGCCAGAGCACTGCAGACTTCCTAAAAGCAGTGCTACATTAACTGCATTAACATTAACATTCGATTTGAAAAAGACAACCTATTCCAACCCTATTTTAGATTAGTTTCTTTCTGCACCGAATCTTTTGTTTTATTTCGGACAGCAGTTCTTCGGTATAATGCAATTGGTTTTAACGAATTGCTTTTCCCAGCTGTCAGTCTCATTATACCAAAAATACAGGGTGATTTATTTGACCTGTAGCAGCAATATAAGACTAAGACTTTAGCTCTTCTCCTCCATTCTAACAGGAGTTTTTCCTTCGGTTGGAGTGGTTCATTGATGGGGACCATTGACCATGGATACGTAAGAAAGATGCCAGTATTTGGATACCTACCAGACAATTTAAGGTTGGTAGGCTGGGCTCAGAGCGTACTTGTCCAATGATGATCATGTATCGTAGACCACTCCCTGGCTGTCATAGGCCCTAAGATGCTTCTTCCATTGCTGTTTTTTATAAGGGAAAATGAGAGAAGCTCTATGAAATTGATTCACACTTTCAAAATGGTGTTTTAGTCGTGGGTCACTAATTAGCCATATCTGCAAAGCAGTACATTTGCTGATTAGTAAATTCTCATCTCCAAGAAGCTAGGCTAAATTTTACTTTAAGCATTTTGGTACATGGAAAAGTGGTTGGCATTGCAAGCTTAAATGCCAGGCACTGCAATGAATATATGAGTCAAGGAAGGTTTTATCTGGAAAAAAAAAAAGTATGTGGATTTTAGTTTGTGGGTGAAAGTTCTGGTCTGCTTTGTACTTGCCATCTCATTCGTACCCCTCTTGCTGTTCCAAGATCTTTCTAGCCATTTGAGCCATATGATGTCTTTGGAGAGAAGTATATCTCAGTCAGTCTTTAAATTGTTAACTTTCAACTCACACTTGGTAGAAAAAGTATTTACATCCCCACAAAGTAAATACCACATGACCTATGCTGCTACAAGAAAAAAAATCTTTATTTGTAAGCATTTTCTGTTAATAGTGATTAGCACCAAGAGAACTTCATAAGACAATATTAAAGGTATAAATTTATAATAGAGGGACTGGTTTAAGAACAGACAAACATTTCTGAGGAGTAACGTAAGTACAGTGGGGGAAAAGGGATGCGCAACGGACATCTCGGGAACTCTTTTGGTAGCATTTTCTATGTTTCTTACCCACTTTCCTATGAACATCAGACAGACTCATGCATCTTTATAGGCATGAAATCTACACCAGAGAAGATCAAGTTTCAGAGGAATAGTTCTACTACTTATTATGTCTGTATAAAATACCAGCTTAATTTACATCCAGATATGATGACTGTCATAATAAATACATATAACTACATTTTAATGTAGAAATACAAGCTGTCATGTTCATTACACTTTAATATAGTAATAAATAAATATATAAATAAAATTTAAAGATTAATAATAAATTAATCTCTTGCTGCAAAATCATTGGTTACTAAAACATTTAGGTTGGGTTGCTCTTCCAACATCTCTTCTCCCAAGATATGGCCAATAATTCTGATTACTGAGGAACTGCGACAACAAAGTTTTGTAAAGCAAATCACTATGACTGACACTGAAAACTTTATATAGAAAAGCATCTACAATATAGTCACTGCTTTCAGACTGATTCAGTCTCACTGCAGGGTATTAACATAGCGTAAATTCAAAGGTTTACTTCCCCTGACTCCCTGCATCATTAGGGACTAGAGATAGGCTCCTGCAGAGCTTTACTCAGAGTGAGAACCTCTACCTGGAATCATCTTCTCCAAAACCACTGAGGAAGCCCAACTACCACACAAGCAGCACTTGAGTCTAGAGTGCACCACTGGACAGCACATATAGAATCATAGAATCATAGAATCATAGAAAGTTTTGGGTTGGAAGGGACCCCTAGAGGTCATCTAGTCCAACCCCCCCGCAGCAAGCAGGGACACCACTAACTAGAT
>Ga0065711_1042724_pt1 | contig 15176 bp, 7 predicted proteins | sample Hoacrofraction12_FD_59098 | JGI IMG/M metagenome (GOLD analysis project Ga0065711, IMG submission 59098) | Hoatzin crop microbial communities from Cojedes, Venezuela - Epithelial fraction 12 v2 (version 2) | ecosystem: Host-associated > Birds > Digestive system > Esophagus > Crop | place... | reverse complement strand
CTGACCCTGCTTCGGCAGGGGGGTTGGACTAGATGACCCACAGAGGTCCCTTCCAACCCCTACTATTCTGTGATTCTGTGATTCTGTGATTCTGTCAGAAGAGAATTTCCTGTGACCATGACCTATCTTTTTTTCTTTATGGAAGTGGTATTGATGCAGGTGTAGGCCGACTTAACCTTGGCGACACCTCCAAGCTAGATGAACCATCATTCTCGTCATTATTCGATTCCACTTGCAGAGCCTCATACCTATTATGTAAGGGTAAATGGGAGTGTGGGGTAGTCACGGAGGAGATGCGTCTGCTGTGCTGGGTAGGAGCTTGTCACCATTGCCCCCATCCCTTAAGTCACTGTGTTCTGCTGGGTGGGGAGAGGATAGGGAATCCTCCGTATCATGCATCCTGTCTGCCTTACAGGCCTGTCCCAGGCATGGTAAGGTGTGCTTCCAGTGGTCCATCTCTCAGATTCGCTGATACTTCTCAACCTATTCACCTCCTCCCAGAGCTCTGCCCCTAACCGGAGGAGTTCTTCTTCCTGGGCACCTTCCACAGCTGGGCTCATGGCTGCCGTGTGGTAATGGCACAGAGCAAGCCCCACCCCACAGCCTGAAACCTGGGCAGCAGTGCGTTCTCATGAGGGCTCTGCCTGGGAAGTTGTGTCACTCATGGTAGGTACAAAGCTTAGAGAGTCCATGGCTTTCTGCCAGACAGATCCCATTGCTCCCTGATCAAGCCGGGAAGGTTACAGCATCCTTCCTGCGTGCCCTTCTGTGCAAGCTGTCACGCAAGCTACCATGCCGTGCCTTCGTTGATGTGCCACACCATGTTTGCCTGTTCTGTTCACAGCACTCCTGTTCGCTCGCACTCCCCAGGGGATTCTTTTATAGGTGTGGGGGCTTGGCTGTCATTGCTCCTGTCCCTGCCCAGGTCTCAGATGCTGTTACGTGAGCTGCGAGGTACCTGTGGGTCTCTCTGCTCCCTTGGGGTTCCCCTGGTTCAGCAAACCCCCCTGTGCACGGTGCTACAGCACTCAGCTGCGGAGTGTGCTGGCACCGGAGCTGCTACTTTTAGTGGAAGAAATCTCGTCTGCTAGGAGAGTATTTGTTATTATTCTCCAAAGCTGGGAATATTCTCTGTGAACCTCAGTGGAGATGACTGCCTCTGAACAGATCAAACAGGTCTTCCCTGAGACTTCCTAGGAATAAATATTCAGTATAGAACTCATCTATGTATTTCAATGTCCAATTTAGGATGAACAAATGCAGTGTAGAAATGCATGTTATTTTATTTTGAATACAAATGTAGCCAAGATAACTAGCTGGTCAGATGGTTTATCCTAAGTATATTACTGAAATTCTGTACTGTTGAATCACTGGATAATACAATATTTTTAGTTCTTGAGGTCCTCCAGTTCTCTACAGTGATATCCTGGTCCTTCTCTTGTTGCACAGTGCTCTAAGTGCCTTAAGCTTTGTGCAGCTAAGGGCCTTCCACCTGCCGTTTTGCAGCCTCTCTTTTGCTTGGAACTCTTGAATCTTTCCTGTAACTACTGAGATAGTTTTTCAGTGCCTTTCTTTGTGGTTTCATGCTGTTGTCCTGCTGTTGTTATGTTCATGGCCTCACACCTGCAAGCCCAGGTATCATTACAGTGGTGGGCTCCCATGGGACATGACTGCCACTAGCATAAGACACCTGCACAAGAATATATATACTCCATTCAACACTGGTAGCATCATAAACCAGACCAAGCAATATCATCAAAGGCATCTTAGTTGTCAGCGCTTGATGCACTGGAGACAACACTGAGAGGAGGATGCTCCTCTGGGGACACCACTGCTACTCTTTGCAGCTGACAATAGTTTTCCTTCCCTTCCCTTCCCTTCCCTTCCCTTCCCTTCCCTTCCCTTCCCTTCCCTTCCCTTCCCTCCCCTTCCCTCCCCTTCCCTCCCCTTCCCTCACTTTCACTTTTCCCCAAAGGTAGTTTTAAAGTATGTGTATGTCATCAGCTATGAACCCTGTAGGTAGAGTTTTGTGCATGCAAATCTATCTTTGTGCAATACTTGCTACTGTCAGTGCCTTTTTTTAATTCATTTTTGGCAGTATCTCTCTTTTTTTTTTTTTTGATGATGAAATCATTAGTGAAGGATAATAAACAAGACAAGTTAAAGCAATGATTGATTAACTCCACTGATAATTTCTTTTGTTGGGATGCTTTCCCATTTAATTTGTCCTGCTCTGCTTTAACAGCAGCTATGCATTGAGTGCTTATTTCTGTGAAGATCTGCTTTCATGTATGTTGAATAATCTTTCACTATCTGAATTGCAATTTATCATTATATTATTTTATCATTAATTTATCAGCAATTTAACATAAAACTGTCTATTAAACAATTATTGCATGTCAGTAGTTCCTATGAACTCACACTGAGATCAGTTCCTCAAAGCCTTAGGGTCTGTAGGAAAACTAAAAATAAAAAAAAGAAAACAAAAGAATAAGCTAAAATACTTACTATAAAGGTTTGTAAAGTAATTGGATAAACCAGGAGAAAATAAGGAGAGAAACAGTACTGTGGAAAAGCGACATAATTTTCCAGGTGTAACAAAGCACTCAAAGGGATTTTGTTTTTCCTTCATCCTGTTATATTGTCTTCTCTTCTGTTAAAAAAGCAAGGAAGCAAGTAAGGGATAAAACAAACAAACTTTCTGAAGTATTTGGTGAGATATAGGTTGTACAGAATTATGTTACACCTTATTCACTATTACCAGTCGAAGAATTACTCTATTCCTAAGCCATATTCACTGCCATGCTATTTTAACACATTAAGAAATAGCTGACGATTCTTGGTCAGTGGAAATATATGTTAGTCCTCAATTATTACTTCTAATATGGGCAGAGATATTTCTGTATAGCTAAACAAATTAGGATCTAAGATAAAAATGTCTTCTTCTAATATAATTAGCTTTGATTAGTGAAGTCTGAAAAATGTGAACTCTCTTTCCTTTATATTTTATAACATGCCTCTGCTTTTAAGCTGGTCACATCTTTTGGTCCTTTATTGTGAAAAAATGACAAAAATTTCTTGATACTGAATACTTGAAACCTGAGTCCAGAATTCAGTTAAATCAATGGAAGCTTTGAATCAAACCCAGGAGAAATAGATTCATAATTAGTTCACATTTTAGAAATCTTATTAGTATGTCTGAACTATCTTTGCATTCTTTTCTGGCATGCAGAACATACTCCACATTACTTCAAACCCCTACCTTCTAGTTCAATGATTTGCTAACCTTAATAGCAACATCAGGCCACATTTGAAAATTCTTATTCTTTCACTCTAAACCTATGCCTGTGAGAATACAAATGATTAGTATTAATACTATATTTACAGAAAATCTTGAAGTTTGGTTTTTTTCTTTTCTCTTTCCCCTTCCCTTTCCCTGCATGTGCTACTATACTGAACCTCAGACCTGGATAAATTCCTTACTCTGCTTTGTGCTCCTGTGTTTGAGTCTAAGGTGAAACCACTAAGTTGTGAGCTCCTGTATCTGGATGCATCTAACGACTGTCTTGTATATATCGAAGTAAAAAATCTGTGTCTGCATCTTCCTTGTAAAGGAAGCCCAGCTCACATAGGAGCTATAGCAAGTTCTGTCAGACTCATAATCTGGACAACTGGATACACAAATGTAGTAGAGCGTGTCATGACAGATGAATTTGAACAAAGCCAAAGTACCATGATCAACAACTTAGTATTTCGAGAACTTCTGTTTATCACCCATGAAAAGTCAATATTAGCATCTAATCCTGTTTCACATGCATTGGAAAAATGCATCCAGACAATGCAGTGTTGTACCTGAATATATTTATGTATGTATGTATAATTATTTATCACTTAGGAAACTAGAGATCACCAGAACAGGAGTTTTCAGAAGACTGATAAATGAGATCAGCTTAAAATTTTAAAGAAAATTTCATGAAATTAATTCCTTAGCCACCCACTTTGCACTAATGGTTAATAGCTATCTGTACTTATCACTAAATCTGTTAGTCTTTAACACTTATTCTGCTAATTAGCTCTGGCTATACATTACCTTAGAAATGATGCTGTGTAGTGCTGATGGCCACAGCCCTTGATGGTTCTTGGTTTCCCAGGTCAAGGTGACCAGACTCGAGAGTTCTTTGATGAAGTAAGTCAAAACAAAAGCAAACATCTTCCCAAATTTTCATTGCTCCTTCATGTGTTTGTATACTACTCATCCCCTTCTTAGTGGGGGTAGATGGGGGATCTCATCTGCTCCTAGTGCTCCCTTTCTTGTTTTCGATTTTACTAGTTATGGGTTTTGTTCAATGGGCAGGATGCCCTTCCTATTTTCTGTCCCTTGAGCTTGTTTTATTCTTTCTTCTTTGTCTTGCGAACTCTCTCACTTGTGTGGTAGCTGTTTACACACTTTCACATGCCTCTTAAGTGTAACTACACAAATCCTTGCTTGCCCCTTTATTGCTCACTTAGCTCACATATGTGTTTTAAATATGCTTAAACACTATGTTTGCCCATGTCATAACAGTGTTTCAAAATACTTACATACTACCACTGTTCACTGTATTTTATCATACCTGTATCGGTTCATGGCAAGCTAAGAGTAACCACATCCTTACTAACACAATTGTAATTTATGGGTGTCACAGGTCTCTGCCTTGCCTACGTCAGCTCCTATCCAAGTTCTCCGTATTTCTGTTCTTGAAGGCTGCAATATTATTTTCTCTTGTCACAACAAAGACCATAATTTTTGATGTCATCTGTCAAAAATGTTGCTAAAAGGATCTTTTTCATCATCTTTTCACCCTATTTCCCTTTTGTGTGCTCCTAACTCCTAAATTTCCCTGCTCTTTTGCATTAAGTCAAAGCTGGGTGCTTCAATTTTCCTGGCTTTTCATGTGTACCCTTAACCCATGCTTGATCAGTAAATAAAGGCCAACTTCTTGCTCCCATATTCTCCTATAGATAAAACCCATCATTCAGTGGATAGATTTTCAAACAAGTATTTTTCTTATGTCTCTTCACACTTTCCCCTTGGCTAACAGAAGCTCCTGCAGGAGTAGAGCTTTATGGATACTTTCATCCTCAAAACCACAGTTATTCTGAGATGTCTACAAAGGACTTAAGGTATACAACTGGAGTAGCTGCAGGACTACTAATTTTTGCCCATTTTATTAACTGAAATCCTCTTTTCTTCACTTTCTTTTTCTGTCTCTATTTATGGCCTCTGATGTTCAGGCAGAAAAGCCCTTACCCTTGAGAATGCTGCCGTGTCCTTATAGTTTGTACAATGAAGCATTAGTCGAAGTTTTTTGACACTATATCAGTAAAAATAATAGGTAAAAAACCCAGATATATATGGAAAACTAATTATACTGTTATTGTGACATAGAAATATAAATAGATCAGATGACAGTCTTACAAGGGGCACACTATTTCTGTTGCCTGGAGAAACAAAATTAAAGAATTATGGGTATAAATTATTTTTCATCTGTCACTTAACAAGGAGTTAATATGCCAGTGAAGTGCTGTTACAGTCGTTCCAGAGCAGTCTGGTAAAATCTGTGGACAGATGGTTTGACTGCCACCTTGCTCAGACCCAGAAGTGGAAGTTCTTTTTGTCAGGTAAACTGGGAAGGTACAGAGATATAAAAGTGGCAGATCCGGCATTTTTTATTATTTGATAAAACAGCTTCTTGTTGACAGTCTGTTTTCTGGGGTGTACAGAAAAAGATAATCACAAAAGGAGAAAAAAGCCAGGAAATGAATAGAGGGAGCAGTGAAAGCTTCCTTTCAGTTTAGCCAAGCTTATTGAATTTTATGAATGAAGCCTCCACAGTTTTTCTTTCTTTCAGTTTCTGTGTTTGCAGCAGGGTTAGCAGGTGGGATGTCTGCGACGGATAAACTCTTGTCCTGAAAGGATGCTGAGAAACAAGGCGCCATTCTGAAAATCTGCTTTTCTTTATCTCTTTGTTTACAAAACCTTGTGTTGCTTTGTACCTGTCTCTTACTTTCTATATGCATAGTGTGCATACAAGAATTTAATGAGATTACTATTAGTCTTAAAATTAAGTACAAGAGTAAGTGTTTTCAAGAACAAGGATGGGCATTATAGATTTCAGTCTTTCTCTGTCCTGGGTTAAATTTTATCTAAAACTTAATCTGTGATTTATGAGGTGATTTTTTATTCAAAACTTGTGTCTAGAAGAGTTTGTTGGGGTTTTAGTATAACAGCTGCACTAGAACAAATAGAGGCAGACCTTATTTAAAAATCAGATTAAATGTTAAAATTTCTATTTATGAATATGAACACCAAATTCCTGTTGGAAAAATTTAAAAACTGGAAGGTTGGTAATGTGAAAACAGCAGAAGTGCTTCAGTCTGCAACATTGTAAACCACATTTCATGTAATTAATTTAAAAGTTTTTGAAACTACTAACTCAACATTGTGTTGTGTTGCTATTTGTTTAATATTAATAATAATAACAGTGCTCCCTCAGTTGTATCTGGATTGAACAAGAATGCATAGATTAGTGAAGAGAGGCAACTAATTAAAGTACTTTGAAAATGGTGCAGGGTTGTATTCTTGACCTTACTGACAGAGCCAGACAGAAACATGAAGCTTTCATATCTTATTAGTATTTTACCTGTATTACCTCTTCCTTACTAATTTGTTCATTTTTTTTTTTTTTTTAACCTGATCTCCACCTCTTTCATATAAAAATGTCACCTCTAACCAGCTGTGGCTATGTTCTTTGTATCACCACAAGGCTGGTGTTATCCTCAGGGTTATGCACCTGGCAGAGTACTTCCACAAAGCTGTCTATACGGTGTGTAACTCTGTGTCCTAGCTACAGCGACTGTTTTTCCTGCTCACTGATTCTTCACTCATTATATCAGGTTACTCGACATTTCAGATATCCAGCATCTCCTAGCTCAGGGTGGACCGTAAAAAATTGTTGTGCAAATAATTGTTCTTATTTTAAGGAAAACAATTACTTTGACATCAAAAATGCAGCCCTCATACGTCAAATGGTGCATGACGGAAAGGAACTGCTAATAAAGTGACTTGAAATGGAAGAAAACTCAGATAAACCAGCAGCTGTAGCTTTTTGCAATCTACCACTTATGTAGGCCGTATTTTTTTTCTAAATTGCCTTTCTCTGAAGTCTCTTTTTTTCAGACTCTGTTCAGTATGGAGTTTCTTCTGAGTAAAGCTCTCCGCAATTCACAGTGCTGTTTGACAGGGTCAGGCTTTCAAAGATATCTCCACAGTGATCTCCATTAGGAATTGGGTATCATGGATCTGAGATTCAGAAAAGAGGATGAACTAATCTATTCTGACCTCTGCTACAGCGCAGAGCACCAATAAGGATGTAGTGATGACATTCATAGCTGTAAATTAGACAGTGCCTGGGAATGTTCCCAGGCCTTAGATCTTAACTTTCAATATTTTTAAACTAGAATTGTCCCTCAACTGATTTTCTCCTGCACTAACTGGCACGTTCCCAAAAATTTTCTGGGTCTTCCTCAGGAGTTAGTAAAAATCCTGGTTTTCAGTCTCCTAATTTTGATTTTAATGAAAGTTAAGTAATTATTTTACAAAGACTACCTTCCACTCCATTAAGATATAGACTTCAGTGTTTAATTGCTCCTATTTATGTTGCATTTTTGTTTTTCTAATCTGAATTAGTCTGACATCAAAGTCCTTCCCTTTGTATGAAAAGGTGTAAGCTTTAACACTCAATGAAACACAGAAATGGAAAAAAAAAATAGCCCAAGTATCAATATTCTGACATTTGCAACTCTTCAGCTTGAGAAGGGAATCACCAGGAAGGTCTTGACAGCTTGACCATTGAAAATTTCAAAATTAGTTTACATGAAACGCTAGAACTTGCACTGCTGGGAAAAGCCAGCTATTTTCAGGATGAACATAATGAACAGTCTCTCAGATCTGTATTACAAGGGTATTATTCTCCCACAGAAAATTATTTGTTCCAGTATAGTATTTCAAAAGTAGTGTTGCTAGTGAACTTAATAATATGTTTGCAAGTGAAGTTATAATAATATTAACTCTCAGTTTTGCTTTTTCCCCTCTCAACTATTTTCAAAGGTTTATTTTGTCACTTATTAGCTCTTGGAAGTAAATCCTGAATGGCACAAAGTTGTACAAAGTCTAGAAAGAACATGAAATTAATTATTAGCAAACAGACACAAGGAGTTTTGACCTCTCTAATTACTTAGCTGAGAGAGTTGCTATAACTTTGATTTTTCTGTCATTTAACTTCCCTACTAGATCTGCATCACCTCTTGTTGTTTCTTTGAGCAAGCTGATCAGTCAGGTGGGTGACTGCTGGATGAATGGAATTCTTCATTCAAGCATGAATGTCATGCCTGGGAAAAAAACACAGAGGGTACTGAAAATTTGAAAGAACTCCTTTGAAAATTGTGTTTGTTACACAAGAAAATTTTCTGTCATTAATATTCAGCAATTTCTTACATACACCTTAATAACATCCCCTGGATATAGATGCAGAGATAACAATAGATTGACTACACCTATGTCATAGCGCATGACTGAAATGCAATCCAATTTCATCTCTGTAGATAGAAGGTAACAATTCTGCCACTAGGGCCTAAAGACCCTTCTAAAATGTGGATAAGCAATGGTGACATGCTTTTGTATAGTTATTTGTAAAATCTACTGAACTGTCTACTCAATCCACTTCAGACATGGGTCTTTCAAGCCTTTGGTAAAGACTAGGGACAGATTAAATATTGTCACTCGCAAAGGTTCTTTTATATATCACTGCAGAGATGTCTTAGATGCTTGTAAAGTAGCTATTTATCCACTTTGTACCAGTTTATTTTGTTGTGAGAAGCTGTAGTAAGTGATTCAACAGCTTCTTCACAGGCAGCCAAGATAAAGGGGCACTGAAGTCCTATGTAAGAGCAGGACAGAGAAATGGGAAAAAAATCTGTATTATCCCATTTTAAATCATCCCTGCAAGTGAAGACATAGAATTTTCAGATCAGTCTGTAGCTTAGCTTTAGACTTCACATTGTAACTCTCTCTACTGTCACATATGAAATCTAGAACTGCCTTATCAATATTAGCAGTGTTGTTTTGTGTTAATTGTGTCAAGAAGTCGCATTTTCTTTTTCATAACAATGGCCAGAATTTACAGTTTGTTTTTATAGAGGTTGATTCATCAACTCTCACTATCACTTCAACAAGCTTTCACTTCTTCAGGTTCCTAGTTCTGACCCTGGCATATCAGTAAGTGTTGCAGCTAACCCATGTGTACAGGGTTATCCAACATACAAAATTATTTTCCAATTCATACCATACATTTATCACTGTTACCTGCAGAGGTAAAAGAAAACTTTATCTTCTAGGTATAATCCTATGAAAATTACTCAAAGAAAGACTAGGGGTTTTATTGGATTTTTTTTGGTTTGGTTTTTTTGTATGTGTGTGTGTGGTGACAGCCAGATCAACAGTCAGTCACCCTAAACACAAGACAGCTAGACAGACCAGCTAGACTTGTCACTTATTTCTCTATCATATTTCATTTATTGCTCCAAGAGCCACTTAAAGTTGTCATATAAGAGAGCATAAACTAACTCTAGTCAAGAACTGGCTCAGCAATCTTCTTCTGGGATAGGCACATGGAGTACAGCTTGCTTTTTGGAAGAAAATAGGCGGTAGCAGCAGTGACGTCCCACTTCTGCATAATACTTCAGTTCTTAAAGCACTGCAATGAGTATTTAATAATAACAACAGCAAGAATAAGACTTAGTATAATTTTATTATTTTAAGTAATAATATTATTTTTAGGCACCTAGGGGCCTAACCCTCATGATGTGGAAGGATCCCAGGGAGCCCTCCTCATACTGAGTGAAGTAAGATCATTATCCATCCTCACATGGAGATCATAGAATCATAGAATGCATAGGGTTGGAAGGGACATTTAAAGGTCATCCAGTCCAACCCCCCTGCAGTGAGCAGGGACATCTTTAACTAGATGTTGCTCAGAGCCCCATCCAACCTGGCATTGAATGTTTCCAGGGATGGGGCCTCCACTACCTCTCTGGGCAATCTGTGCCAGAGTTTCACCAACTTCATTGTAAAAAATTTCTTCCTTACATCCAGTCTAAATCTACCCTCCCCTAGTTTAAAACCATCACTCCTTGTCGTGTCACAATAGGCCTTCCTAAAAAGATTGTGCCTCCTAGATACCAGCTAGTGTGCAGTCAGTAAACTGAGTCATGCTAATTGCTGTAAAAGAAAGATGACTTAGTCACCTGACTATGATCAGTGGTAGTAAACCAGTAGACAGTCATCGCTCAGACCAGTGGAAGATGTTCCTTGAGAATCATATATTGTCTGAAAAAGATGGCTGTTGTCACAAAGGTAGAATTTAGACTTGTTGAATATATATATTCAGAGAGTAATCATTAATGGTTAGTTATCCGAATATGCTGAATGATGTTCCATTAGTGTTTTTTTTTTTTTCCTGGATCTGCTACTATTTGATTATTTCATTAATAACCTGACTGAAATAATATAGGGTATGTTTGTTAAATTTGCAGCTGACAAAATTCTGAAGGGCACTGTAAGTGTGTTGGATGATAGGATTATAATTCAAACTGATCTTGATAGACTAGAGCAACGGCCTGAAAATAAAGAATTTTATTTATAGAAGTAAATGCAGCATACCAGACCTAGCAGCTGCACAGCTCTGCCATAGAAAATAAATGGCTGTGGAGCATAGTTCCATAGGAAATGGTTTAGGGATTACAGTGAATCAAAGGTGAAAACAAGAGACAATGTCATACTGTTGCAAAAAAATGACAAATGTTGTGGAACTGCATATAAATATGTTTACACTCTGCTCATGCTGTGGGCACAAAGCTACAGATTAAAACATCTAATTTGGCTGTCTAGCTCTGTCTTCATATTCACTGGATTTTTATGCTTCCATTTTTAAGAACAGATACCTAGCTGATAGTGTCAATATGAATGATTTAGCACAGGCTAAAAGACACCTACTGTCAAATCTGAAACTAAATCTCACTGATAAATTAGTCCTCCTCTCTCCAGGGTAAAGAAAAAAAATCAATTGGAATACGATGCCTAGTTTTGGAACTCACATTTCAAGAAAGACGTGGGTCCGTTGCAGACAGAACTAAGTATATAATGAAGAATGATTGAACTAGAAAACAAAACCTTTGATGAAAGCTGAGGAAAATGAAGTTATAAAATGAATGTTGATTTATAAAATATATAAAAACAGTCCTCAGATGCACAGAATCTTCCAAACAGACATGAGAATATTTTTCCTCCATATCTATAGTTCCTAGAATAAAAAATAATGGGATCAGGATAAGCTAATAGGGAAATTAATTGGCCTGGACGCCAAAGGGTCTCCATAACTGAAGGTGCATTTACCATCTGTCACAAATGATGCAGATATAATCCTGCCTTGAAAGAAAGGGATAGATGTCTTCAAACCCCCTCCAATTACAGAATTATACAATTCTAATTCACAGCCTTCTGACACAAATTAGGCAGATCTTCATCAAAGATCTTTTAAATATCTTGATTACATCCTAAGATGGATCATATGATAGCTATGAGAAAAAAGTGATTTTCATTTTTTTCACAAAGCTCTTTTCTATTATTTCAACTTCAGTACCTAAAGCATCAGCTTTTTTTCTGTACTTTGTTAAAGAGCATGACCTGTATGCGTGCTGTACTGTTTCGTGTATGAAATGCAGTTTTGTCTTGGATGACTGTGTCTTCATCTCTCTTGTGCTGTCCAACAGTTCAGAAGGGGGTACAGAGATCTGTGACTTACGGCAGGTGCTGATGGCATTTAAACAGAAGAGGTACTCTCACTAAGCTGCAACTTGATTGAAAAAACAAACTCTGGGTCGTACTTAGACAAATAAGATCTTTAATGAGTCAGAGAGCAACAGACAGACCAAATTTATCTACAAAAGAGAGCATTAAACTATACAGGAGCTTGTATTCCACTACAGAAACTTGTCTTTATTGTTGGATCAATTACATCATAGTATCATTTTCCAGTTCCTTTCAGCATGTTCCTTTCCATAATTTGGGCTTGACCTGCGATTCTGTAAATGTTATGATACATTTTAATGAGAATGAGTGATGTCAGAGCATGAGGTGATACGACTCAAGACAGCAGAATGCATATCATGACATAGTGAAGTTTTTCATGCCAAGTGAGTTTAGACTGAATAGAGATCTATTGTGTTTAAAACCCATGGATATGATCGTAGAGTTAACGCTGACCATGAGCTTTACTCAGTGAGAACCTGAACAATCGGTAGCAGTTGAAAATCCCTTCAGCAAGGGAGGGTTTATTATAATAGCAAATCTGAAAACAGAAATCCAAATTATGAAGACTAAATTTTAGGAAAAAATAAATGCAATCAATGAATGATATTAATATTTTATCAAAATATCTCCAAGGAGAACTAACAATTTCTTTTGTCTAGGTCTTTTTAAAAAAATGCAAATTCCTTATATTGTTACGTTTAGCTTCTACTTATCAAATTTTTATCTAATTCCTTGGTACAACTTAAGTTATTGAGCTCCATGTAGTTGAATCCACATGAAAGTTTAAAAATCTGAGCAAGGTGTAAAAAAGCAGTAATTATGAATAAGATTAAGAAATTATTATGCAAAATCATTAGTTTATATATTTTAATAAAACCTGATACCACTGTTCTATTGTATTTGTCTAGTCTTCCTACATAACAGTGACTTTCTGTAATCTTTGCTTAAGCTTTTCTGCTCACATACATATATCACCAAAGAAGTTAAGACTGTGAAAGAATATTGAAATCTTCATATATGTGTACACACATAATTTTAACAAACACATACAGAAAAATACCATCTGCATAAATGAAAAGATATTAAATATTTTCCATTATAACTATTTCACAGAAACCATGCTAAGCCCTTGACTACAAATATTTAACAAAAAAATTATAAGGAAGAAAAGTGAAATTTTCTTGACAGGGTCTGACTTATAAAGGTGCATGCTAATTAGTTTTCTTACCTTAGGAAATATTTACAATTTCAAAATAATTTCTTCCAAAATCAAGAAAAAAAGTTAAAATTTCAGATATATACACTTTTTTTTTTTTAACAGATGATAAGGTGTAACTGGAGCATTTCTGTACTTTTTGTGTATTTTTACTATGATTAATTGTTAGTTTATGTTCCAAATTTCCATTATAAAAAGAAAGGCTAATGCTTAAAATTCTTGAGAATGGTTGTGATTAGCAAAAGCAGCATAATGTCTGTAAATGCTTCTTTCTGCGCAAGTGTTCAGTCATTAGGATAAATTCTTCACCTAATCAGTTCATATTGCCTGTCGGAAATATTATTTAATTTATTTCAGTTTAGAAGAAGCTGGCATAAATTCTGAATTCATTTCTGTATCCTGTAGTCTGCTGGAAATTATAGCAGAGATTACACATGATGTCTTCTAGGATCGTGGAAGCACTCATCTCTGTGTGTATCATCAGAGACATGTGAAGCCAACATCATGTCCATTTCTACACAGTTAAGTCCTTGTATTGAGCTACAGCATATCACACAATTCAGTGATTTCATTAATCAAAATGGGAGGCTTGTGAAAAAAAACAGTGAAATGGCAGAAATGCATCCGATGGGTGACAGTAATAGTCAAGGTGGTCCAGCAGGCATGGAAAATGCCATTCTGCCTCAAACTGGAAGACAGATGTATGTTGTCTCTGTGCAGACATTCGTAAAATGATTTGATGAAGATAACTTACCATAAATGGTCATAACAGAGCTTTGCCAAGATATTCAAGTGCATTAGGGCTCTTGAACCAGGGAAGGGTTTACATAAAGTTCCTGAACTAAATGGGAGTGAAGCAAATAAATACATCATAAACAAAGCTGTTATTTTGTTGGGTTTGGTGGGGGGTTGTTTTTTCCTGTTAAGAAAGTCTGAAGCTGACTGTTAAGTATACCTGTGTCCTGATAAAAATGTGAGAATGTTAATAATTCTGTGCTGATTGGACAGCCTTTCACTGAATTTGTCATTGATGGAAAAGTCAGCGTGCTTAATTGTCAGATTTATGCCATCTGAAATGACAAAACTAATAGCAGTAAAAAGCTAAGAGATAAACAAACATGTTGATATTTTAATCTCTTATTTCCCTTGTAATCTCTGATTTAAAGACCAAAGGCTGTCAATCACACAAGTCAGACACTTCTGTAGGGCAAAACCAAAAATGGAGGAAACTAATTGCTAATAAGCATTTGTTAGGTATGATCTAAAAGCTCTTATAAGTGTTTTTTAAGACATAGACTTTAATTTACATAGATGTTAGAAGTGACTGTTTCTCACATTCTTTATTATTCTGTAGACAGATTGTAAAATCCACCTGGGTCAAAATATGGGGCCCATCTATATTTGTTTGTACATTTTGATGCTTATGTATGTATGGTTACATGAATAAATATAAGTATTTACATATATACACAAAACTATTGGTAAATATTTACTTTGTACTTATAGTTTCTATTTTATATATGTGTGTTTGCATGTACATGTATGCATGTGTCCCTGCATACATGTATGTGAGTCCAATAGTGTAAGCTTTTCAGATGACAATAGAAAACTAAAAGGTAAGAGAAATCAGGACAGAGATCTAGGAAGACCTTCTCGTAACTCTACAGTTTGGTCTATCACATCTATTAGACAAAGAAGCCACAGGTGAGAGATGAAAGTGTTTGGGAAGCACTGAACACAACAAATACATATGGAGAATGTTCCTGTGATGCAGGGTAGCTTGCTCTAGTGAAATGTCAGGTAAAAGATTATTTTTAGAAGATATCCAGTTCATGTTTCTGCTCTAATTAATGCAGTTAATCTGATCCTACTATATGTGGCTAAAATAGCAGAGATACCATACCCTCATTGGATTCAACTACTTATTTCCAGAAAAGGGAGTTTATGAAGGGGGACGTTATTTTCATTTTTGATTTGGCATTTTGCTCTTCTTAGTTTGGAATTTAATTGCCAGGCCTGCAGTCTTTTTTTTTTTTTTTTTTTTTTTTTTTT
>Ga0065711_1042735_pt1 | contig 15177 bp, 8 predicted proteins | sample Hoacrofraction12_FD_59098 | JGI IMG/M metagenome (GOLD analysis project Ga0065711, IMG submission 59098) | Hoatzin crop microbial communities from Cojedes, Venezuela - Epithelial fraction 12 v2 (version 2) | ecosystem: Host-associated > Birds > Digestive system > Esophagus > Crop | place... | reverse complement strand
AGAAGGCTGAGAGGAGACCTAATAAATGCTTATAAATATCTGAAGGGTGGGTGTCAGGAGGATGGGGCCAAACTCTTTTCAGTGGTGCCCAGCGACAGGACAAGGGGCAACGGGCACAAAATGAAGCACAGGAAGTTCCAACTGAACACGAGGAAGAACTTCTTCCCTCTGAGGGTGACAGAGAACTGGAACAGGCTGCCCAGGGAGGTTGTGGAGTCTCCTTCTCTGGAGATATTCAAGATCCACCTGGACAAGGCCCTGTGCAGCCTGCTGTAGGTGACCCTGCTTTGTCAGGGGGGTTGGACTAGATGACCCACAGAGGTCCTTTCCAACCCCGAACATTCTGGGATTCTGGGATTCTGGGATTGTACAGTTTAATTTGAGCTAAGTCTCCGTCAGGGACCGCTGTGTGCTGCAGTCTGTCCGGGGCTCTGGAAGCACCTGCTGGTTTAGGACAATGCTGTCTGTGGGCCAGGGTCTAGTGGTCACAGCCTGCTCCTGTCCAGCATTAGCAGCTTGTGGGGCAGAGTATGGGGGTGCATGTGGGTGTGAAGCGTTCAGTATTTTTTGTCTTCATCTTCTGCCAGGATCAGCCATTCCTCCTCCCTTCCTACCCTGGAGTAAAGCTGCCATAGAAATGGGAGTTTCTGTGGAGCTAGTCCACTGTCCAGTCCCAGCCCTGACCCGCCATTTGAACCACTCTGCGTACATAACTTTTGTCTTCCTGCGCTACAGTTCATTAGACTTTAAACTTATAAAACAGAAGTGTTTATCGAGAAGTGAACCATCTGGTAGGCTGTTAATGCTTCCAGCTGTGTAGAGCTCTTTATGAAGAGACATTATTGAGGGAAATTAAAGTACAGCTTTGTAAGAAATATTTTTTCCTACTCTGTGGTGTGTTAAGTAATCAGTATGTGAGCTTTGGAAAGTTTTTTGTGTTTGATCTAACTAATACCTGGTTTCATGTTTGTCATCATGGAGAATTCCACAGTATTTCAGAAACCCATGAAAGTATTCTGTGAAAACATCAGCGTTGAAAAATAGGAAAGAAAATGAGTTGAAACTGCTTGCAGGTCTTTTTGCTGGCTATGACATGAAAAAGGAAACTTAGAAATGAATTCCTAAAGGCGTTTGCACCTTTTTGTGTAGTCTAGTGGCCTGAACCTTGGACTGAGAGCCAGCAACATGTGTTCTGGTTCTGGCTGTAAAATTTCTTCAGTGGCCTCTCTCTGACTTTGTTTCCAAGTCGTTAAAATAAGAGGAATGGGTATTTTGTAACCCCTTAGTGAGAATACTGATATTGTGTAGATTGTCTGTACTACCATATTTATTCTTCGTTTATTGTTATTTCTTTGTTGTATTTGTAGCTATGTTCATAACTGTGATGCACCTTTTGGGCATAGATGACACATTCGTAACTGAGGTTGTGAAGCTAGAGACAGACTGTTACTGTGGGGAATAGCAATAACTGGAGAGTACGGGGGACAAGAGATAAGATGTCTCAGCCCTTGGACTTTAGGGTTTCCTGCAGTTTATACACCTGTGTTCATAATGTCTTCCCTTCAAGCTGTCTTAAGACTTGCTCCTTGATATCTTTTTTTCTTGCTATTGCCTGCTCTGTAAGTATCAGAAATTGGACATAGCTGGAGAGCCACTGAGTGGGGTGATACTCAGCATGTACATTTTCACCTAAGAATTTTATGCTTTCTTAAGTGTAAATATGTCTTGCTTCTATAGCTTGGATCAGAATTATTTCCAGATCTGGTATGTGGAAGGATTTTTCTGTAAGACCAGGTGGCAGACACTATAGTGAAGAGGACTGAAGATGGGGAAACGTTGCCATGCTGTGCAGCGAGGGCGATGCTTCACCTAGCTGATGGACCCTGCCGCCTTCACAACTGATGGGTGCTGCCTCAGCGCTGTCTGTCCTCTGCTGGTGGCGTGCAACGATTTATCTGCTCCTGTTGTTTTGCGCTGAAGTCTGTGGCCATAGTGAGAGGTACAGAGTGAAATCTGAGGATCCTGGAGACACAGCAGGTGATTTTGTGTCTTCATAGTCTATCAGTTAGAGGGTAACACTTCGGATGGTGTTTAACATTGGTCACAGGAGCAGTAATTCTCCCTTGTGCCTGACTTGCTTGTTTGGCTGTGCAAAACACATTCCTCTTCATCACCAAGCTGATGGATGCTTTTCAACTTTCCACTCTCTTTGTAGTGTAAATGCTTAATTTGTGTGCTTTCTCCTAAGGTGAGCTGAAGAGCAATAAAATGACTTCTCATGTTTTCTGATCTCCTCCAAATGTTTTACTTCAGACCTGTCTCAGCTCTTAGTTCACCGTCTTGTAGACACAGCCAGCCTGCAAATATCCATTATTCTCGTCTGACAGTGGACCTTAATACTGGGACTCTGTAACACTTACTTGTTAATGGTTGATTAATGACTTGTAGGTAATAAAGTTCCTATCTGAAGTTAGCAAACATCTGTGAGGGATTTATATGAATCCTCTCACCTCAGCAGCTGGCTCACCTCAATATTTGTTGAAATTAATGAACAAGTGCAAAGTTTAAAAGGGCAGGAAATACTTAGAAGCACAAGTCAGTTTGTATTTTTATACCACTTCATATGTCAGGTGTCCTTGGTTTATATACAGGGCACTTTCATAAAATGCGGTGGCACCCATTTTGGACAGACTTACTTTGGGACATTTTAAAATTTATATTTATTCAAAGAAACCATTGTGACATCAGGAGATGGCTGTTTAGCATTCAGAGGATCAAGGTTTTTTTGTGGTAGTGGTGGTGCAGCTGTGATGGCACAAGGATATAAGCGAGGCAAGATGATCTAGCTGGAAAAAGCAGATACTTGTTTGTGCCATTGTCCTCTTCTTCAGTCCTGAAAGAGAAGCAGATCTGAAGGTGTTGTGTTCTTAGAAGCTTGTCTTCTTTTTCTGCAGCTATATCATTTGGTTTAATGAAAGCTAAGCTTACCTTACAAATCTTGCCTTGCCATGTCAGTTGTACAAAATGAGTTACAAGATATTTTGCCTACAGAAGAATTCTGGGATGTCTGTATGGCATGGTGGTGCACAGATGTGCAACCACACCGTAATCCATGGCTCACTTGACTGCAACTGCAGGCAGCAGAGGAATATAGTAAACAGTACAGATATTATAGTGGAATTTGGGGCCTTACTTCCAAGAGATGAAAATATGCAGACTATTCATTGTCTCCTGTTCTTGCTTCTCTTTCTTTTTTCTGTAGTTTCTCTTTCCTTATAAAATAGTGATGAATAGGCGTATAAAGACTGTTCAGCATCATCAGATGTCCTCCTTGGAAGCAGCTTGAGCAAAGTTATCCCAGAAATACATTGGAAAAGTAAGCTTTTGATATTTTTCTTGGCTGATACTCAGATGCAGGAAAAAGAAGTTTGATTGTTGACTCCATTAATGTGTATGAAATCAGCAAAGGATTCAGGTTAGTTATACTTGGCCCTGGAGCTGTTCCACAGTTGTAATTTTCCTCTTACTTTTTCTTGGTGTCCTTTAATGAAAACTGCACAACTTACTTAATGATACACTTCAGTGCAACACAAATTATGGGCTTGAAATAGAAATGGCTGAGGCCTGGATTTAAGCATCAGGTCTTGTAATCTCAGAATAATTGACCTAGTATGGTAAAGACTGGTTTCAGGCTAGATTTTCAACCTTCATTTTGCTGTCCCTCTAAACAGTTTTCGCATGTGACAAAGCCCAAGCTACCAAGTTTCTGCTCTGCGTTGGTGGACTTCTGCTGCCATCTCAGATTCTTCACAGGGACAGAGAATTTCTGCACTCAGTCGCTGGCAGATTCCCCTTTCCTAATGCACGCCCCATCAGATCTTTGAAAGTGGTATTTTTACATGCTGAAACTTATTAATAGAATTTCACAATTTCTGAGTCTGCATGACCATTTATAGATATGCATCTCTACACACTAAAGATTTTAAAGTATCTGTAATGAAACTGATCTTTATTACAGCGTGCAGGGTGTTTATGATGTTATTTTGGTGTAAGCTAGAAGCAGGGGCTGTTTTAAAAAAAATTAACCATAATTTTTTAAAGATTTTATGAAGAAGTATGTAAAGAACCTGGAAAGGAAGTACCTAAAAAGTCACTCCCACCCAATTTTATTATGTGGATTTTATGGCTGAAGAAGTTAAAGGTAAAAACTGAGTGATTTCACAAGTTTCTGAAGTGTTTTTTCCCTTCTGTACATGGAAGCAGTGTGGTGCCATTCTCGGAGAGGCTGCTCTTCCTTCTCCCAACGCACAGTAAGTGATTCTGGCATGTTATCTTCCAGGGGTCCCGTGCCAAATGCTAAATATCCCAGATAACGAAGATCATATGTGTAATCTAGTAATACATTCCACTTGGCGCTAGTCAAATACAGAGTGTTCCCAAAGTCTTGGACATTGTGTTTTCAAGGTTTTAGTCAGAAGATATGTGGATGATCCAAGCTATGTGACTAGATGAAGACAAAAATAGAGACTTTTAATAAATGTAAATTGCCAGAAGGCCTTAACTGTCTCTTTTTCACAGGGAAGATGAGCATTTGGGCGGGGAGAAAGGGAATAAAAGTTCATTGCAAGTAACTAACTTGTTAAGTGGGTATTTCAGTTGTAATAATTTTACTCATTCTTCACTCGTTTCCATGGTAGCGAATAATTTTGCCTAGCAAAATAATCTCTGTGAGGCGCGTTTGGCTGGCGAGGCTCGGCACCTCAGCACGGTACGGGGGCATCGAGAGGGAGCGCCTGCCACCCTGTCACACCCCACATTTTATTTACTGGCTGTCGCAGGACAAGGCCTTTATGGACAGGTACACGCCGAACAGCCGCTGTCCCCTTGGCCATTGTGGTGGAGGCGGGCGTTGCTCTCACGCAGTCCCCCGGGCACCATGACAGCATTTTTTGGAGTGCGGAGCGGGGATGGCACCCACCTGGCTGAGGCCACCCTGCTGCTGGGACCCCTGTCCCCATGGGTCACCATGGCAAAACCTGTCAGACAGATGGTGGGACCCTTGGCCAGGGCCGCCATAGCCTGGCCGATCGATGGTGCCCTTGCTGGTGGCAGGTGGGGCATGGCCTGGAGCCACCCCGCGCACGGCACAGCCCTGGGACGGTGAGAGACAGATGGCTCATCGTGGCTAAACATGAGGGGCTTTGAGAGACAAAGGCTGCCGTAACATGTGTGCCCATTTCTGTGTGCCTTGCGCGTGGGGTCAGTGAGGGGTTTTGCCTCCGAAGCCGCCGCACGCCACCAGTGCTGGTGCTGTGGGGAGAGATGGGCTCAGAAGCAGGACGGGGGTATCATGGCCGGATGCTGTCCCAGGCTCCTTCCGCTTCCAGTGCAGGTGTTGCGGTTTGGGTGGGAGCGGGTTCCCTCGGAGGCTGCAGAAGGGAGGTGAGGGGACAGGACGATGAGGCAACAGGTCACTTTGAAACCGGCGCTGTGGGGAAACCGGCGCTGTGGGCAGCAGGGGACGATTTACAGTGCTTGAGGCGAGCCACAGCCCTGCCTGGGGGTTGCTCCCTGGCGTGGCCCTCACCTGCCGCCCCATGGCTCGGGTGGTGGGGGGGAATGGTGGCTGAAACATCTCTAACGCTTCCCCCTTTGACCACCCAAATGGCGCAGTCACAAGAGATGAGGGCTCTGAAATGCCATCGTTCGCCGGGAGGAAGAGGCGTGCTGGGGAAGGGAACCCTTGCAAGGCAGTCTTTCTGCGGGCACAGGGCTGGTGGGTTTTTTGGGAAGCACAAGGGTTGTCGCTATTGTCCGAGTGGTTCCTCCCAGGGAATGTCAAAGTGGCAGCACCCCAGGGGCAGCCCTGTGTCCTCCGCTCCTCACCTCACAGTCCTTTGTCTGAGAGACTCCAATATACTCAAGAACACAGAAGAAAGAACCATTTTATGAAAGAAAGGAAGAAAAAGGGCAAAATCCCACAGAGTTTCCCAGCGTGGGGGATTAAGTACAGGCACTGCTCATGTTATCTTGACTTGTGACGTTTCATAGCTTTTTCCATAAAGCTCCAGCTCCAGGAGTCATGTGGTTATAAGAATCACAGTTTCGTTAGAAATCAAGTTTCTAGTCATGAAGATGGAGGGAAAATCCTGATCCTAAGGGCTCAGTCAGCAAAGCAAATGAATAGTTATTTGCTTCTGGGTTTAATTTTCAGATTATTTAGCTCAGTCTCAAAAGTTCTGATCAGGATTTTTTGTGAGATTTTTCCATTTCATGAAAGGTTTTCACGCTTTAACAGTTTATGCTTAATCTGAATGGGCAGAAATCTCTGTTTGAGAACTTCCCCAGACTTCTCCCCTCAGTATGTCATGTTTGCCTATGTAAAGTAAGGACACATGAATTTCTAGAAAAATAGCAATTTTTAAAAAAAACACCAAACCACTGTTTTGTATCAAATTGCTCTTCCTTTTTAATGGGATTGCACATAATTAAAATAACTGGCGATGATTTTGTACAAGTTGTCATTTTTATAGTATTTATAATTCATGCTTGATTTAAGCTAATTATGACACTGGAGTATTGTTTCCTTAAACCATGTGCTTGAACGCAGAAGTTATTTTTGTGTAGTAATAGCTGGGGATAAAATTTTATTAACTGTTAACAAGGAACAAAGTGAACTTTCTGAGGCCTCAAATGGCCTTTTAGCTCAAAGATTGGCATTCCTGTCCCCCCGCTGTGCTTTTTCTGTTTTTTTTTGGTGTGTGAGCATGTGTGTGTGTGTGTGCATGTGTTTGTTTTTGATAAAACCCATCAGTTCTTCATTTATGACATACAAACTGGCTTACAGCAATGTTTGTACATCTGGAGATCGAAAAGAACTGCGGCTCTCGGAGATATGCTGCCTTTTTTATTGAAAGGGCTAGAGGTAACAAGCAGGAAGGCGTGGAGGCAGGGTTTTGGAGGGATTGGAGTTTAAATGAGGGATTAATGTTACAATGAATGACTGATAGTTTAACACGAGCACTTCAAGCCAATTCCCCTTTGGACAGAGTTGTGACAGTTTTAAGACAAGACAGTGAGGGGCACTGCTCATCGGGGTGAGCACAAGGCTCTGCTTGTCCAGATGTCTCACTCTCCACATGTGCTTTTGGCTGCAGCCCGTTTTGGGGGCTTTTTGGATTAGGCCTTGAGGTCTGGCAGAATGCAGCTGTTCAGCCATTGTGTATCCCTGATTTTAGACAATAAAATCTCTGCCAAATGACAGTCTGGCCAAGGAGTTTGGGCAGCGGCATACCTGAGGAAATCACAGACAGACTTCCTCAGACTGCTTTGCAATCGTTTATCTTGTGTAAACAAGCAAAAAGCCTCTAATGATGTGCAGGCTGATGTGCAGCCTCTGGTGCTCTCACCTCTGACAGGGGCCAGAATTAAATACGCATTGAACTCTCCTTCTGGCTGATACGACATCGCTTCTGCTGGTCCAGTTCCTTGCTCATGGTGCACAAAACTGCTGATGAGGAGTTTTTAATCACACCACGGGAGTAACAGTCTCTCTTTAGATTTCTATCGGTGCCCATGTCTTAAGTGTTTGAGTACCAGGAGCTAGATTCAATAAAGGATAATAAGCCTGAAGGGCAAGACATGGTAATAATTTAGGTACCTGAATCTGAAATCATGACTTAGAAAACATTGTCTTGGTGGCTGCCTGACCTCCCAAATCCCTCTGTTCCTTAGGTACTCTCCTACTGACCAAAGAGCTCCCCAAACACCTGGAGCTTTGCTTTTGCACATTCCAGTACAGCATGGCCGCTGGCAGCACTGGACAGGTCTGTGTCAAAGGACTGAATACTGCTTCAGGAGAGGCTCCTGAGAAGCTCCATCCACTAGTCCACAGACCCTATTTAATCTGCCCGGGCAAGAGCAAAGCCCTCACCAAAGCAGTTGTAGATGTTGCTGTCTTTTAAACCTCTGGCCCAGTCCACTTTTCTGGAGGTTTTTTTAATAATTTTTAATAATAACCAAGGTTTGTGCCATCTAGCAAGCTTCATGTAAGCTCTGCTCCTTAAGCAGGTCCCCACAGACCACCACTGCTCTTTGTGAAACTGCTGGCCTCGAAGCTGGTGTACTTTCTATGGATCACCCAGGTTCAGCTCTCTGCCACCTTAGGCAATTCATCTTCTGTTTCCAAGAAGTGATGTTATTACTAAAGCAGAGGGTAGTTGGAGGAAGTGGAAATTATCCTTCTCCCTGCCGCAGCTGAAGGTGGGCCACTGTGCAGAAGGACATGCAATGTTCCTGGGACGAAAAATCTTACAGTCACAGGAGCAAGCCTGACTCTGTAGATGAATGGTAAAAGCACTTACCTGGGAGGAGAAAGGCCTACATCTCTTCCGAGGGTTATTTTTGCATATCACCCACTGACACATCCATGTTCAGCCTGTCCTGTCCCCTAGCTGAAACTGTTTACGACTACTAAGATGAGTGTGCTGGTTTGGATCGATGTGCACTCTGTAGGAAGCCTGTGCACTGAACACTGCATTCAGTGGGAGCAGGTATCTAAGTACCTCTAGGTGCATCCTAGATCTTCATGGCAGGATTATGCAGAAAATGCAGAAAAAAATGGTAAGGACCTTCACCTGAATAAATAAGCAGAGCTGAGGTGTTTTTTATCCACCTTCCTTCCCTCGCTTCCGTTCTGCATTTTGTTCCGGTAGTAAAACTGTAGCCAGTATTTTGCAAGGCATCTCATTTGTCAGAGCTCCTCCAGAAACACACTCAGTTGCTGAATCCTTCCAAATAAGCAACCGCACACATGTTCCCCTCAGTTTTGCTGCCCAAGCGCGGGACAGGTCTCCTGGTGGGCTGCATGTCATGTGTGACATGCATTTCTACAAGGAGGTCGCTAATCAGAAATGGACAAGCTCTTCTGGTTTATCAAAGGCTCAAATAAACCTGGGGAAAAACGTCATCATGGGAAAGGCTCTTGCGTTTCCCCCTTCTCCAGGTTGCTGCTCTTTGCAGGTAACTGACCTGTGCCTGCATCTCCCTTACGTAATTACCGTCAGGTGCAGGGATGTGGGGAATCCTCTAACAGCTTTTTTCCCCCTCTCAGATCACTGGTGGAGTAGAAACCTCTGACTAACCTGCTGGAGTAGCTATGCGAAAAACTCTGCGAATATCTGGGCAATTAGTTAGAGGAGAGCAAACAGGTGTGTGTGGCTGCAACGGATTTGTCTGATGGCTGTTCATAAGGAATCTGGGTCATTACACTTGCAATGGCTGGTGGCGGCAGGCATATCAAGTAATCTGTTCACTGTAATAGGATAATTCCTGTGCTGTAGTACTAGTATCAAAATACGGTTTAAAACCCTTGAGGCAAACCAAAGCCAGATTTGTTCCTGTTACAGCTGGGACAGGTGCAGTGAAGTGACAATCCCATCTTCCATGCAGCACCCATATCGGTCGTCCCTCGTAGGAAAGCGGTCCTTAAAAACTTAAGCCAGTACAAGGGCTGGGCAGATCTTCCCTTCACATCTGCAGTGGAGCTTTGTGGAGTTCACCCCACAGTGTCCCACAGTTGTGAGGATACAGGCAAGGCTGGGCAGCGGCGGCTTCAATGAGAGCTGCAGCTTGCGGGAGGATAAAGTGCCGTGAAGGGCTTATCTGTTCAAGGCAGTACTTGCAGCTATTTATAGGCCACTTTGTATGCGATTACTTTGTTTGTAATCAGCAAGTTTTCTCCTGAAAAAGGACAATCAAGGAACAGCAGCTGGTGGATTCCAGGTTTGTTTTACCTGGCCACATATTTGAAGTCTTGCACTGTTTTGAATGTATTTGTTTTTCTTAAAATTGGTTGCTGCCTGACTGCAGACTCTACCCAGGTGGCACAAGCAGAGGCAGGGAAGAGCCTAGCTGAATTACTGCTTGAAGAACGGGAAAATCAGAGGCTAAAGAGGAATGACTGTTGAGCAATGAGACTTTGAGAGACCATGAGTGGCCCTCCCCTAGTATTCCTTGTTAATTGTGTGAGGTGACTGACAGGCAACAAACCTAGTCACCTAGAAAATGCTGTGTTTCCCTGTTAAAAGGACACGGTCAGACAAGTGCCTTATTCTGGCTCATCTACAGCCTGTGTAACATGTAACTGCAGACGATGGGGTAGGCAGATACTCACACATGGGCTCACTGACAGCCGTACATAATGGTCCAGAAGGGATTTCTAAAGATGCCCACACCAATCTTTTCTCATGTGCACCTCAACTTGAAATAACCTGTTTCTGAGGAGGTTTGCAGCATGTCCTGGCTATTTTTGGTAGCCCAGAATTCCTGGCTATTACGTGACCTGCACTGAACTCTTGTGATACAGTTTGCAGGAAGATATTTTAAACACCCATTTGAAGGAAAGGTTAGCTTCATCTGTGAGGTGACTCAAAATCAATGGAGTTGAGCAAGGCTTTGAAATGTCCCAGTCGTGATGAAGTGGGATGAAATGTCCCAATTGTGATTGCTGCTGCCCAAAAAAATGAAGCTAGGACAGAAACCTTATCAGTTCAGGCTACTAAAATAGTACTGGATCCTCCTAGGGGAACATGGGTGAAACCGAGATGCCAGTGTACTCCCCTGTATGCCTCCTTGGAAAGGGTAGGAAGGAAGGAGCTGGGCTGGAAGTGGCAAAGGTGGCCTGTTCCTCCAGAGTTCTTGTAGGCCGCAAGAAGCTCTAAAAAGCACAGACAGCCTTGGTGCAGAACTGCAGTGCTGGGGTGTTAAATGGCCTTTTCTTTGCCCTCTGTTCATCCCATTTTTTTCCTCGCCCCCCATCACTTTTTTCATGACTTTTTTTTTCATCTGGACAATGAAATCTTTGTCTGGGTAGACAATGCCTGGAGTGGCATTTCTCTGGTGCAACTGGAATGGGAGAGTAAAGCAAGGTGATGCTACTGTGTCACTCAGTAAAAATGAGTGGGAACCGCAGTGGGGAACAGAGGATCAATTCTTCCAAAGGCCAAAAAAGATTTTGTTGACTTCTACACGTGAATATGTTCTCTCCCAAACTTCTCCCCTCCTCAGGGAGGCTTGGACCAAAACCCCTTGGTCATGTTGATTGCTAGCAGAGCCATATAGCAGGACTGGAGGACACCCACGCTGCAAAAGCTTTTCAATAGGATTTAAATAACTTGCACTAAATTCTTTTCTAGTGGAAATAGGCAAAATATGACCGAAATGTGTGGCACTAATTTATATCAATAGAGAATGTTGCCCTTGTGCTAAATTTTCAGAGTAAACACCTTGCAGCTGTTTGTTAAAATAAAACAAAAAACCTTGGAAGCAAACCAAACCACAGGCGTGTTTCCTGTCTCCAGCCACCACACTGTAGTACATATTTGCTCTGCAGAGAATATTGTCCTTTTGGCTGCGTAGAAATTACTTAAGTGCAGCTCGTTTTCAGTTAAGCTGCCAAGCTTCCATCCTGAAATGCATGAGGATTTTTTTTTTAACGGTGCATTTTACCCTACAGCTATGTGATATTTTACTGCAAGTCTTAATGGTTTACTGATTTTTGGGAGACTACAGAAAACTAATACAGTTATGTGCCTCGACACCTTGAACATTTAGTGTAAACCACATTATTCATCATAATAATTTTTGTTATCTTTAATAAGATTTTGACATCGTGCAAAGATGATTTCAGATACTTACAAAACAACTTTTAGAATCCTAGAATTATTTAAGTTGGAACATTTTCTCAACATATTTTGAGTTAAAATGTGTACGCTGAGTTTTAGAAGCAGAGAAGTGGTACCTGATTTCCTACATATGAGGCAGCCCTGATTTCTGACCTCAAATATCAAATTTATCTATTTATCTGAGCAAAACTTGCTCCCAACCTCTATTAATATTCATCTTCATTCCGTTGTCCAGGCTTGTGCTTGCTGTGCCTGGGTATTTTGATCCAAAGGCTCTGTGACCCTGTTGGGACTCACTCCTTTATCCTGGGTACAGCATTTTCCGTGGCAGCTTGCTGCATCCAGCTGCTTGCTCGGGCAGAGTGAGGATGGCCCTGTGCTAGAGGCCGTGAGCTGGGGCCGATGCTTTCTGCGAGATCCACAGGCGCAGTCCACAAGGGAAAACACAGGGGTGCGAGGTGACTGCCTCGGGTTTGTTCAAATACGCTATTCCTAAAAAAGAAGTTGCAGCCGGTAAAGCACACTTATTGAGTAGGAGCAGGCATTTTAATACTTAGAAAGCAACTAATGCTCTTTGAAAAACTGAGCACATCTCACTTGTGTCATTGTGCGAAAGCTACTGCACATGATGGTGATGGCCTGGGAGACTTTAACCGGGTGCTGCAGAAAATAGACTTGCTATTTCTGGAATGCTGCACTGTTTTCACAAAGTGCTGCTTCAACTGTATAAGATTTAACATAGATAACAGCAAGCAAACATGCCCAGCATCCTCAGAAAGAAGCTCCCTTAGCATAGCACGGATCAAGTTGACAGCAGATTTTCAGAAATGGGTTGGCAGCCCATGTGATTGAGAGAGTTTTATGCTTGTCTCTCCACGTCCCTTCTATAAATAGTCAGCGTAGGATTACAACAGCATTCTAACTTTGTGTCGGCCCGCATCTCACCTACCTTGTTCCTGGAAAACACTCCTACCCTCCAGGCTAACAATTTTTGTGCTGACTTTCACCCTCCAGGTATAATTATTATGTATTAGAATGAAGTGCCACATAAATTTAGATCAAAAGCATCTTCCAAATCATGTGGCGTCAAAGTAGGAAGAAGCACCAAAGATCATGAGCACATGGGTGACTCCCCGAGGGCACTGGTCATGGCTGGAAGGCAGTGACAGTAGGGAGCAGTTACCACCTTTAAAAATGCAGAGGATTTTTTTATATATAATCTGCCTGCCTAAATAGGGCTCTAAGCCTGCAGATTGCTCTGTGTGGGTGAGCCTTGTCTGCATGGAGGCTCATTTGTGGTGAGAGGAGCTGTGAGTGATTGGCTCTGAAGCCAGCGGATCTTTGCATGGCCATGCCAAACAGATAGCGGGGATGGGGCAGGCTGGGCCAAGCAGCTCTTTTCAAACCATGTGCTTTAGTGAGCTGTCAGCGTGATAGAGGCTAGATTCATCAGGAGCATAAGCAGGACCACTTCTGTTGTCTTGCGTTCAATCCCAAGCATGGGTATTTGGTTTCAGTGTACAAAAAAAGTTCTTCTTTCACTTCATTTTTCACTCTTCTCTGTTCTCACACAGAATGTGAAGATCTGTTATCATGATATTGTCGGGTTGGACGGGCTATGGTACAAGTCACATCCAAACTACAAGTGCACTACAAGCAGCCCTGCAAGGCAGATCAGTACTCACTGCTGTGCTACAGGTTTGGGGTTTTTTTTCCACCTTATCTCAGGAGAGAGAGGGTTGCACACCAAGTTGGAGCTCTTTTCTTTTGGTCAGTTAAAGAAGTGTTCTCAATAACTTATTAAGCTGATTATCTTGAATGCAGAATACCCTCTAGCCACACAATATGGGTAATATGTCTTATGTGTTAAAGGATTTCCGGCAGTAACCCATCTTCGCTTCCAAGCTCCAGTTGGCAGGGCCTGCCTCATTAGCAAAAATATGGAGCAAGCATCTACTAAGCTGCTATTGAAGTTCCTTCTCACAGGAATTTTTAGGAGCTTAAGGGTCTGAGTAGGAGGCACAAAAAAGTGCAAATATTGTTACCTGATTTCCAATATAAGGTCTATTAAGAAAATGAAGGAACTTCTAGATCAGGCTTGCTTTTGGGGGTACCTCTGCTGGTCACAGATCACGTGTTGTCCCTGACTGACACATCCATTTTGGCAAAAATCTGTAGTGAGGGCTGGGCTGTAGACGTTTCTTACTGTGCAGATAGCTGCTGTTTTCGCTAGCCTCAAAAGGCTGTGAACGGCTTCTGCTTCTCTCAGTGGGTTGCTCTAGCCCAGTGCCGTGATTCGGGGGTGGTAAAGTAAATGCTTTATGGAGAGACACCGAAGCTGAAAATTCTTTCGCTTTATTTTTCTGAAAAGATAAACTGCTGGTTCCTTATAACCACCCAACACTGATCTCTGAGCACCATGAGGAGGGTTGGCAGGTGTTGGTGGACTCCCCAGCCTGTAGCGAAAACAAGGTTATGTTTATGCCACAAGCTGCAAGCTCTGCGTGTGTAGGCACAAAACTAGAAAGAGCTTCTGGTCCTTACCTGGGCTTCAGCACTGGCACAAGCATGCAGTATTTTTGCTTAAGGCGCCTATATGAGAAATTAATATTAGGCTAAGTTGTTCACTGTGAGAAGGATTTGGGAAGGTATTATGTATGTGTGTTTGACAGACCATGCATAACCTCTCACATGGCTGGGCTGATTCAGATTTCAGCCTTTAGAATAGCTGCCATTTTACAGCTCTGCTAATGAAAAGGTGCATTTCTCACCTACCTCTTGTGAAGGACTTCAGAGGTTAAAGAGCAAAGTGATATTTTGTTTTAATAGGTATCAGTCCTGCAGGGAGCTTTGGTGCTGCATCATTAGAGGAAATCAACTTTTGCCGCTGTGGAGATATCGTCAGCGGAGAGAAGTTCTAGCAGAGAAGAATAACCAAAATGACAGAGTGAGATTTGGGATCATAGAATCATAGGTTGGAAAAGACCTCTAAGATCATCAAGTCCAAGCATCCGCCCAACAACACCACACCTACTAAACCATATCCCAAAGTGCCACATCTACGCGTTTTTTTAAACACCTTCAGGGATGTGGAATCAACCACCTCCCTGGGCAGCCTGTTCCAATGCCTGACCACTCTTGCAGTGAAGAAATTTTTCCTAATATCCAATTTAAACCTCCCCTGATGCAGCTTGAGGCCATTGCCTCTCATCCTATCGCTAATTACTTGGGAGAAGAGACCAACACCTGCCTCACTACAACCTCCTTTCAGGTAGTTGTAGAGAGCAATAAGGTCCCCCCTCAGCCTCCTCTTCTCCAGACTAAACAGACCCAGCTCCCTCAGCTGCTTCTCATAGGACTTGTTCTCCAGACCCCTCACCAGCCTCGTTGCCCTTCTCTGGACATGCTCCAGCACCTCAATGTCCTTCTTGTAGTGAGGGGCCCAAAACTGAACACAGTACTCGAGGTGCGGCCTCACCAGTGCTGAGTACAG
>Ga0065711_1010243_pt1 | contig 15178 bp, 11 predicted proteins | sample Hoacrofraction12_FD_59098 | JGI IMG/M metagenome (GOLD analysis project Ga0065711, IMG submission 59098) | Hoatzin crop microbial communities from Cojedes, Venezuela - Epithelial fraction 12 v2 (version 2) | ecosystem: Host-associated > Birds > Digestive system > Esophagus > Crop | place... | reverse complement strand
TGCTCAGAGCCCTGTCCAACCTGGTCTTGAATGTTTCCAGGGATGGGGCCTCTACCACCTCTCTGGGCAACCCGTTCCAGTGTTTCACCACCCTCATTGTAAAGAATTTCTTCCTTATATCCAGCCTAAACTGGATATTTCTTCCTTATATCCAGCCAGAACGTTCACCAACCCGCCACCGGGCCAAGCCGAACCGCGTTAACAGCTGCCAGCAGCTGCTCACCCTGACCGGCCGCCGAACCGGGGAAGAGGTTCACTCATTTCTAAATTAAAGACCGTTCTTTGCTCCTGTGCAGGGCAGCACAGGGATCCCGCGCAGCTCGTCGCACCCCAGCAGTAACCACGCTCACCCCAAGGCGATCCTTTTCCATAGCACCCAGCTGTGTCAATTACCCAATTTCTTCTAATATCAAAGCGCAGATTGTCTTGGTGGCAGTTCATCTTCATTTTCCATCTTTATTTTCCATCACCTTCAGCTGAAGTTTTAATCTTTAATAGGTGTTGGCACTATTTGCTGAGCAGCACTTGGGGGCCCGGTGCCTTCGAGCTGGCTCTGAAAATGAACTCCTTAACCAAAACAGGTTACAAACACGTGCAGGGACAGCACTGCTAAGGGAAGGAACAAAGCTGACACCCAGTAAGCCTCAAAAACATTCCTCCTAGCCACAGACCTTCCCTCCATCAGCCTGCTTTGCCAGCTTTCCTGTCCTCTGGATCCAGGACTGGGATCTGCTCGAGGAAACCCTCAGTTGTCTGTTCTGGAGCCCTTCAAAAGCCAGGTTGTTCCCAGCTTGAACTGACAGAAGTAGGGCAGCAGAGGCAGATGGGATTTTGCCGGCACAAGACACAACCAGAACAGGCATGAGGCTCCAGCATCAGGGGGAGACCCTGGTCTCTACACCGATGCTGTAAAGCAGAAACAGCCACCCGAGGTCGTTCTCTGGAGCAATTCTGGTATTTGTTCTCCCTCATGAAGTGCTCATAGTGATTCAGACAAAGCCCTGTACAGTGCTGAGTGGTTTATTCAGATTCTAAATAAAGATTTTTGAAAACTTATCTTATGAAAAAAACAATCAACGGAAAAAAAACAAAATAAAATGGGAACACAGCAGCACTCACATCCCTAAATTAACCTAAAAATCAATTGGGTCCCATTTTATTGTGAAATTTCCTCCTATGAGCTGGGTTCTGATACCTAGTTACATTCCTCATAACGCAGAGACCTGCCTGCCTTAGTCTGGGAAATCCATGGCCCCTCATGGGCTTCTCAGATTTGAGAAGGTCCTTGCCATGGTCACAGCTCCTGCTGGTACATTATCAGTAGCTTCTATCATAAAAGCAAAAACTAAAACAGTTCAGAGAGAAGAACTTTTGGCTAAAAGAAAAACGACAGATGGACTGGCGAGACCTGGAACAGGAACTGTATGGGCAGATACCGTCACCACAAGCACTCACGCTGCTATGAGCATGCTTGGTAGCTTCAACCCACAGAGCTCCACTGATGACCAAGCAAACCCAGACGCTGAGGCCAACCCGTTTTTCCATGCTGCCCCACGGCACTGCACGCTCCTGAGGCCTGCGGAGAGCAAAGCACGTCCCACAGAGCAGAGCATTCTCAACCTTGTATCTTTCAGTTTACTGTTTTCAGTTTCTTGTTTGGTAGTTCCTGATGGTTCTTGGCTTGTTTCCGTTTCTGGCATGGTGCTTCCTCGTTCTCACCACCAGCCAGCTTGTCCAAGAGCATAGCAGTCTCCTTCAGAAGCCGCATCTCCCGTTTTTCCTTCCGCTCCTCCATTTCTACTATGTCATCCGCAAACAAAGCCTTCAGAGGCGGGATCAGCTTCGGGATGGTCGGAAAGTCGCCAAAACGTACCTGAAATACATCAAGCACAGGAGCACCTGCGTGAGAATTGCTTTTTGTTTTCCTTCCTCCTCCCTGCCTTCTGCCCGCTCAGACGGCAGGGCTCTGACCCAGCACAGAGGGGCTCTGACCTCACGGATGATTTTCAGCTGCATTGACACTAGCGGGCAGGTCATCGTTTTTCAACCCTGTCAGTCCACAGGTCCCGTATGCCCAGTTATTTACATTTTCTCCACAAGAAATGATGTGGGCACTGCAACTTTTGACTCATTAGTGAGCTACTCTCACTGCTATGACTGTGCCCCACCCAATGGCAGCAGCTCTTGGTTCCTGGACATGTTCTGCAGAAAGCCATTAAAGCAGCGCACCAGTTGAGAAGGCAGCAGGAATGGAAGCAAAATAGCAAAATTAGGTTCTCAGCTGGGAGCAGGGGGCACAGAATAGAGGTGACATGAGGCAAGTAGCCAGTATGTTAAGAGTGAGCTGTTCTCAAGTGCCATCAGCACCTGTCTTGCTCTGTGCCACCCTTTCCCCATGCTGGTGATGTCTGCTGCCAGCAGTAACAGGAGCTGTTTCAGAGGAGACTGCTCCTCAGAAGGAGATGATATATTGATACATGACCCATGGAGAATTTAATTCATGAGCAGCCATCCCAAAGTATCACTGAAACCTTTCCAACAGCATGGCTCAAAGCTCCCAACTTACCCTCATGTGATCAAACGCAATTCCAACCTTCTCACTGAAGTCTTCACTGAACAGTGGGATCTTGGCGTACCTCTGACTGAAGTGATTGAGCATGATGAACTCTGCGTTCATCTTCATCCCGGTCTGAATCGCCTGGGAGGTTGTGCTGCAAAACGAACGGGAACACAGCACCGTGCACCCTGGTCACACACAGACTGGCCAGTAGTGCCCCTCCAACGGGGCAGGGCAGGCTGCTTGGCATCTGAGGTCACATCACACCAACGGCCAACCCTACATATGATCCCACACTCGCTGGGCACAAGGTGTGTCCTGGGTCTTTGCAGGCACACCCAGGCACCTCTTCCTCTGCCAACCTGCACTGATGGCAAATCTCTGACTTTCAAACACCTCCAGGAGAGCAGCTGTAATTACTTGGAGCTCTGCATTTAACAGCTCCACAAACTGGTGACAGGGGCTTATTCAAATATTTGTCCCAGGGGTGCCAGCAAGTCCAGCTCTCTTGCACTGTAACTCACATGTAATGCCGAGAAGCTGCTCTCAGGTCTCCCCTCTTTTGCTGGGGGAAGCACTCAGTATCACTGGCTGCAGAACTCAGTTTGAATTGCGTGGTTAGCTGCAGGGGTAAGATGATTCTTCTACCTCCTGAGCTTAGTCCTAAAACATGATCAAGCAGAGGGCCTCTCCTTTGGGCTAGTCTATTTCTAGGGTTACCACCATCTACTTAAAAGCTTTTCCCTTGTCTCTCTGGGGATGCTTGGAGGAGCTGTGAGGGTTACAGAGCTGGCGCAACGAGCAATACAACATTTTTACTGCTGAAGAGCTCTGCGCACTCCAGAACCATCTACAGGAACTGGGCCCTTTACTATCAGCTCCAAGGACAAAACCCAGCTCGGCATATTTGCCTTCCTTATGGTGACAGACAGCAGGACACAACCCACCTGTGTGTCTTCTCTATAGCTTCTTTTTCCATGCCATCTTCCAGCGTCGCTTCATGGATCAGCAGGGTAGCATTTTTCCCTGTGTAAATAATCATACGTTCAACCTTCAGTTGCATACAGACTAGTTCAACTGCCTACATAAACTCTCCTTTCCCCCCACACCCTCGCTGTGTGGCAGGCACAGCACCAAGGGTTTGGGGGTGCCCACTTTGGATACCAATAGTTCGAGACCCTTCTCCAAGAGATTCTCCAAGCAGAGTGTTTCCATCACCTACCCATTTGTACTAAGGCCATGCAGGGCATTGTGTCACCAGAATAGACTACTTTCCAGCCAGATTTGTGGATCATTGAACATGCAAAAGCGTTTCTACAGTGCTGGACTTCACAAGTCTGAAACTGAACAAGAATACAAGTGTTAGACCTCAGGTCCCCTCTTGCCCCTCATAGCAACTGACCCTGCCAGCTCGTGAGCTTACCTCAGCCAAGTCATAGTTCTCTAACAGAGAACTGACAAACCGTTTGGCTTTAGGCTTGATGTTCTCACGGCCTTTCACAAGAGACTGGGAAGTAATCATTCTGTGAGGGAGGGGAGAAGAGAGAACTGAGGACAGGTACAAAGTAAAACCTGATCTTATCTTTAAGCAGCCTATTTCTCTATTTCTCCTTCTCAGTTCAGCACCTTCCAAACACGACATTTTTGTGCACCCATCTGTTTTTCCCCTGCTTTCACTACACAGTGCCCCAGTAACTCATCCAACCACTTCTTCCCCACTGTCAAATACTCTCTCTCACAGGAATCTTTTTTCATTTGCCCAACTCCCCTTTCCCATGGAAAAGAAAACCTGCATATAAAGCCTCTATGAAGTAGCACAACTGAGTAACAAACCCTATCCTCCCCTTTGCAAACAGCACATCCTAACTCTACCCACAGTGGAAGGAGTCAGAGTTGCTTTCAACGAAGGGATGGGGGGAATGGATGAAAGTAGTTTGCCCCGAATAAGGACCCAGCAAGAACATTTCTCCACGTACCACACAGAACACTCACTTGAAGTCTCCGAGAATCTCTTCGCAGTGGTTGTGGTACTCATGTAGCCAAGGCATGATCTGTTCAGGTGCTACCAGAAAGAGAGGGCTGAAAGCCTGACCAAGGGCTGCCTGGAAAAGCAACGGCAGGGGAAAAGAGTCAGTAGTAGGTATACACCATATCGGAGAGAAGAAACACCTAGGGAAATAATGGTGCTTTTCCACTACTCAGAAATTCCCCTCCTCTCACTCCAAGGGAAGTTCAGCAGCAGTGAAACAACAGTGCTACTTACAAAAGCTCTCCGTCTCTCCATCAGGATGTTCAACAACCCCTGCCAAGGCAATAAACAAGACAGCAAGCTGTAGTCAGAAATATCTGGGGCGCAAGTGGCAACAGTGCTACCACAGCTCAGCAAGCTGCAGATTTTTGAAAACCTAGTCAGAAATATATGATTACTGCTTTTCCAATAACTGCAACTTGCTGAGCTGCTGTCATACCGTCACTGCTTCTGCTCCCAAGCTAGTGGCCAGCAGCCTACAACACAAGCCCCTCAGCCCTTCCCAGTGTTGCTGTATCTGCTCCCAAAAGAAGGAAGAGAGCAGAAAGTTTCTACCCAACATCTCAGACCCACTGTGGTTTCCAGACACAAGACAGCAGACCAGCAAACAGCCTGCCCTGAGCAGGCCCAACCTAGAACAGACCAATCAGTCCTCCTGTGACTATTTATTGCAATGCACTGAAGGAAGCTGGGTTGGACACTGCTGAAAAATTACAACTCTGGATGATCCCCACCAGCCTGCAGGGACCCCTAACAGGAAAGGAGAGGGGATTAGAAACACAAACAGATTCAGCAGTGCCTGGGGAATGCAGAGGGGAAGTGCAGCCCTAACAGCAGGGCAGCCAACATTCATCAGCTGCAGCTACATTTGAATTCCAAACAGCAGAACATGCCTGCACAGAACCCCTTCTCCTTCGAACACACTCAACCTACCGAATGATGATCAGTATGCATGTGGGACACAAACACAGCTACTATGTTACACAGCACTTGGTCAACTTGCTCTCCATAGTGGCGACAAAGCTGTCCAAACGTTCCTTCTCCACAGTCCAAGAGCAGGGATCGGGTAGAGCTGGCAAGACAAGTGACAAAGATATTTAGCAGCCACTGTATGAGCTCTGACCAGGGCCCATTCGGGAAGGAGGATCTTCTGGGTTGGAAGGCAGAGAGCTCTCGGTGCTCTACACCTCTAAATGCTACTCCAGTCCTACTAGCCAAGGTTTTAGAAAGACTGTTCTGTCTGCATAGCTCATCCTGGTCTTGGGTTGATGATGAACACACCCTTGGGGCAGATGGGAAAACTAATGAAGACATTAAATGTTTGGCTTTACTGGTAGCTCCCAAGTCCTCCCCACCTACAGAGAGACAGGTGCCCAAAAGTGAAGTCCCACAGACTCCACAACAGGGGCACTCTTGCTGTGCCACCAACACACTGGTCAAAAGAGCCCTTGGGCAACACCCTCTTGAGACACTGAGCCTCTCCCATCAGAATGCATGACACTGGGATTTACCTGGTATTTACCAGAGTAGAACTGACATTTCGGATTTTCATTGGAATTGCAGATCCCGTTCCCAAGAACACAATTTCAGGATAAGCACACACGTTTCCTGGAGAAAAGAGACAACAAGGATTTCTAAGTAAATGTCATCCACACACTGCCCAGTCACGCACCATTTAGTTCAATAGCCTAGTAACTCCAGAGTCTACATGTCCAGCATGTTCATTTCTGCATCCCTCAGCCTCTGGCTTTCCTACAGCAACAAGGTTTACAAGGTAAGACAAAACAGAACAACCACCACCAAGAAAACACATCACAATGCATAACTGCATATCCAAAGGCGGGCAAACAAGGACTCTGCTCATTGCCCACGACAGAGCTGGCAGCTCAGGAGAGACCCAACTCCTGTTCTACAGTGCCCTGACTCTCCCCGGAATCAGGATCCAGACAGCAAGTGAGCGGTGCTGTGTCATACCATGAAAGCTTCACTGCCAACAGGACAACTGAAATTCAGAGAAGAATGCTCCACAGGGAGCTGGTTCTAGAGCAAGACTTCTCCCAGACACAGGGACTCACGCTGTGGCTGCTACGACAGCATTCAACACGAGCAAAGCTCTGGTCAGTTCAGAGAAATAACACACAGCTGCTTTGTGTCTAATTGACCCCAACAGCACTCAGTCCCCAAACCTCGCAGTTTTAGAAAGCCAGAAGCCTAAGACCGTGTAAATCCATCTGAAACCAGTTAAGTCAGTTTATGCTAAGCCTATCCTCTGCACAGCTCCAGGACAACTTAAGAGCATCTCTCTTAAGGCAGCAGGAAAACTGCATGTTCGCAGCTTTGTCTGGGCTCTAGAGTCACCAAGACCTCCTACTTCCCATTACACTGACCCAAGACAAGTTGCCGATCCTTACCTGGTACAGCAGACAGGCTCTCTTTGCACTCCTTCACACGAGTCTGGAAGTCAGGGAGATCCAAGGCTTCACTTACAAATGCGTCGTGGTCGCAGACAGTCACAGCATCTCTGAAAGAACAGGCCATGTATCAGGATGGGGCAGGGTAAGGACTGAAGAGACAGCACTTTTCAGAGCAAAGTGCCAAATTACTGTGCCAAAACAGCCTTACAACAAAGGGTCAAATGTGCCTTCCAAGTTCCATTTTGAGGGGAGGGGGAGGATACATCCACGAGTGTGGTGTGAGCCAAAAAAGCCTGGCTGAACTGAGCCGTGCCACAGAAATAATCATTCCACCAAACCAGAGAAGCTCCCGGAAAAGCGCTATGCTCCTCTGTGCTGTTCAGATCCAACGAGCTGCCAGACACCAGAGGGCACTGCAAGGCAGCATGGAGACTCCTGGAAGAGCCACAACCACCCCAAAGGGCTCCAGGCACCTCTAGGAAGCATAAGGGACCTGTGTCCTGGTCCTGCATCAGAGCATGCGCACTACTACAAGCCTTCAGACACCTGAAGCAGACAAACATTAACTATTCTTGGCATCTGGGTCCCCCTGTCCTGCCCAACAAAGCCAGAAATTTGAGCCATAGCAGCTGGTATCCGCATGCACCATGTGGTTCCCTGCCCTTCAGATCCTCATTGAGCAGCTTCACCTGTTTGCCCACAAAGCAAGCACCAGTGGAGAAGTCTACAACCGTTTAACCACCTGGAGCTTTCAGCTCCGATACCATTTCAAGACCCAGAAAGCCTGACAGGACTTTCACTGGGCTCCCGAAAAAGTCTCTCCCTGACACCATCTGCTCTGCCACAGCCACGACTGGGTGCACAGCATACGAGGTCAATGCAGAGGACAGAGGAACACATGAGGTTACAAGAGCGAGGGACAGAAACAACACTCCAAACCACTGGCCAGATGGTATTTTCAGTGGTTCACTCATCTGTGTCCTACACCTTGTCTGAGACTTTCTGGGACAGGCACACCCCTCAAGACACAGTGGATAGCTTGGCAGCTAGCCCAGCACGGCCACCAGTAAGGACCTGCAAGAGATACCTGCACACCGTCCTCCCTCAGCACAGACTGACACTGAAATGCTGCTTCAAGTCAATGCCCCAAAGCTGCTAAGTCCAAGATTCCAACTGACCTCTGCCACTCCTGTTGGGGTCTGAAGTGGTATTTCAAGAGGCACTCTCCTCGCACAACGGGCACGCTACACGCAGCCTCTTCTTCCTACAGGGAAAGAGTGATGTCAAACACATTCTTTGCTCAGGGGCATGAGGTACACAGGCAAGTAGGACCTGGCCTACCTTGCTCTGGTAGGTGGTGAGCAGAGGGAAGATCTCTGGGTGGATGAGGTTCAGCTGAGTTTGGATCTTGTAGCTCCGTGGGTTATGCACCGCAGAGGAGTTCTCATTGAGCACCAAGTGCTGAGTTCCAGGTCCAAATCTGTAAGAGGACAACAAGATGCACAACAGCTTCAGCCCCATGTTAGAGCTGGGCATATGTGCACACCTGAGCCATTAGCTAAAATCTCATCTGAGCCAGCAGAGCCCTGCTCCCACCCAACAGCTACTTCTACCCTGGGAGAAAACACTTGCACCATAAGAACACGCTGATGCCCAACAGTGACATGAAACCAAGTAATGAGAAGATCACACACCTTTCCAGCCATTGCTGGTAGCGGCTGTCTCGAAGCACTGACTCTGGAGTCATGTGAATAACCAAAGCGACTTGGTTCTCAGGAAGTCCTTCCTGGTACCTGGGGCGCATTCAGATACAGAAAGAACACCTGAGCTGCAGTCCTCCACCACCTTGGCATCCCCTCCCCTCTCCTATCTTGGTACTATCAGGGATGTTCTCGTGAAGCAGGCAGAGCACAGATCTTCAGAGCCCAGGAGCTCGAGGCTCCACATCGCAGTAGGCACAAGGCTCCGCGAGGCTCAAGCCCGCCATTTGCTGACACCTCCACTCTCCCACACGGGGAAGTTCCTCTCCTCCAAAAGCAACATCTGCAGAGCCTTCCAGAAGCCTAACATGGTTCTGCACAAGCCCTGCAGAGGTGTTGCACGCAGTCCAGGCTTCCACCGCACAGGGAATCAGCAGTCTCTACGCTGCTCCCCAGTGAGACACCGGTGCACATTTGCCTCTCTGGAGGCCAGGCCCACCTTTCCAAGAAGGCTCAGCTCAAAATGTACCACCAGTCCTTTCGTGCATCTCTAGCTCCTTAACTGTGCCAAACAGCTTGGACATCAGCCACAGGAACACACATCTAGAATAGAACAGGAACTTCTCTCTGGCGAAGCTCAGCACGGATGTCTTCCCCCAAACACTCCAGGTCACCCAGCCCCGCTACCTTCGGAAGGTCTCATTTTCACAGACGGCATCCACAAAGCCCTCGTGAGGACACTCCAGCACAATGAACACCGGGCCAGGATCAGTAGGGGTGCACAGTTCTTCTGGAAAGAGCTGCAGGCAGACACACAAAGATCACACCACAGCCAGGCTATACACCCAGCCCTTCTCGCACCGTTGTGCCCAACTCTTCTGGCAGCTGTCCTGTCAGCCAGGCCCCAGCAGGCACCTCACGCAGGCTCTCAGTGCTCAGCACACCCAGCCAGTGCAGTGCTTGTTCCCTTTCTGCTCTCATTACCCATTTGCATTTTGCTGTGTAACAACAAATCCCTCCCCTAGTGTCAGAGCAAACCACAAGCTAATGTAAGGAAGGGAATTTTAGCAGCTTCTAGGTTCCCACAACAGATTCAGATGGTAGCAGAAGGGTGTTTGTAAAAAAAAAAAGCCTTGTAACATTCTTATGACACAAAGGTATGTCAATACTATCTCCCAGGTTAGGATCTTCACTTACAGATCATGTGGGACATGGCCAGAGCTGGCTCTGCCTCTCACTTCAGACCAGTGATTGAGAGATTAAGCCCCTGCACACAAGAACCACTGAACTTCTTTTAGTCTCAGAGGTGCAGAGTAAGGAGGGTGTGACAGACATTCAAACCCCAGGTTTAAACCGTGCAGGGATTAACTCCACTAGTTCACTCCTAGACCTGAATCAGCTTTGGGAAGGGGAGATGAAGCAGCTCTGACAAATTGCAGGCATACAGCCATACTCACAAATCAGCTCCTTTCAGAGTCTGCTTCCCTAACCCCACCCCCGCAGCAGCCCCAGACATGCCCCCCATGGGAGCTACTTCCAGCAACAACTTGGGGCCGGAACCGGTAACCAACCACAAGTAGCTACTCAAAGCTCAAGAACAGCAAAAACCCATTCCAGCCTCTTAGCAGGGATGAGAGGGAACAGGCAGACAACCATCATCCATTCTTGCCTCCAGAATGTGTGTTAAACAACCCCCAACATGTCCCAGTGTCTACTGGTAAGCAAAACATTCTGCACAAAGAGATTGTCACCCTGGGAGCCCAGTGCAGGAGGGAGGATGGCAGAGCCACAGCAGAAAGAACAGATACGTCTTACCTCTCTGCCTTCGTAAGTGAAGCTCTCCCCATTTTTGAGAGCTGTAATTATAGGATGAATGGCTGGACTTCCCCTGAAAACAAGGCCATAGAAGTATTTAGCTTGCCAACACCAACACGCCTGGTGTTGCCCCATCCCCCAGACTGGGATCTTGTACTCACACTGGCAGGCCCATCTCCTGTGCTTTAGCTGCTAGGAATTTTCCCTTCTTTGGGTGAATCTGAAGAGAGTTAAATAAAACAGAATTATCAGCCAAATAAAAAGGGCCAGGAAACAAGATCAACGCACTTCCAGTTCATGTATTTCCCCACAAACCAAGGGATTTTTTTTTTTCTTTTCAGTTCCTAGTCTGATTTACCCCAAAAAAGCTTTTAGTAGACTTTCTGGTTTCCAAGATGACACAGCTGCTTCTCACTCCCTTCCTTAGCCAAGTAAGCAGGACAGACATCCCTACTGTAAGCATTAAGCAAGAATGGAACCTGTATACTCTCAATTGGCTGCTCTATGAAGAACATTTCTAAAAAAAACGTGTCTAGTTTTCACACAGTCCTACTCATATTACAGTTACTCTGACCTTTGGACAGTAGAATCACAAAACAACTTCAAAGCGCTGCTTGAAAATGCAGCAATTACATTTATTAATATATTAAATGCAGCCATTAAATCTGTTTAGCCAGATGAAATGTCCTAATGACTCAAGGAAGCATTTATTTACCGAGAGAGTGGTCAGACACTGGAACAGACTTCCTAGAGAGCTGGTCGATGCCCCAAGTCCGTCAGTGTTTGGGAGGTGTTTGGACAATGACCTTAATAATATGCTTTAACTTTCGGTCAGCCCCGAAGTGGTCAGGCAATGGGACCAGATGATCATTGTAGGTCCCTTCCATCTGAAAATATTCTATTCTGTATTGATTTAGAAATCTTTGTGTCCCAGCTTACTTTACAAAGGAAAGCCATCACCAGATCGGGATGCCTGCTGGCGCACTTCTGTTTGTCACCTGTAAAAGAAAGCAAAACTACTCAGAATCATCACTGACTATCAATTTTCTTTAAGCCAAAACGTGTCAGTGTTTGCTAAAGCATTAACAAGAACAACAACATCCAGCCAACTCGGAGCTCAGCAGCAAAATATTACAAGCACCTAAGGCCAGAGAGACCATGGTTTCAGCTACAAGAAACCAACATAATGCCGAAGACTGAAAAACAGTCAACCCCAACATTCACTCATAGTTAAATTACAAAGGCTGGAGCACCCACTCCAGCCAGCAGCAAACTGCTACAGGGACTAATCACACCCCAAGCAGGAATCATGTTCAGTTTCTAGGCGTTATTAGCTCTGTGTCAGAGAACATTCTGCTCCATCTTTCAGTTTAGCTTCTCTACAGACCTCAGTTCCAGAAAGCAAACAGTTCAGAGGACAAATACACATCCTTAATTTGGCTTTATCTCATTAAAGTCAAAAAGATCTTTCCATTTTTTTTACCTGTTTTCTTTGGGCTTTCTTCTTCCTCGCCATCCTCCAAGTTTCGCTGTGCAGCTCTTGGGGATCCAGACCCTGTGTCTGCTTTAGGGCTATTTCCACCTTGGCTTGATGCTCCAGGACTCTGAGGCAATGGACTTTCAGTGGCTAGTGGTTTTCCTGTCCCAAATCCAATAAAATCAGACAAAGATCACTCAGTCAAAAGGGAGAGATAATAAAAGCATGAGCAGCACTCCCTCTTCCATGACAGTCATGTTTAAACTGTACCACAATAGAGATCTTTCCCCCCAAGTCTCACGTGTGCTTGCATACTCTAGTCACTTATTTCAGGAGCCATCCGTCATCCAAGCCCTTCAGATTCTCTCAAACCTGCCAGACTCTGTCAAGCCTGTGCCTGTAGTCTAAGCGTTGCAGTTTTCAGCAGTAAGAAACCTCAGCTGGCTAGCTAAGAAAGTGATGTTTCACACGTCATTCTACACGCCCACACCTAAAGGAACAAACCAAGGCCCTGACTCAGCATGTCTTGTTTCTTTGAAAGAGATCCTTCTCCTGAGAAAAATATGGAAATTCATAAACCTCTTCTTACTCAGGCTTGCAAACAGAAGCCGCTCCTTTAACCACCTTCAGCATGGTTACTGAGCAAGTGCTTCTTCTGCCTGATTACAGTGTCACGTGCTCACCTGTCAGAGGTATTTGGTAGACTGTCATCGTCTCGTCCTTATACTCAGGCTCTGTGTGCAATTGCACAGCTGAAAAGAGATCAGAAACTGGCATTAACAGGTTCATAGCAAGAGATTCATACTCCACAAGAATTTAAATCAGGAAAATATCTTTTTCCTTTCTTAAACAAAACTTGCTGAATGTCCCCATGGCCTTTGTCTGCCCAACTGCAAAGATCAATGAAAAATCAAAGCTCTTAAAAGCCCACCGTCCACAAAAACTAGCCAACGACACCACTGTGGTCAAGTTCACTGGCAGTCTCTGGAAGCAAATCACCCTTACAGTGCTTCAAACCACAGTGATGTCTACTAGTCAGACAGACTGGCAGCTGCCTACCAGAAACAGAGCTGGAAACTATTTTTCCTCCAGGCAGTTCTTGTGATGGCTTTGAATAGTGTATAAGATCAAAACAAATGTTTAAAACTTTGCGTGGACCTAAACCAGAGGCATTTATTCTGAACTTATTACCATTCAATGCAACTTTGTCTACAGCCAAAACAAAAACAAGTTGCAAGTTCATATTAGCTACACATCCCTGACCTACATACCTAAATCCATCCGTTTCAGGGGTCCAGGAAAGAGTCGAATCGCTTTCAAGTAGTTTTGCTGGAAAACAGATGGTGTATCAGGAGGTCTCGCCCAAGCAGTACAATCACAAGCACCACTTTCAGGAATTACACTCTCTTTCAGTGAAGTCAAAGGCTCAACACTCGAAAAACAGACAGCACACAGCCAGCCAGAAAGCACTGGGCAGACGTGCCACCTCCAGTGGGCATTACTCATTTAGGAAGAGACAGGAAAATAAAGAACCACTCTCCACATCCCTTCCATCAATCTAATGAGTCAGCAAATAGTGCAAGGAAATAAAATCATGCTAAGGGTTGGAAATTTTCAGCCTAGACAAGGCATTAGGCTGGCAAGGATCACGTTAAGCAGGAGATCAGAAACCAAGTTTCTATTAAATGAAAACGGGGAGGGAGCAGCCAGGTGAACAATCGACGCCCTTTTCCCAAAGTATGATTTACCAGAATATTAGCTGACAAGACAGTTCTAAGGAGCAGAAGTCTGATGCTGTCTCATGCATAACCTAAGAGATCTGTTTTTTAAAGCCAGCCCTCCTGGCAGAACCTTTGGGCTGGCACTAATTCCGAACAGCTTTTTACACCTGTACGATGACTCACTGCTTTGATACCAGCTCCCCTCATATAACATCTGAAGGGTTCGCTCTCCCTGCTGCCAGCTTCCCCTGCTTACCAGCTTTGGTGGCCCTAGGAAAACACATCTTTGAAGCCCCACAGCCTTCAACGTGAGAATCATACCTAAGAGAAAGCAGAGAAACAGCTTTACCACAGCCCCACTCACAGCTGGTGGATCACACAAGGAAGATCCCTCTCAGGGCCCAGGAGCGCTGGGCCTCTCCATGAAGGCAGAGCTGAACTCGGATCCAAATTCAGTTTTGCCTCAGCTTTGTGGCAGTTTCAACAAGCCACTTATTTCCACCTATAAAAAAAACCAATCTACAATTTGGAACACATTACCTTAACAGATTGTTAATCTCATCCTTTCTTGCTGATTTCCAGAAGTTTAATGGATAAGATCCTAAGTGATCTCTTCTCACCTCACCCTGCTTTGAGGACAGGCGTGGGCCAGCAAGTTTTCTAGGTCCCTTTGAACTCAAGTTAGCCTGACTCACGCCCAGCTCCCTGCTGGCAACGCACCACTGCTCATGCCTTCTACTCTTGAAGATTTGGGGAAGATAAAGCCACGCATGCTGGGGAGGCAGCGCCTCTCCCACCACATGTCCACACACACCGCCGCAGAGACCAGCCTGCAGCTGGAAGCACCGCAGAGCGACCCGGCCGCTCTGGCAGCGCTTCTCCTCTCTCCACCGCCACGCAGAAGACCCCGAGCACTGGCCACCAGGCAAAGCAACCACCTGTGGCCTAAGCCACCACCACTCAGGGCCAGAGGAGCCAGCGCCAGGGCACCCCGCCAGCCCCCTCACTCACCTGGCAGCCCCCCGACGTTGGCCCAGGCCACCCGGCTGAGGAAGATGCTGTCCAGGTGGGAGATCTTCAGCCTGAGGGGCGAGACGGGGGTGGGAAGGGAGTGAGCAGGGACCGATGCTGCCCCCGGGGAGGGGAACCCCGCCCCCCCTCCCCGGTTCCCCCACTTACTTGTGCTCCTGCATGGCCCGCTGCGTGCCCTCGCCGCAGTTGAAGAGGTACCTGAGGGGAAGCGGGGTCAGCGCAGGCCTGGGCCGGGCTCCCCGGGCCCGGTCGTCCCCGCGGCCTCACACTCACCGGTTGAACTCGGAGAAGACGTAGACGGCGGCGCCCGCGTCTCGGCTCCCGGCCGCCACCACCTGCGCGTAGACGGTGTTGGGCCCCGCCAGGCCCGTCCCCGCGCTCCGCCGCCGCTCGCGGGCCCACACGTGGCGCGGCACCCCCTTGGGCCGCCGCG
>Ga0065711_1009018_pt1 | contig 15178 bp, 9 predicted proteins | sample Hoacrofraction12_FD_59098 | JGI IMG/M metagenome (GOLD analysis project Ga0065711, IMG submission 59098) | Hoatzin crop microbial communities from Cojedes, Venezuela - Epithelial fraction 12 v2 (version 2) | ecosystem: Host-associated > Birds > Digestive system > Esophagus > Crop | place... | reverse complement strand
AAAAAAAAAAAAAAAAAAAAAAAAAAGCTCTTTAACAGCCAACAATCAAAACAGAAGACTGGAAAACAGGTGTAGTTCACACTGAACAATGAATGGGATTCTTCTTGTGAAAACTCTTCTCTGGGACTCAGGTATACTGTCATTGGGGAGATTAATAAAGCATGTTTTTTCTCAACATCAATCACTCACTAATGCATCAGAAATACAGGTATTGGGCAAGTACGTTAAATCAAGAAATTCCATCTCCTGAAGCTAATGCTTCCTTTGCAGCCTCTACAAAGTCCGCAGTGTAGTATTTGCCTGAAGATAGGGAGATTCAGCACGAACATTTCCAAGGAACTGGATTGCGTTTATGTGTTACTAACAATTGATCCATGCTGTAAAGTTCAAAGATTTATATCTCCCTTGATGGGACTTCCTCAAAGCACTATGCAAGACAGAACTGTCAGGAAGCAGATTTCTAGTCTGACAAGCACTTTAACAAAGATCACATACCAAGACCCAATACCAACTATGACATAAATGCACCTAATGTAAATTTTCACTGTTCACAAATCAAGCTACAAATAAACCCTGACGCTTAAAATACCAGAAGAAATGCAGCTATGTTGAATGGGTGTCAGACTATAACAAAATCCACAGATGGAAACTGGTGCTGGCAGCGGCTGTGACAACAACTGAACTCCCTGATCTCCTGGCAAATACAAAAAAAGGTGGGGGCCAAGGGTGGGGGGCAGATGCCAGCTAAAATGTAGCAAAATGAAAAGAAAGTGTTAATCAGAAGAAATTGATCCATTAGCAGAACATGTATATGGCTTTGTATCTAATAAGTGTAACAAAATGCAAATCAAATTCCAGAAATACCTCAGAAGGTTTTCGATCTTCATGTCTGGAACACGAAGTCCTCCGATGTCGAGATCTGGAATGCTGGGACCAGGTGGACAGACCTAGGATGCAGAAATGATCATTTGCAGACACTGCTGCCATGTATCCATAAACGCCATTGCTCTCCCCGCACACCCAAGAAGGCCAATTGACTTCAGTGGGACTATACAAGTAAGGCAAGCCAGAGCCAGGCTTCTACGACGAACCTCCAAAAGACCCTTTTCAAAAGGAACCAGAAAATAAAAAGTTACTCAGTTGTAAACTTCTGTGCTCACTCTTCTAGTTTTGTTTTGTTTTGTTTATCATTTTCTACTGATACATGCATCAACTGGTTGCACTGCACTTACTGGCCTTCCACTCAGCATTTGAAGAAAGCTACTTCATAACATGCTTCCCTCTGAGCATCAATAAACCACTTTCTGCAGATTAATAACTGAGCAGGAGGTCTGCTGATAGCCTGAGATGTACTCTTTGAAGGTAACATATTGATGTTCTGAATATCTGTATCTGTTACCCAATTTTTACCAGAGCAAGGCTTTTCAAAATTAGGCACAGGGCCACTGCACACACAGCAGAGCCCACAAAACAAGGTTCTGTCTCTCCTCCTGTGAAAATCCTTCAACATGGTTGTACAATTTTTGTCTGCATAATTATTCATTACATTCCAAACAAATTATAGCTTTTTGCCTTGAAACCTTTTGACAGAGTCTCTTGTCAGCTTTCAGAAATACTGTAACAGGAGAAAAAGAGAAAGAATGTACACTCCATTGGCAAGGTAGTGCTTTGACACCAGAGTATATTATACCTGTGCAAATCACCTCATTTCAATTCAGTAAGATTTACAGGTACGGCAGGTATTTTCCACTGCCAACTACACAGCCGTAATGAAAAAAAAAAAGCCAAATTCTCATGCGTTGGAGAGATGAAGGACTTGCAATAAGGACTACAGGATAGGGAAGCTAGAATCTACATGTTGAACCCTGAAGGATGAACACAGATCTTGCAGCTCGGGGCATTAACTGTAGATAAATAAAACAGAACTAACGCAAAGGCCTTCCCACCGTGCTCATGTCTTCACTGCCTGTGCATACAGATGTTAGGAATAGAAAGCGTAAGGCTACAGTCCGTAAAAGCAACATCGCCTCCCATCATCCAGCAGAAACTTCTTGCGGATCAGAAAGCACTGCTCAAAAACAGATCGCATAGGAAGGGCTAAGTTCTCTCTTAAAAACAAAAACCATTTTCAAAGTGAAATGACTGTCCAAGACTTTCATTGGAAAGGTATGACGGAGTAACAAGTCATCAGAGGAATTCGTTATGTTGCAGTTATGCTTTTGTCTACTCTTTTCAGCTAGCAATGCATTAAGGAATCTGCCCCAACAAAAACCACTCTGTAACACAGCGGTGAGTAACAGACGTTACACAGAAGACGCATTACAGTCAAAATTGAAGCAAGGTACGCAGCAAACAGCTAAAAATCTTACCTTCGGAGGTAAGAATACAGAAAAGATTATTTTAAGCAAATGTTAGTGTTTTAATATAAAAACTGATGATTTGAAAGGTTTTTAAAAAGTCATGGGCACCTTTCCTAAGTCCCTCTATTTTACACTTGTAATTTTCTATTTCTGTGAAGGGAAAAAAAGAACAGCAAATGGAAAAAAAGTGACCACCTGCAATTTACTAATCTCTTTAGAAAGCCAGACTCCCAAGATCATTTCACTACCATTGCATTTAACTATTCTCTTCAAAACTAAAGAAAAAACACACGGAGCAGTATGAACTCCTTCTGAGGATCCTATCAGCCCGCAACCAAACTCAACCTAGAAGAGGAAGAGGGGAATAAGTGAAATCACTCAAAAAGTGTCAGATATAGCTAAAACTCATGACAGAAACACAGATTTTTCCTGCAATGTAACAATAAAAATATATTAATATTTTAACATTCAGACAGATGTGATTTCTTTAATCAACAACCTCACCAGAAGACATAGACTACATACATACCCACACAGATCAGTATTCATTTCTTGTGGGTTCTGATATTTTCTATCAGCAAGACATTAATATCTGACCAACTATCTGCCTCTGAGATATTCAGCTAGTTAGACCACTGCATCAGCAAGTCAGACACTTTGAAATTTCTAATTCATTTGTGGATCTGAGTGTTTCGTACACTCCTGGACCTGGGGGAGGGAGTCTGCATACACAATAAGGAATTATGAACGACAAGCTGTACTGGCAAAGTGATGTTTGATTCTGAAGTTTCTGTGGGAGAAGAGCTGGTTACTCTGGAGGCTTTAACACAATTGTTCCCAAGTAATGCATGCATCTGGCAAAATTAGAGCAGCAGCAGTATGATGTACTTCTGGATCTTTACCTGTGTGCTTTAGTTCAGCTCTGATGACAACTTATCATAAACTGAAGACAAGTAAGCAAGCATATGGGCTGCTTTTTTTTTTTTAATGTGGGTCTTAAAAGATGAATTTCCAGGTCTCTCTCATGCCACAGAGAAGCTACAAAGGTGGGGACTAAAATAATCCCTGCCGTATCTTCCATCTCCATTTCTTTACTGTGTCATCTGCAGATGCTACGCATCAAAACAGTGTCTTAAATGTGTCTTCTATTTTAGACACAGTCCATGTACACAAGGGTAAGGCCACTGGATTAATTAACTGTTCCACGCAGCACAAAAGGTCAACTCTTAGCACCAAAGCTACAGAATCTTCATTCTAAATTACTTTTTTTTAAAGTGCTATACGAAAGCATACTATGTAAAATTTCCATCCGTAAGAGACAACTCAAATGCTGCCAGCCTTCCTCAGGATATGTTATAATGAGTATTTTTTCCATGCCAACCAACTTCCTGCAATGAATAAGGGAAGAAATTGTTTCTTACATAGCTCTGTAATAGCTGTTTCCTTGCACATAAAATTGGTGAATGCACAGTGAAAACACACGATGTTTTTAGTAAGTTACTGAAGAGACTGTTTATTTTTCTGAGCAGTGTAAACTGACTATACATAATACCAGGAGAAAAAAGTGGAAGAATTTCTCATGGGACTGAATTTTTACAGCCCACTAAGATCTGCAACTGTTGCTAACAGATGACCTTTGGCAAGGGCTTCACTTCAATAGGGAAAACATTTACTCACTGAATAAACAAAACCCAACTATAAGGCATGCATTCACAAATTGAAACAACCACCACCACTTGCACAGAAGTGCAAGAAATTGAAGGAGCCAGTCAAATGATAGTTAAATAACCAGTCCATAACGGTATTACATTTAACTACTTTTTAAATCTCAAATAAGAGTTTCAACTCTGCTTCCATTAAAGTTAATTGCAAAATATCACTGCCTTCAACAGTGCCAAGACCAGGTCACTGAATTAGTCAAAGCTGCTTTCATTAATAAGCAATCAACCCACTCTGAGTACACTAATAAAAGTGCAGGAGGAAAATGAAGGATGTTACTTGTCTTTTAGGCATCCTTTCCATATTTTCATACCCAATCGAGATGAAGGACCTCACTGAAAGAAGAAGTTCATAGGCAATTACAGCTACTGCAGTGATTAATGATCTGATTTTTATGTCTAAATACATGAAGACCCCTTCCTGTATTATACGGAAGGAACAATCTACTGTGATCAAAACAAACACACGATTCAAAACAGCTCTTCTGTATTATAAAAGCACATGAACCTAATTGAGCTGTTTTAGAAAGATTCCAGACACTTTTCACCAAAATTATCCTCTTGCATGTAAGTATCCAAAATGACTACGTTCATCAACAGTTTTCTGAATACTACCCTTAGTCCCAAACTGGAATAGGATCACCAAGAGCAGAAAAACAACTAAAGATCATGACAGAGTTAAACTCAGTTTTGGTAAAACAACAACAAAAAAAAAAAAAACATGAAGGAAGTTTGAATCACTGGGATTTGGAAGATGTAAAACTTTTGTAAGTTAACATTATATACCTCACGGGAGAAATGAGTTCTACAGCAAATGGAAAATTAATGATATGTTAAGAGAGCCCATGCTACCAAAAGCCATGTGAATCACAATGAATATAAAAAATACACAACTTCAAAGCATGAAGCTAAATAAACACATTCAAAACACACATCACTATCATCGTTAGACAGCAGAGATACAAGGTGTCTTATTAAGCGCCTATTCTGTGACATGACTACGCAAGCTAAGGATGAACACACCAGCCTAGCTAGCATCGTCACTCCAGGAGATACATCAAGACTACTCTGATTCTTTTATAGGTAGGATCCTTTCAAATGGACTAGGTGTTTGTATGTTCCAAAAGGTTTTCGCCACTGAGAACAAGGGGAGTAGGATCATACTCTTACTACATGTCTCAGTTTTCCCTTTGCATTTATCCACTTATAGACAAAAAGCAAAAAGAAATCCCAAACAACTAATTAGGTGTAATTTGCAGCAAGAGAGGCAAAGCTCTAACGCGCTACTGGTGCTGGAAAGGAAACTTCTAAGACTTGAGTAGGAAAACTATCTGTTCCCCTAGTCTATTATCCACACCTTACACTGGAAATACAGTGGTTTTGTAATACCACTACAGGGTGTATATAACACATACACCTCCTGATAATAAAAGCAAGCAATCAAGGAATGAATTACTTTCCCGTATTTGTGAAGAACACACACTTCCCAAAATGAAAAACATGATCAATTTTAACCGTATCAATGTATTAAACGATCTGTCAAGAAAATGTTTTGATTCCAAAAATGACCATCAAAATAGAAAATTCCTTCGGACCAGTAAAGCAATTCAAGCCTTCAAGGAATTCTACCCCACAACTAATGTACCACTCAGCATGAGCAGAAAAGGCTCAGCTATCATGCACCATGCGCAAGCCTGTTGCAAAGCCACCTGCAAGGCACCCAGCTGTGTCCCTGGAGAACTACTTGCTGCTACAGCCTCTGAACACTTCAAAGCCTCAGAGCACCCGGAGCCTGAAAGCACTTCTCCCACCATAAATACACTCCCGCTACACCGTTAACACCAGGCAGCACAACAGAGCAAAACCTCCTCGACACCGATGTGTGTCTGGCTGTCACTTCTGCTTAACACTGGCATTTCCAGATGCCTGTACTGTTCTTCAGCTCACTCGGAGACCAACTAGGTGCTGCTGCCAACACTCTGTCGGAAAGATCTGCAACCTGAAGAGAAAACATAAATGCCCAGAGTCTCCCCATTTACTGCCTGGCTCACAACTCTCTACGGTAAGGCTTTATGTCAATTAGGCATAACTCCACATGTCTAGACCCAAATTCCAGCACAAATAAAATAGAAGCAGAGTATTCTAAGGGCAGTTTTCCATGATGTTAGGTATAGAAAGAGCTGTGCAGAAGTCTTCAGGCCTTATCACAGAGAAAGCAGCACATATGCAAACACGATCTATGACATCGTTTCACATAGCCAAATTCCCCTTCTCAAGTTTGTGTTGCTGGAGGATTTGCCCATCTATCTTGCTTATCTTTACATTATAGTGTATTATTATACAATAATCTCATTTGAGATCAAAACAGAAAAAGCAACAGCCTTTTATCTCTTGCCATCATTGATGCCACTCAAAACTAAGTGTCATTTGACAACTACCCAACTGCAGCTGCAGAACAATGCACGGATCCATACGATCTCTGCAGTGCTTTACAACATCGCACAATTGCTCAGTATCTGACACACACAATGAACAGTCTTTGCAGCTCCCTGCAACAGCAGTTCAATACAAATTCCCTCATATCACCCCTTTTCTCAGTAGCACACATTTGAGTTCTATAAACACCACATACTTAACCATGCATAGGCACACGTCACTCTTCTAACAGTGAGGAATTCCTAGACCCCATCTCATTTTTCATCACGGGTCTCAGGTGCCACTCCAGCTCCCTAGCTCAAGGCTTCTGGTTGTAGCAATGCTTTACCATAACAGTATACAAAGTTTTAGCACAAGTTTTACTACAGATTACCAAAGTCAATTTGAGAACCTCCCAAGCTTGCATTCATAGGTTGATAACATGATGTTGTCAGGCCTTTCAACTCCAGTGGAGTTAGGTGTACTCAGCAATCTTGTAAAGAAAAATGTGCCTCTCCAAAAACAATGAATATGATTATGTGATGAATATGATTATTACGATTTGACAGGACAAGGGGTAATGGCTTTAAACTAAAAGAAAACAGATTTAGATTAGAGGTAAGAAAGCAGTTCTTTACTGTGAGGGTGGTGAGGCACTGGAACAGGTTGCCCAGAGAAGCTGTGGATGCCCCCTCCCTGGAAGTGTTCAAGGCCAGGTTGGATGAGCTCTGAGCAACCTGGTCTAGTGGAAGGTGTCCCTGCCCATGGCGGGGGGGTTGAACTGGATGTTCTAAAAGTTCCCTTCCAACCCAAACCATTCCATGATTCTGTGTGATGTTCCTCCCTCAGATATAATGTCCTATCAGATGCTTGTTCTAACCATTTGTCATCGCTCTAAATGCCACAATCTTTTTTCAAACGCACAGTAGTGACCACTAAACTTGTCACTTTGCTCATATTCTAGCCCTGTAACTACATCAGTCTGCTGTTCAATCACCATGCCGCACCTAACAGCCAGTTCAACTGAAAACCAAAAAATGTTCCTCACTTCCTTTTCATAAAAGGCTGTGGAGCATTATGCGCAATGCGTAAGCAATTGCCACATTTCAGGCCAGCAGCGGCTGCAGTTCTGTGGTGAATGACTTACACACCTAAGGCTTTGTATTCAGCAACCTGTGTGAAGGCGCTCTGGCATCCATCTCAAGCAAAACGGGAATCCACTGGGACAAAAAGACCCTTCTAAACCTAAGACCCCCATCATTCAGTCAGAGGAATGGATATTAGCAAAATATGTTTCACTTTAAAATAGTATTTGTTTAGCAATGATAGAATGAGGGTCCATCTAAATTTCAGAAATACACTCCATAAGTATTAAATCTTTCATTTCTCGGAACTGATGTGAAACCTTGTAAATCTTAGGTATTTCTCATCTGCAAGTGTCTTCAGTTCTTCTCTCAGACACTCTGCATGTAGGAGTACGATGAATTGATAACCCCTCCAAGAATAAATGAAGAGGCATCACTGGAGCAAGTAAAGTGTGAAGAAAATCATGCTCTGAACTCCTTGCTCATGGAAAGCGGAGACCAAACTCTCGCTGACATCAAGCAGGGCCTGGATTTCACCCAAGCTCCCTACAACACAACTGTCTGAGCTTCAGATCTTGTCTCAGACACAGTCTGTCCACGTGCCCAAGCAATTTGTGCAAAAGGAATGCCCTGAAGCTATAACTGGAAACTACTCCACTGCACAACCTCATCTCACCAGGAAACAAAGCACATGGAATACGCAGCACAAACCATCCTTGCAGATTTACAGACCAATGAGGATAAGTCATCAGGTCAAACATTGAGCAGGAAAGATTAAACGGCTTCAAGTATCTAACATTTAATTTGAGTAAGACTTGGAATCATAAGGAGAAGGAGTTTTTGCAACACAAGAGGAAGCTGAAATACAATGTAACAAAAATTGCTTAAAGATTATCAAAGGCCTAGTCAGCCATGCAGGTAACAAGGACATAACTGAGTTTGAGGTAAACATTACTAATTTACTTCATAGAGGTTCTGAAGAAGATGGCATGTACATCACAAGGCTTTTATGATGGGCCTGGCTAATATTAATGTCTATTATATTTGGTGTAATACATTATCTGGAAAGGGACAGAAACTAACAAGCTGCCAGATGACAAAAAAAGGATTACTTTGAGGTGCAAATAATCTCAAATCCTTCCCCAAGCCTCTCCCAATATCATTCCTCTGTATTTAGACAAAAGTTCAACATCCAGAACTATGCCTGCAGCCATTTTTCATTCAATTATACTTCATGGATAAAATGTTCAAAAGTGACCTATAATTTCAGAAAACGAAATCTCTGAGAACACACTCAGATATCCAGGGACTAACTGCAGAACTGCTGTGCACAGCTTTCACTGAAACCTCTTGCTCAGTCCTTCAAATATGCTATTTTGGCCTCATGTCTAAACAAGGATTTAAAACTCTGATTTTAAGGGGACACAGCTCAACAATTTTCAATAGTTAGGTTGAAGGACGTAAAATAAACACTTTTGGGGGCTTGAAGTCTGCACTTAGCTTTGGGAAAGAATAAAGTCAGAGGGCAAAAAAGAAGTGATGAGAAAAGCAAAGGTTCTGTCTTTAAGCTGCAAAGCTTTAAAATACTGAAAATAATATATATCCATCCATACTACAGTATCTTACATAAGTCAGTAAATACATGTATGTACTCTAGGATGGCAGCCATGTCGTTAAGTGTTCTTCTGTATTTCACCCCTAAATGAAAACAATTCCCCCTTCTTTCATCTCACAAAAGGAGAGCATCTTTTACTTCCTCTGCAGAACTACAGATATGCTTGTATCTTCAGTATAATACATCTTCAGTGCCTGGGTTATGAGGTTTGTTTTTCTATCACCTTGTGACTGCCAAGGAAATTGATTCAGTTCAGCGATATAATGGAAAACAATCTTTGTATGTTCATTTTTTTTTTTTTAAGATAAATTCCATTATTAGTAGCATCATTACTATTACCTTATAAATACTCCTGTTCCCGAGTTCAATAAAACAGAATGTGTATTTCTTCATGCCAAAATATTTTCCAGGTGGCACTAGTCTACACGCTGGAGTTTACTCCAGAGAGGCATCATCATTCAGGTTACCCCAACAACATTTATCCAGTGACACTCATGATGACGCCTGATCGCACAGTCTGCTAAGGCACAGTACGAAAACTCAACTTCAGAACCAAAGAAACCCAACAGTTGGAGGCCCGCCCCTCACCCTGAGAGATGAGGAAGAGCAGCGCTAAGCTCTAAGATGAAGGACTATCGAGTTCAGTATGATGGGAACGCAAGAAGTGTACCAGAGATCAAGAGGTTCCGCTGACTGAAGGGAAGCAGATGTTTGGCAACAGGATTCCAACTAAGTGTTGATTAAAATTTCAACTTTTCAATTAGAAGATGGCTGTTTGAAGTGCTCAGAATAGCCTACTTAATTGTTATCTGCCTCTGGAAACTCTGAGAAGGGAAAAACTGCTAGTGGAAAACTTAACGGCTTCAACACGGAGCCCAGAAATTCACATAAGTTTTTACCTTTTATTATTTGAGGCAACAAAATTTTCTTACCCTTCACTAGTAGCAGCACATTGAATCAGAGATACTACTGACAAAATCACAATACAGAAATTAACATAGTGAGAGTAATCAGCAATTCTAGTAAAGACAAGAAAATATTAAATGAAGGTGAAGCCTGTAAGGGGAGACCCTTGACATTTAAACATAGTTACAAGGAACTACTGGTATCTCCTTTAACCGGGCAAGCAGAGAGAAAGGGCCTGAGCATCAGACATTGTTCTCAGGGAAGTGTGAATGACAAAAAGCCTTGGAGATGCTGACCCTACACTAGTGATATCTCCGCTTCCAATTATGAACCCTTGGATCTTTTTGACCATGTATACACTAATAGATTGAATATGCAGGAACCTGTATCTGAATTTGCCCAGTAACTGCGCAAGGGGAAAAAAATCATAATCAAGTCAAGAAAAAGTAAGTGTAATGAAAGAGAAGTGGTATATATTTCAAACAATACTTGAAAATACTTTTAAAATTTCACTGCCTTTTGCCATTTAATTTATTCAATAAATATTCATATTAATTAGGCTTTAAAATAGAGAGATCATAAAAGGCCAAGGGTTTGTTTTTCTTTTCCTAAATCATTTTCTTGTATCTTGATCTATGGAACAGATGAAAATACAGTTTTTTGGAAAACATAATTCAGTACATTGACAGCTCTATTCCAGATAGTTATAAACCAAATGAGATTACAAACAAGCATTATAATCAGCAACAGATCAGTCAACTGTATCCATTTCAGAACTTCAATTCCAAGATTATCTGCTTCATATTTTATTTGGTAAAGCCCGTAACACAAGGCACATGAAGGGATCAAAGAGAAAAAAAACACAGATAAGAGAGTGAAAATAAACACCATGATCAAAATGAAACACTAATATAAAGTTGCTAGGGAATGAAAAAAGGGTAAAGCAAAATTCTAATGAAAGACATCACATTTGCTGGTACTTGTCTATTTTACAAGTAAAAACACATCTTTGTTTTGGGGAACTACACATCACCTTTGAGGAAACACACAGACTTCAAATTTTATAACCTCAAGCAAACTTCTAACCAAGGCAAAACAGGTCTGATTCAGGATTTTTGTCTTCCCAAATCCCCCAGCTCCACGAAGTTCTCCAAAAACAAGCTACAGCCCCCACTTCTTTAACAGATTTTATTCAGTACTTGTTTGGACTAACCCCGTACCAGCTTGCTAGTTCTCACCTTCTCCAATACTTTTACCACTCCTTCATTTCAGCAACAGTTGGCCTGAGGTTGTTTTAAGGTGCAGATTTGGCCATACCTGAGCTGACTCCCATGCAGCACAGACACACCTAAGAAATGCATGCAGGTGAAGTAGTCACCTATGCAAGGCAACAGTGCAGCACAGGGCTACATTCTCAGAGCAGAGCTTTCAGAAGCACCTGGAAAACCTCCCTGATCATTTTCTGTTACATTTCAGGCTGAAGTCTCACAAAAGACTTCTGATTTGAAGATGTGCACCCAGACAGGTCAAATTAAAACCAGGAAACTGGCTAAGCTGCACTATTGTCAAGTACAATCAACTTGCTTGTTTGGGCAAATAAAACACCTTGGCACTTTTCCCAAACTGTCATTTTATCGTCTCCCCCCTCGCCTTGTTTTTTCTGCTTAAATCAAAGATTATCAATCCCTGGAATCCACACATAAGAAATATATATACCATACAGAGCTCAGTGTTAGTTATGTCAGTAGAGAAACAGTTAAAAAAAATACATTCTGTATCTAAATTACTGATTTATTGAATTGAAATTCTTGAAAGTTATTCCTCAAATAAGATAATGTTCAAAGTAAAGAACAACTTATATGCACCATCAATCTTTTCTACTTAAGTTTGAAGCAATATACCTTTCCTTTGCCCAAGAGAGTATGAGAACACTGAAGCAAATTTAAAATCCTAATGCAAACTTCTATTAAATACTAAGCTGTGGACAATGTTAGCAGACATCTCCATGCAAGTTCTGTGCTTTTAATGATAAATTGTACTGCTTTCAAAGATTTCAAAGATGACAACTGACTTTTTCTTGTTTTATGTTATTAACTAACACCATATAGTCAATATGGCAGGGGGGATCCTGAATCTACCATGCACCTGTGCTCCTGGATCCTTATAACACACATTTCTACCAGTCCAACCAATATGCAAAATGCCTCTGTCACACAAAACACTGCATCAAAATGTGTTTTCAAACTCATAACCTACTGCACTCTACAACAAAGGAGCACTTACTGCCATTGTCGTCAGAATCCTCACTGCTGCTAGGAAGCCGACGTCGTTTCATGATCTCCACGGGAAACAGCAGGCAGCCTGCAAAGCAATGAGACAGCACTTAACCCAAGACAATAATACACAGTCATCAAGTTGTGTTTCTGATGGCATTTGAGGATTTACAGCACACAAAGGAAAACAACTTTAAACAGCATCTGAAATATGAACAGTGAATATCTCAAGGATACTTAATTAGGCAGTCATCATATGAGCAGGTGAACTACACTGGAGAGTATCAACAACAACCCCACCAACACCTTCACCCCAAAACAAAAGCGTATTTTGTTCGGAGAGGTCTTAAAATCACTAAATATCTGCAGTCAATGCGCTTAAGTTCCCCTGCCCATTCTGACACTAGATTTGCAATACAATAACATTTTAACTGCTTGTGTAAATATTTACTTTGGCTAATCTGTTTTTTGGAATGATTTTATTCCTGTTTAAAGTGCCAGATACATGAAATCAAAGATTAAAGTCATCCACTTATATATAAAAAAAAAGAAACATAAGCAGTAGCAAGCCAATTTTTCCCAGATTAACTAAACACACATTATCTAGGCCCCGCACGGCACCACCCTCTAAGGTAACTTCCCCGTGCAGGCACATTTATAGTGCCATGCCAAACACGTCACTGTTTTTCAGGAATCAGACCACCAATTGATTACACTGAAGCTCCTCCAAACTGCCAGACTTCTAGCAATATCGAGTTCAACTGCACATGAACCAGTGATGTAAAGGCAAAAAGTTAATCTTTTCAACTGCTATCCACAGGGCATTGGTATTTTTGCATGTATTCTCTGTGGAATGAAACCAAATTCAGAAAAATGAAGGAAGCTGTAAATAGCCAGTCAGCATTTACATGTAAAAAGCTATTAAAAAGTCCAAGTTGAAGAGCAGAAAAAACATGACAAGACAAGCGCAGAAAGGCCTATCTACCATAAGTTAAACTGACAATGACTCTAGATGTACATCAAATCCCCTGAGTCTCTGCTTACCCCGTATCAATCGTGATATCAACAAGGTCTGGGTGTTCTGCTAGCAGCAAAGCCCTCGTACATACCTCTGGGGTGCAGATTTGGAAATCGGATGCCAAAATACTTTTTTGCTTCCAGGTAGGTGCAGAAAATCTAACCTCCTCATTTTCACATGAGTTGGGATTTCCTAGAAACCTCTCAGCAAAACTCTTTTCATTGGCTCTTCAGTACAGTTAACTACTTCAAGTTTGTTCACTGAGAACACGTCTCATTGTAGTAAACTCAATAATGCTTTCAACTTTCATGAGACTAATTCCCAAAATGCGGAAACCCAAAAAGCCTAACCAAAGCCTGATACTGTTTTTATAACAACACAAAAATATCTTCTCTCCCAAAAGTGATTCCTATTAAAAGAAATACACATTTTTGAGGGAATTCATTTCATCATCACTAGTAGATCACCAGCAACTGAACCTGAGACTCTATTTTACACTTCCAATTAACTTAATACAGTTGTAAGTGCTCAAGCACTGCAAGATTGCCTTCTTTTTCATATCATACACACAAACAGATGTAGGGGGAAGCCTCCCTCCCACAGAGTGACCTTCCTGAGTGGCATTTAATATGGCTGTCTTTGAAACACGTAACAGTTTTGAGCTGCAAACTTTGCTCACTAAAGGTAAAGGCAAACTGAATGGTTCACTTCACGAAGACCTTCTGTCACCATTTCATAGAGTAAAAGCTCACATATAATGTCTGATGCCAAAGAATAAAGAATCATAAATAACAACCTCTCACAGTGCTATAAGAATTCTCTCCAAAAGAATTCCTTTGAAGCAGACCAGAACTTTGTATGGCAGATGGAAATGCTGCCAATGAATAAATACACAGACCAGCCCGCACCATCAAAACCATCTGAACACAGATCTGGTATAAATGTAGTAGATCCAGAGCCAAGTTCAAATACGGTCACTTATAAAGACAGAATGCCAACATTCAGATCCAAAACAGGCTGAGACAGAACTGAAAAATCAATTAGCTGCTATAAGGTCAAAACCAGTGGGATAAACACCTATTCTGTAAGGTACTTCTTCCAGTAGTTCACATACTTTTCCTATAATTTACAGAAATATTAACAATAGCAATGTAAAAGAACATACTCAGAATGGAAATATCTCCCATAAACAAAGTGAAAAAGACATGGAAGAAAGCAAAGAAAAATCAAGTTCTCTCAGAAACATAACTTGAATATTCCTGGTCAAAACCCTCACTCCTTGGTTCATTCTCACACAGTCTGAAAAGTACTATGCGCCATGAAGCAAAATAACATAGCATAGATACACTGGGACACACTCATGAGCTTGCAATGGACAACAAAATTCGAAATTCTGCTCCTCCACATCGTTTTGAATATTTTCAGTTCATCTTCTCCTAGCCATACTTTCTGCAAATTCAGAAAACAAGGAAAGACTCAGAAGATTCTCCTTCCTACCACGTCTTTAAAAAATAAACTAAACATCTTTTTTGTTGCTGTTTCAAGGACAGAGTGATATTCACACCTCCCAAATCAAGCACTCTCCATAGTTCTTGAGGAAATAAGAGAAGCCAGAACAGCAGCCACTTTCCTGGAGTACAGAGTATTAGATAAGGCAGCTAATTTCCTTGTCCACTCTAGTTAGGTTTCTGAAGTTGGCCACATTGAAAAGCCTGCATTCCCAAAAGTAACACTAGAAGAAATACCCCATTTGATGAAGCTTCCGTGAGATACACATGGCGGGGGGGG
>Ga0065711_1042733_pt1 | contig 15179 bp, 10 predicted proteins | sample Hoacrofraction12_FD_59098 | JGI IMG/M metagenome (GOLD analysis project Ga0065711, IMG submission 59098) | Hoatzin crop microbial communities from Cojedes, Venezuela - Epithelial fraction 12 v2 (version 2) | ecosystem: Host-associated > Birds > Digestive system > Esophagus > Crop | place... | reverse complement strand
CGGCCTCACCAGTGCTGAGTACAGGGGCACGATCACCTCCCTGCTCCTGCTGGCCACACTGTTCCTGCTACAAGCCAGGATGCCGTTGGCCTTCTTGGCCACCTGGGCACGCTGCTGGCTCATGTTCAGCCGGCTATCGACCAACACCTCAAGGTCCTTTTCTTCCATGCAGCTTTCCAGCCACTCTTCCCCAAGCCTGTAGCATGCAGGAAGAGCAGGACGCTACAGTGCGGGACCTGAGGCATACTTTTACAGCTTTTAATGTACTTTGTTGTTAAAAGGTGGGAGTTAGGAAGAGTTAGGAAGTCACACGAGATGTGAGTATGTGTATATATTGATAGATAAAATCCTGTTCACACGGAGTAGTAGCTTTCATTGATGCTTGTTGTCCTTTGCTTCTGTCAGAGACTCAAGCACATTTTTCCTGTTCTTAAGGTGCAGCTAACTGAAAACCAGACTGTTACAAAAACTACCAGTGGCTGAAGCAATCTCTTAAAATAAATTAAGATGAAATACGGATGTTAACATGACAAGTCGTCAGTCATGTGGCAAGTAGAATGCATTTCTCTTCTGTTTTAAGTATATGTTTCTGAGCTAATCACCCTAGATCCTCTCCACAGTTGGAGAGAAAGCTTATTCTGTGGCATGATTTGTCCGATTGGTACAGCTGCTTTGAAGTGAGCAGTATGTTATCTAAGTGCCTGTTTGTTTCTATTGTCTGTAAAAGAAACATAGGTGATTAGCTGGGCTGCCATCATGTAGTTCTTTTCAAATAATTTCAGGCTGCATGTGCCCTTCTGAACATTTAAGCTCTTAAGAGTTGTGATTGTGAAGTAGCAACATATGTTAATTAGAGCCCCAAACCAGCCAGACCACCAACTGCAAATACTTGTGAATGTGGAGAGAGCAGCAAAGTCATATCATCAATATCCCCCGAAAGCTGAAGAGATGATGGTTTAAATTTGGGGTTGTGTCTTCAAATCTAAGTTAGCAGAATTAGAAGAGAGCTCACTTACTCGTGGAAGTACACCTCATAATAACCTGGCTGCATTTACAAATAAATAAATTCTGCTTCCCTACATTGATTGGGAGGTAGTTTCAAAGTGTTGGGGCTTGGGTGATTGGGAACATTCTGTAATTTTCAAAATAAATCAGTTCTCCAAGTTCATACTTACTTGGCTTTTTGGTAATATTCTTTTGCTGAGAGATCCCTTTTCCCTCCTTGGTATTTATTTTGGCGTATTTCAGAAGCAATATTGTTCACTTTCAGCCTTCATTTTGCCAAGAAAGATAAGCCAAGCTGGCTGTCTCCTCATAAGCTAAACAATGTGGGGGGAGGTAGTCCTTAACCATTTCTGCGCCTGCTTTAGTCTGCATGTATGTTCAAATATGAGCAGGCAGATTTTTCTCCTTCCCTCTCCCAGATAGCTTCTCTGCAGTCTTTAGGATCCTGCTGGATTGTGAATTTCCTGGTGACCATGGATGATCATGAATGCTGAGTATTAGACGTTAGGGAACCTGTCAAATGATACTAGCGACTGAGATGAGGAAGGATGTAGTGACTGTGGTCACGTGAACAAACGGAGGAGCAGAATACACCAGGAGTGTTGACAGTAAGAATGAAGAGTTACAAAATGTCTGTTAAAAATAGAGATGGCTTTAAAACTGTTTTGGGGTGAATGTTCCTGTGTCAGGAAAGATGTGTTTATTTGGAGAACTGAGTATGGTTGCAAGTTTATGTAACTGAAAAAGCTGACTGCTTTAAATACCAGTGTATACCTCTGTTCGCAATGCCACTTGTTTTTCATCCTGTTTAAGAGAGTTGAGTGTTTCCGTGAATTGAATACGCATGCAGCCTAGTGTTACAGAACTGCCTGCTAATAATGGAACCTGGAATGGGTGTCGGAGGGCGAGATGACAAGGAGCAGTCTCCAAGAGACGCCACCCAATTCTGCATCCCTGTGCTGGTGTGTGGAAGGTGCATGTCGCAGTGCCTGCCGCCCCAGGAAACAGAGCTTCTGGGGTGAATTTTGCGTTCTGTGGTAATGCCATCTTCCATGTTATTAATGCAAATTAATCACTTGTAGTCATCTCCCTTCAGATGTCTGCTGTTTCTAATTTACACAAAACATCTAGCCATACGCTTCCCGGTTACGTGCCACCTGAGTTGACTAGTCAGGTACTCAAGGAAGATCATTGGTAGTCCTTTGAACTGGGCCATAAGGAACTATAAACCTTGCAGTTTCTTTAGCACACGGTCTTTTTGTTAAAGTTTTTATTAATGCTTTCTTTCGTGTTTTAGTGGTGTAAGTTATGCTAACTTGCTATAGTAGGTTAAGTCTGTGCTTCCTAAGGGTTTTTTAATTCTGATGTGCTTTACATAATACAGGAACAAAAGATATGATAAAAACATTTAAATCAGTTGAACAAATGGTGGTTCTTTATAGTGAGATTTGTTTTCATGGGTGTGTATTTCCTGAGGCAGGCTTTGAACCGAATCTTGTGTACTCTCCTGGTCCTCTCCTTGCCCTTCTCCTGTCCTCCTGCAGCCAGGACACTCCTCAGGCTCCCTGCAGGGGCTGTGAAGCCTCCTCCACCCCTCTCACCCCTGTGTCCTCAATTAATCTGTTTCTGCTAAAGTTTGAGCTGAAACCGTAGCTTGAAGTATACCATAGGCACAATATGCTAACACCGTAGCTTAAAAAAAAGTCACCATTTACACGCTGCCCCTGCTCTTGCACAAGTGTTGGTTTAGCAATCTGGTTTGTCACTTAGCTGCTTCCTGCCCCTTCACCCCACCCAAGACGAAAAGAAAGAGGCTAAAAACCAATCCTTGGGCTAATTCTCTGATTGAGCCCTTGCTCTGGCTGGAGGGGAGGGCAGTGTGAGCGTGGCTTCGTGGAGGGTGGGACCACAGGCGGGCTACTGGCTTCTGCTGTGTTGAACAGCCCAGCTTACAGCCTTCTCATCTGCTTGTGTCTTTTGCTGGTGGGGGCCTTGGAGAGAGCAGCAGAGCGGTGGGCTGTGGGTAGACGTATCTGTAGGCATCTCATTTCCATCTGGTTCCCTCCTGAAACAAACGTGTTATGAATACTAAGGTTATTGTAGCTTTCATTCTCCAGCAAAAAAAGTGGGTAAGAAGTGTCTCGAGCACGAGGCACTGCTTTCTGTGTGCGTGTGGTGAGCGCCAGCCGGGTGCCCGCGCTGCCGCAGATGGTGCTGGTTTGCACAAGTGAGTTCATTTCTGTGTCTCTGTTCCACAAAGCAAAACGTGGCTGATTCTGGAGTTACGCTGGGAAGCCCAAAACTCTGACTGCTCCAGAATAGCTTTTGTGTGCCCAAGCAGCTCATGTGCACGTGACTGCCGGATGGGAGTGTTGTGCTGCTGGGGACTCTGGAACAAGGGAAAGACAGGGTAAAAACTGTGGGTTGGTTTCTTTCTTTTTCTTTTCTTTTTTTTTTTTTTTTTTGTTGCTTATGTTCTTCCAGCATAACTCTTCCTTATTTGATGCAAGTGTGGTTAAAAGTAACCACTTGCCTCTGTGAGGTGCTTTTGGTTTTGGCCATTTTATTTGAAACTGTCCTCTCCCTTCATTGTTAAAAATTTGATTTTTATGGGTAATGTGCATGTTTTGCAAGGAGCAAACGATACGCAGTTTACAGTAGGAGACTATTTACCCTCTTAAAACGTAGAGGAGAGAGAGAGTGTAGCTTTTTAATGGATTTCAGCCATTGGAAATTAATTGTTTTATTTTTCTTTCCTCCTCTAGGATCTTGAGTAGCAGGATGGAAGAACTCTAGCTGTCGGAGAGACAGGCAACACGCCCTTTCAGCATGGAGACTGTTCCGGTTGACGGGGAGCTTGATAGAAATTCAGTAAGTACCTTAAATGTGGCTTCATGTAATCAGATGAATGTGAAGATGCTTTTGCAGAGAAATGGTTTGAATTGATATTTTTCTGGTGAATGTGTTTGGAATATCGTGTAGTATCACCCATCATTTGCTAGATTCTCATGGCAAGAGGGATGGATGTCAAGAAACATTTGATTCTTGGATTTGATGCTTGGTGTCTCTGAGTCCTAAAAGAAAAAGGTATTATTCCTCTGTCTTACTAATTGTCACTTTACTAGTTAGCGACTATGGACAAAAGAAAAAATAATGTTTTTCTTGGTGGAATGAGGAGCAGAAAAGGCAGGAGGAGTGATAATTATATATTATCAGAGTCATTTCAGGTGTAAGAGTGTGCTAATTATAAAATTTTGAAGTGGTGAAAATACTAGCTCTTTCTTTCTAAGCACAATTTGCAGGAAAGGCTAGTGGGTACTATGACACATAATCATCATAATAATGTTGAAGTTATTTAAGAATTTAATTTTTCCACAAGCTGTGTTGTATGGAAGCATTCTAATAGCTGAAGCAGGAAATGTTTTTCAGCTTCCAAAGCTGCTTTCTGATGCAAAGCACTGCCTCCCAAAGGCCAAAGAGAGTATCTTTTCTGTAACTGAAAGTGAAGCTCAAGTTTAACACCTCTTTAGTGACAAACTTTTATTTGTGATGGTTCAGCTACTACATAGAGCTATTAATTTCATCACGTTTTTTATTACTGTTTTTATCTTGAGTGATGAATTTGGAGACAAGCAATTTTTGCAGTGAATTAAGAAAATCCTTGTCTTTTTTTGTGTAATAAACAAATTTGTTGATTTGTTGCAAGGCGAATGCATCTATATCCCAGGCACAACATACTATGAGTATCCTCTGTCAGCTGTGCAATAGGATTAAAAAAAAAAATTAATTCTCTCATTATTTCATTTTTCATTTCGTTCTTTCATTTCATGCTTTTCATTTCATTCTTCCATTTATTTTTGGCCTGTCATTTCATTAATTTAATTTTTTCATTTCATTCTGTAATTTTATTTCATTTTTCTTTTAATTTCTTCATTTTTCTTTCTTTCATTTGAAGAAAAAAATCCTGTCAATTGAGTTGCTGTGCTCCTTGTTTCCTAAAATAAAAAAGTAACTAAAATGTTACTTTAAAGTAACTTGAAATGTACTGGTTTTCTTTTTGTGACATGCCTTTATAATAGCAAGATTTTAAGAAGATGTGTTGAAATGAGGCTCTGTATGTTTTACCAAGTCTGCTTCAGAAGAATGCTAAGTGTAAAGATAGATTGTCTTTCATCCTGTGTGCTTAGGCACCTGAAATGTCATCTCAGAATACTTTTTTTTAAAACTGATGTTATGCTGTGATTGGCTACTCTAAGCATTTCTTACCAAAATATCATTTAGTGGGGTAATTGTCTATCTCAATTGCATTTACAATGTGAAGTCTTGTGTGTTGTGCCACAGCTGTTAGAAACACTTCTGAAAGCTGATATACTTGGTTTCGTGTACACCATAGTAAAAACTGAACCTGAAATATTAGAAAAGCATATACTTTAAGAGAGATTGGACTCGGTAATTCTGAAGACCTTGATTATATGCAGACCCTGACACTTCCCAGAATTTTAAATTTTTTTGAAGGATCAGGTTTGAGATTTTTCAGTATTCCAGACTTTTACCTGCAATCTGTTTAGGTTTTTGTGGGGTTTTTTTGTCTGTTTGTTTGGTTTTTTGTTTTGTTTTGTTTTGTTTTGAAGTTCCATTTGTCTGATTAAAATTAATGAAATAAGTGAGTTGCAAACATGGGTTGAAGAACACTGATCAACATTTTGCTACATGGTTCAAGTCCTTTGGGTGTTTTCTAGGAGGTACCTGAAAAAGCCCTTTTTAGATGTGTCAGCTTTATAATGTGTTTTTTGGCTTGTGTGTAAAAGAAAAACAGAGGAGGAGATCACGGAACATAATATTATGGGCTTTTCTTTCCAGAATCGGTCTAGAGAGAGAAGTCTTATGTGAAATGCTTTTCCTGTCTAATAATCATGCTGATGTATACTGTATCTGAACACAAATGTTATGAAAGTGCAGCAAACTATTTTTGTAGTCTGGCACCATTGAAGCAATGTGAAATACTAGACACTTCTGTTTGAGTTCTTGTTTGAGAACAGTTTTTGCTGATTTTTCTACAAAATAACACTTTATTTTAAACAAGCCTTGCTGTCCGAGATCTCAGAACATTACATGGGAATGTTTGGTGTAAACCATTCTTTTTCTAAATGATTTTTTTTAGAAAACTTTCTAGTTGGCTCTAATTTTTACCAAAACATGTATTTCATAAATATGAAATGTTGCCTTTGATGTAACTTGTACAGTCAGTCCTTGCTATTTAATTACATCAGCAGACATGAAAGTACCTTTTTTCTTGAAGCATAGAATAGAGGTCCTTTTTACTGATCAGCTTTGCAGGTCGGATTAGTGGTCCTGAATTTAAATGTAACATGATTCATCTTAGTGATTTACACGTATTAGAGACTGCCTTCAGGAAAAGTCTGTCTTCAGCGGGATGAAAACTCTAACTTGGCTTTGAAACATGCGTTTAAACTCTATTAAAGAGTTTAGCTGTAGGTTTAGATTGTAAATCTAGTAAGAATTTTTTTAAAACTTACCTTTTATAGTGTGAGATTCGGACATGCTAGCATGACATACGTTTTTGCTTTACCCTGACCTTGAACAGGAAAATTATTTTGTTTCATCGGACCAATTGGTAGATAAAATTTTAGGTTTAGCAGCAGTTGTTATAAGCTTTATTTCTGAGAAATTAATGTCTAAAAATAGTAATTTTCTTAAGCATAGAGATACTTTTATATGAAAACAGAATTACGGCTGCTGTCTTATGTGATGGTTTATATTGCTGGTTTTATTCTGTAGTCTTAATCTAAAACTTTACTGGGTAGAGGGCTAGGTTTTATATGGTTTGGTAGCAACATTTTTAACTAAATGTGCCTCAGGAGAAGCTAAATCAGTCACATAGTGTTGAGAACCTCCCTTGTCAAAGGGCTTGTTCTGTAATCAAAGTCATCAGGTAAATAAATGTGAAAATAAGGGTAGGCTATGTCTCTGGAAATAAGTGTATGTTCCTCTTAATTTTGTGTATTTAGAATAAAAATTGTGGGAGGTGATGGACAGGCATGCCCTGAGGGCATTCTTTTCAGAGAAAACCTGAAGTAGTAAAACTGTCATGTTTGTTCCCTTGGGGGTTTGAATCCCTGATCCACAGAGATGTGAATTGCAGACGATAGAGGTGCAATAGGCTGTTGGAACACGTAGGGGTCTTTTTGGCCGGAATAGTCTCATTTCAGTATCTTAACATCTTGCGTCAATTATTTAGAAATATATATTCTGCAGGTTTTAGGTAAATACATAGGCCCAAATAGTTCTAATGAAGAGCAGGGGCTGACCAGCAACGGGGGCAGTTTGGTGTGTAAACAGAATGTCTGTTGGAGAAGATCAGGGACAGACTTAGACAGGCTTGTGTTTCAGCCTCTGGCGTAGGAGCTGTTTGTACCAGTTCATAGGATTAACCATGCAATGCTAAAATATTTACATAAAACGCCCCTGCATCGTCTCGGGTGACGGGTTGCCCTGCTCTGTGGTGTCGTGTTGTATCTTGGCCAAGGCTGCTTGAGAGGCAGGCACCGAGACAGGACCTGCTGCAGTGCCTTTGCCCTCGCTGTCTTCAACGCGTGAGTATGCGGTGCGGGGGAACATGCTGTCTGAGCCTCGCAACCTTCTGATCTGTCTGTCTGTTAACAATATATTTTTCCAGTTCTCTTGCTTTCCAACTTTTAGTGTGAAATAAAGCGGACCAGTGCTGAACAGTGGTGTTCCCAGTCCCTCCAGCGGTTGCTGGATCTCTGTACAGCTACTGCAGGTTCCTTTATCTTGCTCTCTTGTCAGTCACTGTTCTCTTGAATCTAAAACCTCTGTAGGATAATACAGTGCCAGTCCAAACATAAATTGTTTCCTAGCCTGCAATATGTTACCTGTACATTAAAAAGAAACACTTTGCTTTGAAAAACATTGAATTCTTGAATGCCTTTCATGCAGTAGTACCTAAACCTGTCTGGTAAGTTCATGGGTTCTGTTAGCAGTGTTTCACTTTTTAACCTAAATTTACTCTCTGACAGGGTTAGAAGGTTGTTTGCCAAGTGCACTTGCAATTTATTTTAGCTTCTCTTGTTTAATCCAGTCCTTTTCCAGAAAGTGCAAAATTATGAGAAAAGGCTTCCCTCATGTTTCCAATGATATGTACTGCAATTGCAGTATTCTCATTGCAGTACTTCACATTTGCACATTGCAGTCTCAATTTCACACCCCTAGCCAGCTGTGAGGGATAGAAATCCGAGTTTTGAGATCAGAAGTGTAAGACAAGACTCCTGCTTGCTAAGATTTTTATTTTTCTTTTTTACTGTCCTACTGTTTAGTGGTGGTAACAGAGAGGCAAGATTGGACCCTCTTTAAAGCAGGGCAAAGATTTCTGTCTTTTATGGGGCAGAAGTTTTTTCTTTGGGGTAGAGAACATACAGCATATTTTGATTAATTTTATTTTTAAGGAGAAAATGTTCATACTGATCAGTATGCTTCATATCTCCTCCTTTTCTGTTATTCAGGAGTTTTAAATGTAGTAAATCCTTTAAGACATAGATGAAACTTATCCTACATCTGTACGTGGCTGAGCACAGTGGGATCTTAGCCCCGACTGTGGCCTTGGGTAGCAATGATTTATAAAAGATTCCAGATCAAATGTCAGAAAGGAGCAAAGGCTATTACTATCTTAATTATTACCCTGTAGTGCCTATATTTGATGCATTCTGTGGGACAGAGAAAGTTTTTTATACTGCTCCATCCTTTGGAAATACCTTGATACAAAATGTCCTCTTCAATTTAAGACTGCACTGCTTGTCATGCATCCTAAGCAATTTAAAATGTTACCTGTGTTTGTAGATGAACTTGATCTGTGGCTTCTAACTTTGTGTTTGTGTGCAAAAGCAGTTAGGCTTGGATCTGACATTAGTGAGTGCTTTCACGTTGTCGATTGCTTAAAAGTTTTTGCCTTTCCAAAATGCCTATCTGAAGGTGAAACGGTTTTGGAAACAATTTTAGTCTTCTGAAAACACTCCAGCTAAAAATGTCTTAAAATATATTGTGTGTCGAGTCATATGAGCGCTAAATTGGTGATGAAGAGGTTCCACTCAGAATTAGCAATTGGGGCAGTTGCTGTTTACTAACATATACAGTGATGGCTTCTAAGAACGGCTTCTCTATAAACGTGTCAGTTTTGTTGCTTCAACGTTTCCAAACTGCTAAGTCTCTTGAGGTCTTCCTTTGGTATTGAGGTGCATGTTGTATTTTAGTTATGAACTAACACTGTTTTCATTGTCCTTCTTTCCTGCTGCTGCTGCTTTTATGCACTTGCTTCTTCCTGGCCTGGATTTTTTTGTTTGCTGTTCTTCGTTCTTCAATTGTATGTGTACACAGCATCATGGTGATAACAGAGACTCTCATGGACCATCAAGTAAGTGACTCCCCTCTCCTACAGTATGTTTGCACATATGTTCATAATAGCATATGTCTTTGCATATAGGCTGCTGGGCTAAATACCAGGTTTTCTTCTGTATTGTGGTTGAGAAGCTGAAGTAGTGAAAATTTACTGTTGGAAAAGTATGACTCATCTAAATGTTTCCCTACATTAAAAGTTTTTTTTTTTAGTTGGAAATGTTTATTCTTCACCTCTCCCAGTCATGACTGGGAAAAAAAATATATTTTAAATTACTTATTTGGAAGAGAAAAATATATTTGTCAGTTTGAAATGAATCCTTCAAATGTTATTGTAGTATAGATAATAAAGACATGGAAATAATGGTTCAGATACAGTTTTACTTTTGAGCTTATCTGTTTATAGTGCTATATGGTTCACTTAATTTCAGTAAATCTACATCTTCAGAAATGAACAGGTATATATACTGTAATAGTCAAATAAGGGTTGGATCTGGTGTGGTGATAGGGAAAACTTCAGTGTGTGTATATATGTGTGTGCACGCAGCCAAAGACTTATTAGTGCTGTTGGTTTGTAGGTGTTAGTATGGTCATATGATTAGCAGAACGACTGCCTGGGATTAAGATTTTGCATATGTGGGGAAGGGAAATGGTGCAGGCACAAATTCTTTCTTTTTGATGAGAAATCTGTGTAGAAATAATGGTCTTAGCTGATAGCCCTTATTACAGACATTAAAAAATAATGCAGAATTGAATTATAATAAACCTTTTTCTATATCTGATGTCCTTGTGCTATTTTCAAGAATGTAGGCACTTTTACATGCTCATTATAGAAACAGAAGAACTGAGAATTTGCCACTTCAGATTTTTTTTTCATAGCTTTATCTGATGAAATAAATTGGCTGTAAAGACCCCAATTTGTGTTTCTTCTGATGCATGAATCTTAGTGACAAACTATGTATTAGTAATTTGATGGCCAGTATGCCGAAACTGAGTAAAGTACATATTAACAACTGTAATAGTTCTGTTGGCATTGAAATGTGCCCTCCAAAGAGTTTTGAGGTGGCTTTGATATTTACTAATTGATGTTTCTTCTCTGCTCATCTTCAAGGAGATAGATGGCATGGGTCTAAACTCACTCAGGTAAAGGAAGGGGTGAACAGAGGTCGTCTTTCTCTTGGATGAGTGCTCTGAAGGCTGAGTAAAAGTCTAAAAATAAACCACTACTTTGAGGCCTTGGGAAGGAATGGTTGGCAATGTTACTGGATGTCTTGTTGGACTAGTTGAGCGTATGCCTACAATATGCATCTTTCAAGTTGCAGAGGTGGCACATGAAGCCTAAGAAGAATTAGAATTGTAGAATGGTTTGGGTTGGAAGGGACCTTTAAAGTTCATCTGGTCCAACCTCCCTGCCATGGGGAGGAACATCTTCCACTGGATCAGTTTGATCAAAGCCCTGTCCAGCCTGACCTTGAACACTTCCAGGGACGGGGCATCCACAACTTCCCTGAGCAGCCTGCTCCAGTGCTTCACCACCTTCATCGTAAAAAATTTGTTTTGCATGTCCAATCTAAATCTGTCCTCTTTCAGTTTAAAACCATTGCTCCTTGTCCTGTCACTACGGGCCTTGGTAAAAAGTATTTCTCTGTCGTTATTATAAGCCCATTATTATATATATATATATTTATAAATTGAAAGGCTTCAATAAGATGTCCCTGGAGCCTTCTCTTCTCCCTGTGAGGCATTCCCCAGAACATTTTAAAAAATATAAAAATAGTTGAATTTTGGTTGTCCTCACCAAAACTCAATAGACAGTGTGAGTGCTTTGAAGATTAGTTGGAAACTGACTGTGGTTTTTGAGGTACACTGCAGGTACATGGGGACACAGGAGTCCAAAACTCTAAGCTGCAGTCTGGTATTTTGGGGAAATAAGAAAACATGTTTGACTAGTCAAAGTCACTTATTCATGCTAACTTTTATTTCATAAGTAAGCAAGGTCACAAGAGTAAATGACCGTTGCTCTCTTTCAGTATCACTGTTGGTTTTATTCTGTGAATGTAATGAAATTCCAGGATAAAATAATTCAGTGCTTCAAACGAATTCAAAATTAGCTATAGGACCACCAAATATTGTCAGTAAATGGATGACTTAAGTATGTACCATATGTTTTTATAGTGTTTATAAAATCAATTAGAAGCTATAAATAGCAGCCAAGGAGCCTCTACAAATTACTGAGTTTTCTATTAATATGTACTAATTAAATCTACTGTCTTAAAAAGATCTGCTTCCAAGTGGTAGATGTTTAATTCAATGGCATCGTGAAAACTCAGATTTGTCACTAGCGTTCCCCCCTTCTTTTTCCTTTCCAAGTACTTTTTCCTTTTTCTTGTAATAGCTTGCTTTGTTTCTGTCTCTGTCTTTTAAGGTTCCAGAGCTCTTGCCATAAGATACTTATCTTTAATAAGCATAAATTATTATTATATTGTTAGAGAAATATATGTTATTATATAAATATGTTGTTATATATTACAATATAGACAATATATTATTATATAAATTTAATAATCTCTCTTTACAGAGATCATTAAATTCATTAAGATCCCGTGGATTTTACAGCTGTGATTACACAGGCACCCATAAAACCCAGGCCATTAGTCAGTCTTTTATACAAAAAAGATGAAATCCTCTTACTAATCTTATTCACTATCCCTGCTCAAAGCAACAGTAATATTCTGCCTTGCCTTGTCTTGCCCCTCACTCTAAAGCAACCATCTGAGCATCAGGATGAGGGATTTTGAAGGAGGGGGGCAACTTCTTCCTAGTGGCTGCTACAGTTTGGATAGACATTTATGTTCTTAAGTGATTTCTTTCCATTTGTTTAGTATTTTTATAATACTTTGTATAAAAAGGAGATTTAAAAACTCTCCTGTGAATCATTCTTCAGCTCTATAGATTGAATTTCTGAAAAGCCCACTTGATTTAAGAAGTTTGTCTTAAATTCTCAGGCATACAAAGTGCTTACCATGAGATATTCTATCTTAGGCGATACGTAAACTGTGTTTTGTAGGAAAGAAGCCTTTCTGAGAGTGCTAGCGGTCTTTGCAGGACCCAAATTGAATCTGCAGACTAATGAAGGAGCATGAATTTAATGATGAACTTGAAGCTTGTAATCCTGTGGGTGTTACTGAGTTAACAACCCCAAGGTCAGTTCATGCTTTGGTAGAATTTCTGTGCAGAGCTGGTTTATGCTCCAGATTACTTGCCAGTACCTCCTGAGAAATGGTTGTGTCTAGACAGTTTAAAAAAACCTTTGGAACTTCCAAAGCTTAAAGCTTAAAAAAACCCCTTAGCGCGGTGCTGCACGCCGCCCGTTCAGGAGTGAGCCTTGTGCACAGGTCGCTCGAGAAGAGGTGGTAAGTGCAGCCCCCGCTGTGGAGCGGGCACCCAGCACAGCTGGCAGTGCGGCAGGCGAGGAGCCCACCGCAGAGCTGCAAGCACCGGGGCTGGCCAGGCGCTCCTGCCGAGCAGGGCGGGCTGTGCTGTTCTGTCCCTGGGAAGAGAAATGGCCAGTGGCTCTTCAAGAGCAGCTTTCAGCCAGCTGGTTGGAAGTTGGTGCTACTTCAGTGCATCTGCAACTTTTTTAAAACCCAGTGAGTATAGCTCACTGCCCTCGCAGTGACCTGTTTTGTGCGAGCCTGCTAAGCAGCTGTTTCCTACCCACCTTTTATTTTTCATTTCAGATATTGGTCCTTTCGTGGTCCAGTCCTTTCCCAAGACTTGATCAACTGCCCTGCTCCCCTCTTTTCCCATACTTGTCACTGCAGGACAATAGAAAGCTAGTTTGGTGGTACTACAAGAAGAGCAAAGTCAGCCACTACTTTAAAGTAGTGCCTTCTGGCACTGACAGGCTTGAACTCCGAACTGGTAAAATGAGCTCTTTGCCTTCCTTGTCCATCTCCTCACATATTTTTCCTGAGCAGCAGTCTGCATAGCATATAGTTTGTCTGGAGCAGAGCTTTAGATGGTTTATCAGATGTAGAAAAATAGTACAGGTGGGTATCCTGTCATCCTTTCATTCTTCATACTGCCTTGTGTTTATGCTAGGCTTTGTTGAAAAATGTTGCCGTTGCTGTAATAATAGTAGAAATAAAGCTACGAAGTGGGCCTCTGTACTTCTCAAATTTCATCCAGAAAATGGAACATTTTGTTTAGACTAGATCTGCTGAACTTCTAAAACTGTGAGAGGAAAGCTTGAGAACTCTTAAAATGAGCTGCGTCATAAGTTCCAATCTTTTAGGCCATGTACGCACATACGTTCATCTTAGCTTTCTGGGATGGTGGCATAGCTTGATCTGGCGAGCTGTTTCCTGGGCTGTCTGTGTTGTGGCTAGTTAAACCAGGAACTATCACAAAAGTGGTGAAGAAAGCAGGATTTCAGAAGTTGTGTACCAGCTGAGTGCTGTATCTGTATTCAGTAGCAACCTTTCCTACCTCCTCCTAGTTTTTGTTTTCATCTTCTGCCTCTTGTCATAGACCAGTCTTGTCGGCTCCTTTCTGCTGTCCCCTCTAAAGCAAATCTCTGGTTTTGAAATCCTCATTTTCTAGAATGAAAAATTTTGCAAGACAGCATTTGAATACCAGTTTCATAAATAGCAGTGAGGTTGTTAATAGAAATCTATGCACAAGCACATAACATCATTGAATGAGCATCCATTTTGTGTTTCAGCAGTGGTAACAAACAGCGATGAATCACAGCTTTTAACTCCAGGAAAAATGAGCCAGCGCCAGGGGAAGGAAGCCTATTTTACTCCAACCAAAGAGTTACTCCAGCCATCTCTGAGCCCAGGAACCACCCACAGCCATGGTAAGACAAAGCTATATTTTACAGAGGTTTGAAAGAACTTAAATGCTGACAGTAATTATCTGTTCCAAATGTTGGTTCAAAACCACTGCCTTTCACAATAAAGAGGTAAGGAATAAAGCATATTGAAATATTGTATGTAATTCTTTGTATTCTTAAGTGCTAATCTGAAAGAGAAAAAAATGCATTACATGATGCACTAGTCTGTTAAAGCATGTTGAGATTTGTGGGAGAACAGTCCACGTGATGGTAAATCATTATCTGTGTGTAATCCTGTAACCGGTGGCCACGTTAATGTCTCGGGTATTTAAGCTGCGTCTTTAAGCAGAAGTGTTATGATACACCACCTAAGCCTGGAATCTTTGTATAAGGATCTCTTAAAAATTACTTCTACTGAAAGATCCTCCTCTTTAGGAAAGGGGGATGGGGGTGGAAGTTTCAGCACTACTTTTTGCCAGCTTTGAAACAGTCCCTCTGCCTTGCTAAACCTGTTGAAAACAAACTCTCAGTGGATCCGTGTGAACTGATTGGATGCAAAGTGAAACTCATCAGTAGACCTGACATGTTGATAGTCTGTTCAGAAAAAAACAAAAACAAAAAGCAAGCCATAGTTGCTCTCCCTGTGCTTATTTGCATTTGAAACTGCTTATGTTGTCTTACTGCCTAAAATATCACTAGACATGTTTGTTATGGTGTATGGATTCCTTAGTGAAAACTTCAGGCTTTTGTAATTAATATTCTCTCTCCTTTTACTCTTGGCAGCCATGCTAGTCCTCTATATTTCCTTTAGTTCTTGCCATGAGTAGTATTCTAGTGTTGATGAGGTTTTTTTGGTTTTTTTTTTTTTTTTTTTTTGGTATGAGCCTCCCTAACTCTCATGGCTTGT
>Ga0065711_1011464_pt1 | contig 15179 bp, 5 predicted proteins | sample Hoacrofraction12_FD_59098 | JGI IMG/M metagenome (GOLD analysis project Ga0065711, IMG submission 59098) | Hoatzin crop microbial communities from Cojedes, Venezuela - Epithelial fraction 12 v2 (version 2) | ecosystem: Host-associated > Birds > Digestive system > Esophagus > Crop | place... | reverse complement strand
GGGGGGGGGGGAGGGTGGCCAAAATGGCAAATTTCAAAGTAAAATCAAATCCATACAAATGAGATTACGTATTTCATACAAGGTTTAAAGTATATCCTGGTTTTACTGAGGAATAAGAGTTCTAACAGGAATAAATTTCCTGGTCTCTGCTCTCCCAACATTAGAAGTTTATCTGAGCCTTGAGTTCAGATGACATATGAGATATGCCGTTAGCGTCAAAGACAGCACAGGGGCTAAATCCCCCATCATCATAAGCCACTAACAAAACTGCAAGAACACTACCACCACAGTGTTTTTGGTGCAAAAAAATGAGCTGCTGATGAGGAGTTGCCTAATTTTCACTACAAACTTTACAGGCTTCACTGATATTGTAATGACGTACCATTCACTCTTGCTACATCTCTACAGTATTTCTACGTAAGGAAGCAAAAAAACAAAGGGTTTGACTGTTCCTTTTCTGGACTCATTACTGCCCATAGTTCTGACAGGAGTAATGTCTCCTGTCAGACCCACTTCTAAAACACTGCTATCCAGCACGCTTTTGTTGTTGTTGTTAAAGCCTCAATTCTTCCTCAAGGAGATCAGACTACTGTTTGTCAGCTGCTTGAGCACAGATCTTCATTTGAAGTAGAGATTAATTGCGAATGAAAAGACTGCACTTTAAGATGGCTCATTTCATGTTGAAGTAGTCTGACAAGAGAAAGAAAAAAACTTTGAGTGCTAAGCAGAGGTCAGATCAGCCACAGGATAACGAGATTCTGGTGTAGGTTTTATGATGCGTAACGCTGATCAATGAATATTTTATTCTGCCCAGGGGGTGCCATCAAGAGCCAGAGTTCTAAAAACTATACAAAATACTTCTGCCCTAAAAAACTTCCTGTCCAAGAGGATGCTCTCTTTCAATGGGAAATCTGCGCTAGCAGCAAAAAGCACGAGGTCGCACCAGCAGCAGCCGTGCCAGGCAGTGCCACACCGAGCTCCCTGCCGGGGTTGCGTGTGCGACCAAGGGCCTGGAGGGCAGCCGCAGCGGAAGAATGCACTGGGAGGCACAGCATCGGGAGCAGGAGGGGCACGGAAAACATCTGCAGGGAACGGCGTTTGTTGGATTCGTTAATTCTGACCCCAAGTGAGCCGGGGGAAGGCTCGGCTGCAGCTGGGAGTGCAGCACACGGCCTCATGTGGAACGCGCAGCCAAAAGCTGTCAAAGCTCCTTCCTGGCTCCCTCCCCAAAAGGCACAAAGCTCCAGTTTGTACTTTGAAACAAGAATGCTTTTACATCAAGGAGTGATACTTTTAAACTAGGGGAGGGCAGATTTAGACTGGATATAAGGAAGACATTTTTTTACCATGAGGGTGGTGAGGCCCTGGCACAGGCTGCCCTGAGGGGTGATCAATGCCCCATCCCTGGAAACATTCAAGGCCAGGTTGGATGGGGCACTGAGCAACCTGGTCCAGCTGAAGATGCCCCTGCTCACTGCAGGGGGTTCAGCTAGATGACCTCAAAAGGTCCCTGCCAACTCAAAGCATTCTATGGTTCTCCAATATGTAAGAACGAAAGAAGGGATATTCACCCCTACACACAAATAAGAGCACAGGATTGAAATGCTATGCATCACAGAGCAGTGACTTCAAGCACTTGATAAATAAAGCTTTGTACAGGAGTCAGTGTGGAGGGTAAACCACGCTCCAAGCTATGATACACAGACAGAGGCCATGTCCTAACTTCACATCCACCACAAATTTAGGACTTCCTTCTGTCATTCCTATTGAAAAATGAATTGCACCCATGATATATTGTATAATATAACAATGTAATGCTGGAGAGTATTAATCTACTCTGCGGTATATTTCTTTTCATAAAATACATGAGAAATTACACCATCTTAACATTCTATGCAGAAAAAGTATGAAACGCCAATCTCAAACAAAGGGTCTGAGTCCAGTCTGCATTTGCACAGTACGCACTGATAAAACTACACTTTATGCAACTGTCCTTAACCAACATTGACCCTAACAGTTTAAGCATTCATAAGCATCTAATTAATGGGTTTTCTTTTGTAACAAATGGAAAGAAAAGTTTTTGTAATACCAAAGGAAAATGTTGTACTTTCCCTTTGAAAAGTACGTACAGCTTTTGTAGGAACTTGAACTGGATGAAAGATGTTTTCTTCCTAGTCTTCAACATCTCCATCTGCTCCCGGCCCCCAACACACTTCAGCCATCCTACGCATGCCTCACACTTCTGAAATGCAAGGCCACTTAACCTGGGACAACTTGCCTATGGTAACAGCTTCCTAATAAAACAGCAGTCACCAATCGCGACACATCTCTTTCCACTGAAGCAGATGAGTTCTCACAAAGCTGGCAAATGAAGAGGAAGGTGAAATACTGGGAAAACCAGGAGCGCACAAAAGAGAATGAGCACCATCCACCAGCCCATCCAGCTGAATCAGTAACTAAATAATACCTAGCACTGTGTCCTGGTCTCAGAACATGCAGTCTTTGTCACTCTGAAACTACGTTTTAAACAGCTATCCTGACAACTGTATGTTGCATTTTATATCTCCATTTGATTTCTCCAAGGATTAATTTTATAGTCAGGTACTCAGTTTTGAAATTTGCCTTTAAAAGGAGAGACAGTTAATGGCAACAGCTAAAGTTAGGGGGAGTTTGTTGGGGTTTTTTGCCTGGCTGTTTTTTTAATTTGAAAATTTATCCCATTAGCAGATATTGTATTTGACAAAGATGTGTACAAGTGAGACAGAAACAGTTTTTCAGAAATGGTGACTTCATTCAAAAATCATTCAAAAATTTAATTATTACTTAAAAAAAAACCCTATATGCCTCCATTTACATTGCTTCTATACCTCTCAAACTGCCCAATAAGCCATCCTTTCTAAAAACTTACGTGAAACCATGACATGTCCTACCCCATGTTAGCAACAGGACTCCAATAGAAAAGCAGCCCCAAAATAGACAAGCATTGCCAATAACCCCAGAAAGAGGAAAAACAATTCATGTTCTAGAAAGTTGTTAAATATTATGCTCCGTTGCATTTTTTGTTGAACTAGCCCCTCTAGAAATGGCATTGCTAAGAACTGAGAGCATACTTAAAATGAACAGTTAAAACACAAATCCTGAAACTCGGCATTTCTTAATGTTTAACCATCCCAAAATATGAAGCAGTCAATAATGCCAAGTCAGTCGGAGTCTTGCAACAGGAAGGAAACAAGAACTGGGAACAGGGCCCGAAAAAGTAAAAGGAATACTACATTTTTGACATGACTATGATGCATTTAAAAATATTTAAAGATTAAAGGTCAGTTGTAATTAATTGTCTTTGAAACTACAAACATGTAATTTCTATACATTCCCTAACAAACCTTTTGTTTAGCCACTGATGTAATTTTACAATTTCTCTCTGATTGCTTTTAATGCCAAGCTATTTAACTGTGACAGCCGGCGAGAAATCAGCTCTGAGTTTTCTCATTAGAAGTAAATGCTGTGTTAGTAGCCACATACTTGAAAATGTGAAATGTTAAAATTTAATGATGGGGAAAAGACTTGTTCCAACTTTAACAAAAGACTCAAAACTTGAAGTTTGTCAGAAACAGTAGTTTGTAACTATTAAAAAGGAAAAATTGGTTGGTATTAAAAGCTTTATCAGGCATTTAATACATTGCCAAGAAGTTGAGAGTAGAAGGTCAAAAAGAACACAGAAACAACTACACAGTCACCATTTTCAGGACAGCTCTAAGTTATGGAAAAATTGGCTGCATCCTCTCTTAAAATACTTTCTTCTGAGCAGTGTCTTTTTTCCACTAGCCTCTTACAGTGCAACTTTAAATTTATTAATAATATTTTGCTGATGTTTTTGAGATACAGACATGTTTTGTTTGGGCCATCTCAGTTTTGAGTTTCACAGTAAGAAGTTATACAAGCATCACACACACACATATACAGAGTACAATTCCATTTATGTCAGTGACTGAGAGAACAACAGACTTAATGGGACCAGGGCTTTTTGGTTAGAAGTTTGGCAGAAGAACAAGAGACAACACCCAGAGACAGAGGAAGTTCCAACCAGCTACTGTTTTACTGTGAGGATAACCAAGCTTTGAAATAGGGGACCAGAAAGGCTGCTCAGTCTCCTGCCTTGGAAACTTTCAAGACTCAACTGGACAAAGCCCTAAACAACCTACTCTGAATCCGGTGGTTAACCTGCTCTGAGCAGGAGGCTGGAACAGAGACCTCATGGTGCTTGCCAACCTGAATGATCCCACGGTCACGATTCAAGAAGCAACCCTGAATTTGGGAGCGATGTTGAATTGAACAGTCAAGCTGGAGTTCTTGGGAAGGATCTGACCTTCCTGTGGTCACCTCAGTGCACAGGCAATGTATGAGGTCCATCGTCTGAGGGAACAGTTCAGCCTCCTCTTGCTGGTGACCTTTACCCTCCCCTCAGGGATGTGGAGCCACAGTTTCCCATTCAACCTTCATATCAGTATTGCCAGGTCCAAGAATTTAAGAAATTCTCCTTTTTTTTAATTGATAAATTTCTTTTACCATTTTCAGTTTGTTCCAGTGATATATTCAATTCCTTTTATGGACTTAAAATTAACATTCTAGAGAACCAATTAAGATAGACAAAAACTTAGTTATTGTGCTTTAAATTTGGTGTGAAATATTTTAATCTCCAGAAAACATTCTAGGACTAAGTTTAGTTTTATATAAATTGACTTTTTTTATTTTTTCTGAAAAAACCTAAGAAATTTAGTTTGCTTTTCTAAAAATAAATAAATCTTTTTTTATGTATCAAAGTGCACATTTTGAAAAATATTTATTTTTTTTAATTCATATAAGAATAATTTTTAAATTACATTAATTTGCCCTCATCTGCTCTTCCACACTCAGGGCACAGGCTGAATAAGGGGGCAGTGGGAGTGAAAGAGAGTTTGAAAAATAAGAACAGACTCATAACATACCATTTGAAAATATTATGACAAAAAAGTTGTGACTCCATATTGGGTTTTTTTAAAGAAAAGGCTAAGCAACCTTCACAGTCAAGTCCACAGCTACAGTGTGCCTCTGCAAGCAACAGCCCAGATCATCAATGCAGCCACTGCTGTGTGATATTGTCTAAAATGTGGTAGCTTAAATCCACCAGCTCAGTCTCTTAGGCCGTCTCTAGCAATAGCTAGCAATCTTGATCTATGCCATTCAATAGTGGAATTTACTTAATAAATGAAATAATCTCTCTCTGCCAAGGTCAACAGATGGGACCATAACACAGATATCCAAGCTAATGTGAGGATAAAGAAGGGGATCACCTGGACTCTCAAACACAATCTAGTGACTTAAACAGGAAGAAATAAAAAAGGTAATCTAGATTATCAATTCTCCATCAAATTAAAATTCTAACAAGAGAAGCAAGCATCTTGAACACACTACAGAAGAAAGCTAAGGAAAAAAACCCCACAACAAGAATTAAGCTGATAATTTCATAAAACACAACATCCCTGTCAGCCAACATCTCCCTCTCCATTTTCAGGAATCTTCAACAGAACATAATAAAGGAAGCAACAGCATTTGGATTCTGCTATTTGTTTTGGAAAACAAACGGCCTTTTGGGAAGGTTTAAAGTCTCACAAAAAAAAAAACAAACTCTAAACCATCTTATATTTTGAGTAGACAGGAGCGAGCTCAACTAGGATCAAGATTAGAAAAGCAAAATTCTGAGAAAAATATCATAAGACACGTACTAGAGTTAGTACACGTAAAAAAAGCCCCCAAACAATCATCAAGTATTTGCTCTGTAAAAAAACTTGTGAGTGTAAGCGTGCCTGTCTGTCTGTTACCAAAAGATAGCCCATTCCAACGAACATTCGCTAAATCTTTCACTCCTAATGGAAAACCTTGCCTCTGGGGGACATACTTTTATGACAACATTATTTCTTCAGAAATAAAACTCATCTCATTCTTATTTTAACGAAGCAATTTTACTTCTGTCTGGTGTTCTTCAGGGAAAAAGAATAAAAGGCTGTGAATAGGCTACTAAAATAACCCGATCAGTAGGAACAACATGGTGTAATAAGTACTAATTAGACGCACCCCGAGCCATGCCAGGTTCCTACCAAACACATTCATACCAAAACAACATTCCTACCCAACCATTCACAGCAAACATAAATGAAATCACCCTGTATTAACCACCTACTCAGACAGGCTATGCATTTGGTTAAGTTTTATGCAGCCAAAACTGAAGTTTTAAAAGGCTAAATGATAATTACAAGTCACTCCTGCCTCCTGCATCCGATACATAGAAAGCAAGCATCAAGCGAAAGCAAGATACAGTTCAGGGGACATTAATTCGGGTGACAGAATCAATAGATGATATTTTGCTGGTCAGCCTTAGCTTTAGGATCAGAATCAAAGTTATTGACAGCAGCAATTCAAATAACTTCACCCCTCCCAAGTGTAACTGGAACTCACTCTCCTTTTGCGTTAATTTCTTTAATGGGAGTTTTGGGAGTTCTCAAATCCAGATAGCTTATTTAGGTGTTTAATTTTAGGCACCTGAACATGCTGTGATGCAGGCTTTGAGAGAGATTTACACATGTTTTTCCCAGCTCACTGAACCTACTCAGAGTAGCAAGCAGGTTACTTTCCATCAAGTGTTTAAAGGAACAAGCTTCACACATACATTCTCATTCTGCTTTTGAAAGCTAAAGTCACATGTGTACAGGAATGCTCAGTACAACATGCCCAGATGATGGCAAGACCTCAATTATATAAACTCAATTTAAAATTATGATGTCTAACTGAAAGACAACTGTTAAGAGATTCCCTTTGTCCCACATGTGATTTCTTTAGTTCTTGGCTTAAGAACATCAGAGTCCTAGCGTGGGTTTACCATCGATAAGCCTTCAGAATGCTATCAGACATCAAGTTCACATTTTGTTACCGATGCACGATTTCAGCAAATCCATCACCGATACAAAAGTCACCTTTAATTTTCCAGTGTCCCTTAGGGTATTTACTGCTTCACCTATATGCTTGAAATAAGAGGACTACTGCTTCTACTTTTTTTTTTCCTCCTCTTCTTATTTTGCTCAGCACTTAGTCACATATCGCTCCTGTTCAGAAAGGAGCATTACTTGCACGTATTCCAGTTAACAGAGCATTCATTCGGAAGCATTCATACGCTCAGATGCAGACACAATGTCACACACCGTGAAGTACGTATCTACAACTTTGGTTTGCACTGGTCTGTGTGTATTTCCACAAGGAAAAAAAGGCAGTATTTAATATTAATCTGAAACACATTTTCTAATATTCAGAAACAGATTTTGTAAAACACTACTTATTTTCAGCTAGAACAGCATTTTCTTGTTTTGTCTGTGGAACAGTTTTCAGCTATAGAAATCCACTCATGAGAACTACACGTAGGTTTGAAGCGAAACTCTGCCATGAGCCGCAGCCTAGCTCCCCGCTATTTCCCCAGCCTCTCAGTCTCTGCCCAGCAGGATTGTCCAAGCAGCAGAGTGGTAAAATCCTCCCACCACGACACCACCTCAAACATAGCCCGCTGCAGCAGGCACAGCTCAGAAGGAACACAACTAATCATTCAAACTTAAGTTGTCAAGATTTGTCAGGGATGGTGTTTTGCTGATATTTGGCATTAACTCAGATTTACAGCTCTTTTTAAACCCGCATGTGAAATCAATTTTTTTTGTCCAGATACCACGGAAATTATCCAAGAAATTTTGTTCCCTTGGTTTTATTAAAAGCGTATTTTATACTCCAGCCCAGAAACTCAACAAGTTGCTGTGAATAAGCTGTTCCCTGGTAAATCAACTGTACAACTATTTAACTTCCAGCAAACATCACGTAAATTGACTCTCACTAAGAAACTACATTACCCTCACAGTGAAGGTTTACCCAAGTCTTGAAAAAGAAAACTTATTTTTAATTAATTTCTCCTGTTCTTCAGATATTCTACACCACTCTTACCCTCATAGCACATCCCTCTTCCGAGTGTTCTCAGGTGACTATGTCCTCCCCACACTTCTCACCATTACCGAGTCAGAGGTCAGCAAATACATAACTATACACATATTTAGCTAGCTAGCTNNCTTCATGTACTCCTCCAAGTTCTTTTTTGTTTTAGGATTTCCATCTAATTAAAGTTGCAAATGAATTCTAATAATAAACTATAGACTTTACAAGATATTATTCCCACTGGAATCCTATGTGATTGTATCAAGATACCCATAGTTCATTAGCTTCATCATTATCTGTGTTCAAACAGGAAAAGACAGAATATAACTTAAATTTGATATACATAACTATTTAACTGCATGACTTTAAACTAAATTGTCCTTTGGACTAACAAAACCTGTATTATGCTATATAGGAACTCTTGCCCCGTATTGATGGGGCAGTGTAGAGCCCCACAAGACTAAGGTCAGCAAAAATAGACAATTTTCCAGGATCAGACCCTTCAGCCCATTGAGGAACACTGGCATTCCCACAGTTAAACACTCGCCTTTGAACTAGCACTGGATTAATATTAAAAGAAACAAACCAAAATAAACCTAGATGCCTGGCTAGGTACCAGCAGGTACTGCTACTGTATTTTGACGTATTCCATACACAGAGCTTAGCTCTGACTATAGTTACATAAAGTACCTGTGATGGAAACAGAGTGCAATGGATTTTCCTGCAGTTCAAAAGCCTACAGAAATTCTTCAGTGCTTCACAAACCTTATTTTTGCCACACAAATGGTTATGGATCCTCTCAAACTATTAACAGCAATTAACTCCTGTAGCTGTTTGAGTTTTGTGGACTGTGGTGTAACCTGTTGCTGCTGCAGAAAAACATCTATCTGATCAGCCAAAGGAAGCAAGGCTCACAAAGTTGAAGTTTGTGCTGACTACTGCCTTTCAGCTGCAAACGAACTTCCTTTCACAGCAGCTCCTGAGGCCAGTAATGTTCCCTTGCAAAAGGAAGCAAAGCTCTGTCTAATACCTGCCAGCCTCTCCTCTCTGTGAGGGGTACCACCGAAACTAAAGCAAGGAGGAGAGGCAACCAACATCATGAGAAAAACCTGTGACAGTGCAAGTCCTCTGCCTGCAGGAGATTCTTGTCTTCACTGACACCTTACCATTCCTTAGGTAATTCAAACCACCAGCATAGGGTTGGGGCATACTCCACTACTCCTGTGAAGATTTTATACTTCTACACTAGAGATCGTACACAGAGGTCTCCAGGCATATGGTGAAAAACCACCATGGGATTACAGCTGTTCTCCCAATGAGAACATATGGCTCAGACCGGGAACCCTGGGTCCTGGACTTTGGTCCCAGTCCTGAGCCTGTAATTTGAATTAGCCAATAATCAGACAAATGCAGGAAGAACTACTGTGGTTTAAAAAAAGTGAATCAAAGTAACACAGGTGGAAGTCTAAAGCACTGAACACTTCTATCACAAGCTCAGTCTTCACAGCTGTCTAAAGCTGGTTTGGATGCTCAGAGAGCCTAGAAAACAAGCTGATGCACCTGGTTTAAAGCAGGACATGCATTTGTGCTGGAGGAAGTGACAGAACCTAGATTTTTAATCTCAGGTTTTAGCCATGAGAAAATAGTCTTCAGTACACAGTGACACAGTTGCTGCTACTTCTGATCATGATTTGCAAGCATTTTCTCATTGATAAATTAAGACTGTTTGCAGTGTGCCAAATGCGCACACTTGGCACTGCAGAATTTCCAACAGCTTTGAACAGTCTGCAAGATTATGAGATGAAGTGCTGATTATGTCTTACTGTAACTCCTCTTTCTAGCAAATGCCTCAAACTGCAGTAGTGCAATTACAATATGTTAATGATGAAGTCTTTCACACCAGCCCTACATTTAAGGAAGTTTCACCCAGTTTTATTTATTCTGTAAGGAAATACATGAATATAATTATTTCCCTTCCTTTTGTCATTTCAATATCAAATCAACTTTTTACCCCCAAAAGAACATCAGTGAGAGTTTAAAAAAAAGTCTGTACATCTTGCTTTCCTGTTTTCCCACTCTTCAACTTTGAGAGCCCAAATTGCAGCAATTGATGGGAATTCCCAAGAGTTGTCTCTCTGAAGACAATCTAACTCAGTCGATAAAACTTTTACATTGGTTTCCACAAAACAGCGTTACAGATTTGATCTTGCCAGTTCATAATGTAAATGGCAAGATGCTACTAATTCAACATTATATATCCAAGCCAGTTTTGTAAATAAAATAGAATCACAACTGGTAGTATTTTATTCACAGGATCATAGAGTCAGTTGTAAACAACCCTTCAAGGCCACCGGGTACAACCACCTCTTCAAATTAGGGTAAAATCTGAAGTTCAATCCACTTGCTCAGGGCCTTGTACACCCAAGCTTTGAATAAGCTTGGATGGAGATCCCATAGTTTCTCTTCTCCCTCTCCATCTCTCTTGCAGATTACACTGTGCATCCCTTTGGCTTCCCTTTCCTATCTTACATTTGATTTAGACAAACACAACAAATACGTTTTTACACACTTATTTGGTCTAGAACTACATGTTAGAAGCGCATGAAACATGAAACCACTTACAGCACCACAGACTGGCACTGGTTTAACTTTGTTTAAACAGACCACTGCTTAAATGTTCCTCTACCTTTAAAGCTTGCTTTCAACATGAAGTCCCTCTGGCAAAGAAAATGCTTACTGTAAACAAAGCAGAAAATGGATACCTGTACAGTAATAAGAGACATACGCAGTGACAGTAGTACAGTCTGCAATGGTTTAAAGTGCATTAACAACAAACAGATGGCTTTCATTCTGTTAAAAACATACTTGATTTTCACAAGCAATTTATATTCAACTTCAGTACATGGCCAAACAATTTCTACAAAGACTGGAAAAGTAGGTTTAAGTACAGTTTGCCCCATGATTTTATTATGCTTCACTCATCTTCCAAAAATGAAAACATTCTGTGTTGTAGTGACGGAAGAAGATGATTGAGGTTATCTCTACAAGGCCATGGGACCTCGTCACCTCTCAGTTCCATCCGGTGCAGCATTTCCATCCAGTAGTGGATACGTGGAAGGAAATTATCTACAAGGTTATGAATGAAGCATGCAATAGAGTGACCCACCTACAGATCTGACGGAATAAAGCCACTAAAAAAGATTTTAAAAAACTGCTAAATCCAGACATTCTTATATTTTGACATTATTCATTCCAGAAACTTGAGAACATAATCTTGAAAAGATAAAAAAGCACCTACTGTGATTATGATAGGCTACATATCATGTAGCAATCCTTCCTTATTTCTACAGCATCCCAGAACTTAATTTTATGGCATCTGCTAATTCAGTTGCATTAAAATAAATTGATTTTAAAAAAACAAGATCTATGAACCAGCCATTTGCAGATGACATTACAGTTTGAGATCCTGAAATTGCACCTTTTTCTGAAAAATACCACAGTCAAAAAACTCCAAGCAAATAACGAAAGATTTACATTGGTTTTCATTTTCTTCTTTCTCTTCTCAAAGGTTTCCTAAGCGTGCAGCCCCCCTGCCACCCCATCTAAATTTCACAGTCCATTCTTTTAGCGGATCTGCGAGGAAATCTGGTTTGTACACTCTGCTCCATTACTAAATCTTATATCCTTGAGGATATGATATAGAAGGTACATTCTTTATGGCAAACCTCCAAGTAACTATCTTACCCTACCGTGTCCCTTAACACCATCTTATTCAAAAGTCTTTAGTTTTTTCTATGTACTGTCTCTTCTTGCAAGCATATGATGTCACCACATCTGAATCATGTGGATGCGTTCAATTTATGCTGCTGCACATTTTGAATTCACAGTTCACTCAGATCCTTTTACTGACTCGGATGTTAAGGACTAAATAATTGGATCAGGTTTGGTTGGACTAAGCATGGCTGGAACCAATTTCCAATTTAATACCTATTAGTTTGTCAACAAATACTACAGTGGGATGCCAACTCAAATGCGCATTTTTAAAGAACAGATGGCAATCCAACCAGAATCCTTGAGATTTTTAATGGAGCTGAACATTGTCCCTTTTTGCTTTTCACGTTAATCTTCAGGATAGCTCAGCCTATACAAAACTAACAATTTATATGCACCAGTTTACCATATGGACTGATCACTGCTGGAACTTTATGTTCAGCCATAAACACTCAAAACTTTTATTTTATGCCTCCTCCATGAATAAAATTTCATGATCTGCACCACAATTCCACTGCAATGAAACATTTAGTAATTATATGCAAAGCCAGGAGCCTCATTCCTTGCACCTTTTTTTGCAATAAATCCAAACAAATTTTATAAATATTTTTCAGTAAAACAGCAAATAGCACCTAAAATTACTTCATAAAATCATCATTCCAATCAAATGCATGAAATAGAATTACTTAAATTCTTCATACGCATCATTTTAGTTTTAAAAAAGTTAACAGTCCATTTCCTTCTACCTTGTCACCACCAGAACCAGGATGAATGTTTTCAGATAGTTGTTAATCAAGTATTACATTAGAAAGGTTATTTTCTTTTTCCACTAAGAGTTATTTTTAAAAGTTTAAGTAATAGAGGGGAAAAAAAAAACCCTTTAAAAATACTTAAATCCTCCTCCAACTGAATATTTAGGTGTAGACTGCTATGATAATAAATCACTAAAATCTTTCAGCTGAATAAAATTCTAGTTTGAAAAAACCTTGAAACATAAGTGAATCACCTTCATTATGCAGTTGTACTAGGATTTCACACATTTAGAGCTCAGCTGTTGCAAAGAATGACATTCTTCAAAGTCAGTCCTCCACAAGTCATCATTGCTATACAATTATATACTCCCTTCATGTCAGGAACGACCATCCATAACATATTTGTCTGAATTATTTGGAGCTATTATGAGAAGAATTTCTGTTACACCTGCTTAGCAATACTTTTCCAGGCCATATGCTCTCAAAATAGTCTCTTCTGTGTCGAGACAAGTATAGCATAATGATTCAATATAAAAGTGAATCAAAGTCTACTTGAAATTTGTTGTGTAAATGTCCTCACACCAGCAGTATCTCTTTATATTTGGATATATTTATTTATGTAAGTTTTGTAGCTGAGGAAACAGTGGCAAACACAGGAATCCCTTTTGACCCAAGTTGTTTGAAATTTAGAAATTTAATGTGTAAGAGAAATTTAAGAAAACGGATAGCAATGTTTCCTTTCATGTAATTTCATGCACAAAGCATACAAGATTCCTGTTCATATGACCACAAGAAACAAAGGCAAGTCTCATCATTCATGCCTCCTAAATCCCAAAGACTATGATTGCTTTTGCTAAGAAAATACCACGTATGGCATTTCATTTGGACACCACATGAAGATGCAGGCAAAAAAAAACCCTCCAACAAAATACTTCATGAAGCTGTTGATTATCAGCGTTTGTTACACCAGCATTCCTCCAGCCTTCAAAAACCAACAAAATGAAAAATGACAAAATGCTTCGAGTACAAAAGGTGATGTCTATGACATAGATCATTTTCCCTTTTGTTCAAATGGCTGCTGAAATCACTCAGTGTTGGAAACAGGCAGCTAACATCTGCAGCGTTATTCCAAACTTTCTAAGAATTCAAATAACAGGTATTCATTAGATTATTTGTTGGGTTTTTTTCCATTATTACAGCAGCGGTTTTGACTGGTAAAAAACAAGATTCAAAAGAACACTTCACTTGTCAACTCTCTCAAGTGCTCCCCCGACGAGAAATGTTGGATTAAAACTTACAGGGTCACTTTATTTACCTCTAACCCTTCATTTGAAAAGAAAAAACAGAGAACATTGATTACTAATTAAAATTCATTTCAGCTATGAAATAAATGCAGTTTACTTGCCCTTGGAAACTGCAAATTATCTGAGGGCTTCTTACAGTCAAGATGATAAATATAAAAAAAAAAAGGTGGCAATGTTTGCAGTCTTCTCTTTGCAACTGCTAAGCACAAGCCAGATGTGCAAGAGCAGAAGTTTTAGGTGGTGCAGACTCTTACAGCCAACATGAAATCAGAGACGATTCCTGGCATACAGCGAGCAGATAAGCATTGCCATGACTATCTGCACCTCTGCCTCACAATGACTCAAGTGATCCCACATCCGGGTTTGGGCTGGCATACGGTCCTGCCACAGAATAGAAATCATGCAGTTTTTTTCCGCTTGTGGGTGTGAGAAATCATATAATACAAAATCATATGGTGAGAAATCATACTTTTTAAAATTTTTTTACCACTGCTGTAACTCTAGGTTACAGCTTCTTCTTGTATATCTACTATTCTTATATTAGAGATATCGCTGAAAACACTGCCAGTGATTCTTTGGAGGGAGAGTGGTCTGCCACCCCACCACCCGTTTTAGCCCTCTTAAAGCCAAGAATTACTATAGCAGTGTAAAGAAAAAGGGTGAGATTACAGGTGAAAGAAGCACAGGTTGTTTTAATGCATGCCTAATGCCCCCTGTGTGGTGTCTTTCAGTACTTTAAAAAATGCAAGGTCTGAAAGACTTCTATACGGAAACTAAAAGTATTAGCTAAGGACTCTCCTTTCGTACGAGGAACTGTGAAGTGGCTTAAAATGATGGTAAGTATTTTGTTTAAAAATACACATTGCTGAATGATAACCAGAACACCCATAGGTAGATATAATTACTGATAGTCCCCAACTCTAAGAGGCATAAAACCTGCTCAAGTGGTCAGGTAACAGGTGCATTATATCCCCTTTATGCTCTTATTTATTGTATCTACTCACCGTCTACATTTTAACTGTTCTAGAAGATGATTCCAGTTCTAAAAAGCTTTGTATATATTTGGCATACCCTAGAATAACAGATCTATTATCTTCAGGCTGGATGGCAATAGTAAGATCAGAGACTGCACTGAGTCTGGCAGGGATGGAGTTAATCATCTTTCTAGCCAGCAGGCCTTACGATGCTCTGTTTTGGATTTGTGACTAAAAGTCACAATTGCATCAGTACAGGCTTGGGGTGGACCTGCTGGAGAGCAGCTCTGCAGAGAGGGACCTGGGTGTCCTGGTGGACGACAGGTTAACCATGAGCCAGCAGTGTGCCCTGGCTGCCAAGAAAGCTAATGGGATCC